>Ga0196970_1000551_pt1 | contig 41516 bp, 40 predicted proteins | sample S1v_513CmetaG_FD_148672 | JGI IMG/M metagenome (GOLD analysis project Ga0196970, IMG submission 148672) | Soil microbial communities from Anza Borrego desert, Southern California, United States - S1+v_5-13C | ecosystem: Environmental > Terrestrial > Soil > Desert | place: USA: California... | reverse complement strand
GTGCTGAGCGCGCAGTGGGGGCCGTCGATCTCGAAGAACCCGTACCTGGCGTTCAAGGTGAAGGGCGGCAAGGCCGGCGACAAGGTCACCGTCACCTGGGTCGACAACAAGGGCGACACCCGCACCGACGAGGCCACCGTGACCTGACGGCCATAAGCCCCTCCCCCGCAAGGGGGGAGGGGCTTTGACGCCCACAAAACGCACCCAGCACGCAGAAGGACCCCCGACATGGTGAAATGGCTGGCCCTCGCCGCGGCCCTCGTGGTCGCCCAACCGGTTCTCGCCGGCCCGTACCAGCCGGTGGACAAGGCCGCGGTGCCGGAGGCCAAGCGAACGGCGTCGGGGCTCTACCTCACCGCGCCGGAGGCCCACGCCATGAAGACCGCCGGCGGCGACAAGGTGCTGTTCCTCGACGTCCGCACCCGCGGCGAGTTCATGTTCCTCGGCTCGCCCATCGTGACCGACGCCAACATCCCCTACGCCGAGATGGACGATCCGCCGGCCTGGGATGCGGCGAACAAGCGGTACAAGCTGTCCCCCAACTCCGACTTCGCCGCGGCGGTTGCCGCGCGGCTGGAGAAGCGGGGTCTGGGCAAGGACGCGCCGATCATCGTGATGTGCCGCTCCGGCGACCGCTCGTCGCGCGCCGCCGACCTGCTGGCGAAGGCGGGATACACGCAGGTGTACTCGGTGCTCGACGGCTTCGAGGGCGACATGGGCAAGCAGGGGCGGCGCGACGTCAACGGCTGGAAGAACGCCGACCTGCCCTGGACCTACCAGATGGACGAGAGCAAGGCCTACCTGCGCTGACGCGCACCGTCGCACAACCAAGAATCCTAAGGGGGAAAGCACAGGCCATGAGCACACAGCGGACACCGGTAACCCTCCTGGCGGCGGCGCTGCTCGCCGTGGGGTGGACGAGCCACGCGGCGGTCGCCGCCGATCTCTCCGTGGAGGCGCTGGCCGCTCCGTGCGCCGGCTGCCACGGCACCGACGGGACCAGCGTCGGCATGGCCGCGCCGACCATCGCCGGGCTGCCGAAGGAGTACTTCAACGAGGCGATGTTCGGCTACAAGACCGACACCAAGCCCGCCACCGTGATGGGCCGCATCGCCAAGGGCTACGACGACAAGCAGACCGAGGCGCTGGCCGCCTACTTCGCCGCCAAGCCGTTCGGCCGCCCGGGCGGGCAGGCGCTCGACCCCGCGAAGATCGCCAAAGGCAAGGAACTGGCCGACAAGTACTGCCAGAAGTGCCACGAGAACGAGGGCCGCGACGCCGACGGCGTCGGCGTGCTGGCCGGCCAGAAGCTGACCTACATGCAGTTCTCGGTCGCCGACTTCCTGTCCGGCAAGCGCGAGATGGACAAGCGCCAGAAGGCCAAGTTCGAGGAGCTGGTCAAGGACCACGGCGCCCCCGCGTTCACCGATATCCTGCACTACTACGCCAACGTGAAGTGAGGGGACGGACCATGTTCACGCCCAATCGCCGTTCCCTCCTGAAGTTCGCCGCCGCCGGTGTCGCCACGGCCGGCGTGTCCATGCCGTGGGCGGCGCGCGCCGCCACCCAGCGCGTCGTCGTCATCGGCGGCGGCCCCGGCGGTGCCACCGCCGCCCACTACCTGAAGCGCTTCGCGCCCGAGCTCGACGTCACGCTGATCGAGGCCAACGCCAAGTACCACACCTGCTTCATGAGCAACGAGGTGATCGCCGGCCTGCGCAAGCTGGACGAGCTGGCGGTCGGCTTCGACGGCCTGAAGAAGGCCGGCGTCAAGGTGGTGAACGACCTCGTCACCGGCATCGACGCCACCGCGAAGACCGTCGCCACCAAGGGCGGGCAGAGCTTCGGCTTTGATCGCTGCATCGTCGCGGCCGGCATCGACTTCAAGTTCGACGCCGTCGCCGGCTACTCGGCGGAGGCGGCCGAGATCCTGCCGCACGCCTACAAGGCCGGCCCGCAGACCGAGACGTTGCGCAAGCAGCTGGAGGCGATGCCGGACGGCGGCACCTTCGTGCTGGTGGCGCCGCCCAACCCGTTCCGCTGCCCGCCCGGCCCGTACGAGCGCGCCAGCCTGGTCGCCGACTACTTCAAGCGCAACAAGCCGAAGTCGAAGGTCGTCATCCTCGACGCCAAGGACGCCTTCTCCAAGCAGAAGCTGTTCGAGGAGGCGTGGACCCGCTTCTTCGGCTACGGCACGCCGGATTCCATGATCACCTGGGTGTCGGCCAAGCAGGGCGGCACCGTCAAGGAGGTGGACGTCGCCGGCAGGACGGTCGTCGCCGAGGCCGGCAAGTTCAAGGGCGACGTGGTCAACCTGATCCCGCCGCAGATGGCCGGCAAGATCGCCCGCGACGCCGGTCTGGCCGAGAAGGGCTGGGCGGCCATCGACGCCCGCACCTTCGAATCCAAGGCGGTGCCGGGCGTCCACGTGATCGGCGACGCCGCCATCGCCACGGCGATGCCGAAGTCGGGCTACGCCGCGTCCTCGCAGGCGAAGGCGGCGGCGGTGGCGGTGATCCAGATGCTGCGCGGACAGCCGGTGTTCTCGGTGCCGCTGATCAACACCTGCTACTCGTTCATCAACAAGGACTACTGCTTCTCCATCGCCGGCATCTACGAGCCGTCGCCCGACGGCGCCACGCTGGCCGAGCGGACCGACGCCGGCGGCACCTCGCCGCTGGCCAAGGACGACGACTACCGCCTGCGCGAGGCCCGCTACGCGCACAGCTGGTTCGACAACATCGTGAAGGACAGCTGGGGCTGATGCCAAAGGCGTTTGATGGCTTCCATCAAGCGCCTTTGGTTCAAACCCGACAGCTCAATGCATGCATTGAGCGAAAGGGTCATACGGCCGGCCGATCATGGAAGAATTCATGCGCCGGCCGTATGACCGCCGCCCCGCGCGGCCCGTGTCACGGGCCGCGCGGGCGCGTCCGACACTGGAATCCGAGGAGTGTGGTCATGTTCAGCCGGTTTCGGCTCTGGATGACGAGCCCGCGCGCGCTGTGGGGCGGCGGGCTGTCGCTGGTGCTGGTGGGGGTCGTCCTGGCGGCGGGCTTCGTCGGCAGCTTCAGCGTGTTCGCCGAGTACACCAACCGGCTGGAGTTCTGCGTCTCCTGCCACGAGATGGCGAACGGCCCCTACGCCGAGTACAAGAAGAGCATCCATTACAGCAATCGCACCGGCATCCGGGCGGAGTGCAAGGACTGCCACGTCCCGCAGGAGTTCGGGCCGAAGCTGGTCGCCAAGGTGGTCGCCGCAAAGGACGTCTACCACCACCTGATCGGCACCATCGACACGCCGGAGAAGTTCGAGGCCAACCGCCTGTCCATGGCGCAGCGCGTCTGGGCGCGGCTGGAGGAGACGGAATCGCGCGAGTGCAAGACGTGCCACGACTTCAAGGCGATGAACCTGAACGAGCAGGGCCGCCGCGCCAAGGCCAAGCACCCGAAGGCGATGGACGACTCCAAGCACTGCATCAACTGCCACAAGGGCATCGTGCACGAGCTGCCCAAGGGCTACGACCCCAACGGTTGATGGTGAGGAGCCTGTCCATGCGTCTTGTTCGTCTCGCCCTCGTCTTATCGGGCCTGCTCGCCGCGTCTGTCTTTTCGAGGGGGGCTGTGGCCGAGGACCTCGCCACCATCTCGCGCGGCGGGCGGCTGTACGACAACTTCCACCTGGAACTGCAGGAGCACGCCCGGCGCATCTCGCACCTCGCCAACGCCAAGGTGGGCGGGGCGGCGGGCGCGCTGGTCAACCGCTGCGTCGAGTGCCACGGCTGGGACTACCGCGGCAGCGCCGGCGCGACGCCGACGCCGGCCAGGGGCATCGCCGCGCTGGACGGCGGCAGCCCGGCCAAGGTCGCCGCCGTCCTGGCCGACGCCACGCACAACTACGCCGCCGTGCTGGAGGCCCAGGACATCGAGGCGCTGGCGCAGTTCGTCACCCGCGGCCAGATCGACATGGCCGCCTTCATCGACCCGAAGACCGGCGCCGTGGACGGCAACCCGGAGCGCGGCGCGCTGATCTACCAGACCATCTGCGCCAACTGCCACGGCACCGACGGGCAGGCCAACGACAACATGCCGGCGATGCGCGACTTCGCGCGCGCCAACCCGTGGCATGCCCTGCACTCGATGCTGAACGGCCATCCGGGCGGCAGCATGCCGTCGCTGCGCGCGCTGCCGGCCAGCCAGCTGGCCGACACGCTGGCCTACATCCAGACGCTGCCCAGCCGCTCGACCATCGCGTCCACCGTGCGCGGCGGCCGGCTGTACGACAACTGGATGAAGGAGACCGGACGCGGCGCGCCGGAGGGCATGCACCCCGCCTACGCCGCCCTTCCCGCCAAGCCGGCCGACCTCAAGCCGAGCGCCACGTGGCGCTGCGTCGAGTGCCACGGCTGGGACTACCTGGGCAAGGACGGCCGCACCGCCGAGGGCGGCCACAAGGCGCCGTTCGGCGGACTGCGCAAATTCGCCGGCGGATCGACGGCGGCGGTGCGCAAGGTGCTGGACAACGACGTGCACCGGATGGGCGGGCTGCTGAGCGAGCGCGACAAGACCGACCTCGCCAACTTCGTCACCGCGGGGCAGGTGGACATGGCGCGCTTCATCGACTACGCCACCTGGAAGTTCCGCGGCGACCCGCCGGCCGGCGAGCCGTTCTACCACACCATCTGCGCCGGCTGTCACGGCGCCGACGGCCGCGCGATCCGCACCATGCCGCCGCTGGGGCGCATGGCGAACGAGGACCCGCTGCACGCGCTGCACGGCATCCAGAACGGCCATCCCGGCGAATCCATGCCGCCGTTGCGCGCCGTCCCCGACGAGGTGGTCGCCGCGGTGCTGGCCTACGCGCAGACGCTGCCGACGCGGAAGTGACGGCTTCCCGCCGTCAGGGCAGCGGCCCGGTCTGGTGCAGCGTCACCCGGATGCCGCCGTGCGACACCGGGGCGCCCGGCGGCGCGAAGGGCAGACCGGTCGCCTTGGCGAGCGACGCCTCGTTCGTCACCAGCCCGACGCGCCAGCCGGAAAACCCGCCCAGCAGCGTCTGGCCGAGCGCGTGGTAGAGCGGGTACAGCGCCTTCGTGTCGCCGATGCGGCCGCCGTAGGGCGGGTTGACGATGACGAGGCCGGGCGGCCCCTCGGGCGCCGTCAGGTCGCTGATCGCGTGCTGGCGGAACTCGGTGAAGGCGGTGACGCCGGCGCGCTCCGCGTTGGCGCGGCTCATGGCGACGGCGCCCGCGTCGCGGTCGCTGCCGTGGAAGCGGACGGCCGGCGTGGTGCCGCCGCCCGCATCGCGCAGGCGCTGCCACGCCGCGTCGTCGAAGCTGGCGAGCTGCTCGAAGGCGAAGCTCCGCGAGCGGCCGGGGTTCAGGCCGGCGGCGATCTCCGCCGCCTCGATGACGAAGGTGCCCGACCCGCACATCGGATCGACCACCGGCTCGCGGCCGTCGAATCCGCACTGACGCAGGAAGAGGGAGGCCAGCGTCTCGCGCATCGGCGCCTTGTTGACCGCCTCCTTGTGGCCGCGCTTGTGCAGGGACTCGCCGGAGGTGTCGATGCTGATGGTGCACAAATCGTCGTCGATGCGCGCCTTGATCACGACCGCGGCCTCGTCGGAGACCGGCGCGCCCAGCTCCTCGCGGATGGCGCGCTCGATGCGTTGCGCGGCGGCGCCGGCGTGGTAGATGCGCGAGCCCTTGCAGGACGCCTCGACGCGCACCGGCACGTCGGGGCGCAGAATCTCCGCCCAGGGAACGCGGCGCGCCCGCTTGTCGAGCTGGGCGAGGTGGAACGCCCGGAAGGCGGCGACGCGCGCCAGCACGCGGGTGGCGCCGCGCAGCTCCAGGTTCGCCCGCCAGACCTCCGGCCAGCCGCCCTTCAGCGTCACGCCGCCCTTGCCGGGCGTCGGCTCGCGGAAGCCCCTGGCCTGCGCCTCGGCGCACAGCACGGGCTCCAGGCCGGGGGCGGTCACCACGTAGATCTCGAAATCGGCGTCAGTGCTCATCGCGCCTACATATCGCGAAGGCCGGCCGCCAGCGACAGCTTTCTCACGGTCGGCAGGCCGCAAGGCACTCCTCGAGGATGCCCATCGCGCGGTCGAGGTCGTCGCGCGCGATGGTCAGCGGCGGCGACAGCGTCAGCACGCTGCCCATGGTCGTCTTGAAGCTCAGCCCGCGCTCCAGCGCGGCGTACAGCACCGCCTCCGCGCGGTCGGCGTCGGGCGTGCCGTCCGGGCGCACCAGCTCGACGCCGATGAGCAGGCCGGCGCCGCGCACCTCGGATACGCCGCCGACCCGCGCCGCCATCTCCTCCAGCCGCTCCCGCGCGTAGGCGCCCAGCTCGGCGGCGCGCTCGACCAGCCCTTCGTCGCGGATGATGTCCAGCGTCGTCAGCCCGGCGCGGGCGAGCAGCGGGTTCTTCTCGTGCGTGTAGTGCCCCAGCGCCCGGTCGGCGGCGACGTCCAGCCCGTCGCGGGCGATCACCGCCGCCAGCGGCAGCATGGCGCCGCCCAGCGCCTTGCCCAGCACCAGGATGTCCGGCGTCGCGCCGAACGGCGCGTGGCTGAACAGCGCGCCGGTCTTGCCGAGACCGGTCGGGATCTCGTCGAAGATCAGCAGCGCGCCGGTCTCGTCGCAGGCCTGCCGCACCGCGGCCCAGAATCCCGGCGGCGGCACGTAGGGGACGGCGCGCACCGGCTCCGCCACCACGGCGGCGACGTCGCCCTCCTTCTCCAGCGCGTAGCGCACCATGCGGGCGCAGGCCATGCGGCAGGCGTCGAGGTCGGGCGCACCACTCTTCGACGGGAAGCCGTAGGGGCAGCGCGAGCAGGCGAAGGGGGCGACGTGCTCGGTGCCGGCCAGCAAGGGGCCGATGCCGTGCGAGCGGAAGACGGACTCGCCGCCGACGCTGACCGCGCCGAAGCCGGCGCCGTGGAAGGCGTCCCAGAACGACACCGTCTTGAAGCGGCCGGTCGCCACGCGGGCGAGCTTCAGCGCGATCTCGATGCCCTCCGACCCGCCCGGCGCGAACAGCACCTTCGACCCCGGGCCGGTCGGCGACAGGGAGGCGAGGCGCTCCGCCAGCTCCGCCGCTTCCTCGCAGGCGAAGCGGCGCGGCGCGAAGGTGAGGTCGTCGAGCTGGCGCTGCAGCGCCTCCTTCAGGCGCGGGTGGGCGTAGCCGATGTGATGCGCGCTGTTGCCGTGGAAGTCCATGAAGCGCCGCCCGTCGGCGTCCTCGATCCAGATGCCCTCGGCCTTGCGCACGGCGCTCAGGCAGGGGGTGGACAGCGACTGGCGCAGGAAGGCCCGCGCGTCGCGCTCGACCAGCGCGCGGGAGTTCGGGCCGACCTGCCGCTCGGCCCAGGCGGCGCGGCGGGGGCCCAGGTTGATGTCGCCTTCGGAGCGTTCGCCGGTCACCGCATTCTCCCTGTCATCGGTTCAGCACGATCAGCACGATTCCCGCGGCCACCACCAGCGAGGCGCCGAGCCGCGCGGCGAGGTTCCGCTCGCCCAGCCACAGCGCCCCCATCAGCACCGACAGCGGGATGGAGGCCTGCCGCACGCTGGTCACCGCCGCGACGCTGCCGCCCCACTGGTAAACCAGCAGGATCAGGTAGTACGAGGCGTAGGCGATGGCCCCCGCCGCCATGCCGCTCACGAGGCCGCGCCGGCCGCCCAGGCGCACCGGCATGCCGATCAGGCGGAAGGCCAGCAGCTGGACGGGCAGCGCCAGCCCCTGCGCCCAGACCAGCACCAGCTCCGGCGCGGCCATCTGCATGGCGCGCCCGTCGGCGACCGAGTAGACGGCTGACCCCAGCATGGCGACCACCGCCGCCGCCAGCGCCCGCGGGTCGTCGAAGCGCTTGCCCGGCCGCGCCTGCAGCAGGAAGCCGCCGGCCAGCACCAGCGCGATCCCCGCCAGCAGCGGCGCGCCGTAGCTGCGCCCCTCGACCAGCCAGCCGAAGGCCACCACCGCCACCGGCGAGGCGCGCACGACCGGGTAGTAGGCGGACAGGTCGCCGCGCCGCAGCGCGAACGCCAGCGCCGTGCCGTACAGGATCTGCCCGCCGGCCGAGGCCAGCAGCGCCGGCCACACCGCCGCCGACGGCCACAGCGCCACGCCGGAGGCCAGCCCCTGCACGACGCCGATCCCCACCAGCGTGGTGGCGAGGATCAGGAAGGTGCCCGCCGGGCTGGCGTCGCGCTTGATCAGGACGTTCCAGACCGGGTGCAGCGCGGCCGACAGCAGGACCAGGGCGGCGAGGGACAGCGGCACGGGGCTACGGCGTCTCCCCGCGGGCCAGCCGCGCCTCGATCACGTCGAGCAGCGGCAGCGCGTCGGCGAGGCTCGGCACCACGTAATGCGCGCCGGCGCGCGCCAGCTTGTCGGCGGCGGGGGCGCGCAGCGCGGCGCGCCGTTCGTCGGGCAGGGCGCGCCACTCGGACAGCGGCAGGCCGACCTCGTTGCCGGTGTCGGTCAGCGCGATGGTCCACATGCCGGCGTTGAGGCCTTCCTCCACGTCCACCACGGTGTCGCCGATCTTCACGCAGGCCTGCACGGGGGAGATTTGCAGGTCGATCAGGCACTTCAGCGCCATGTAGGGGCCGGGGCGGCCGGCCGGCGTCTCGCCGGCGCACACCACGCAGTCGGGGCGGTAGCCCTGCTTGGCGGCCTCGGCCAAGACCACCTCCATCACCGGTGCCGGGTAGCCGGTGGTCGAGCCGATCTTCAGGCCGCGGGCGCGCATGGCCTCGACCGCCTCCAGGGCGCCGGGGATCAGCGCCGAATGCTCGGCCACCACGCCGACCTGGAGCGGCAGGAAGCGTTCATACAGCGCGTCCACGTCGGCGTCGGTCGGCGTCGCGCCGTGCTTGGCGGCCCACGCCTCGGCGACGGGGGGCATGCGGGTGATCGCCTGGATGTGGTTCCACTTCGGCATGCCCATGGGGGCGCGCGCCTGCTCCAGCGTGATGTCGACGCCGGACCGGCGGAACGCCTCCATGAAGGCGGCGGCCGGGGCGAGGCAGCCGAAATCGACCGTCGTGCCGGCCCAGTCGAGCACCACCGCCTTGAGCGGACCGGTGTAGCGGCGGGTGTAGGTGTGGGTCATCGTTGGTCTCTTTCCCTCTTATCCCTGCTTCGGCGCGCCGGAGCGCACGCCCATCTCGTCCAGCGTCGCGCGGATGGCGGCCAGCGCCGCCTCCATCTCCGCGGCACCCAGCCGGCCGATGCAGCCGATGCGGAAGCTGTCGGCGACCGTCAGCTTGCCGGGGTAGATGACGAAGCCCTTGTCGCGCAACCGGTCGTAGAAGGTTTCGAAGGCGAAGGCCGGGTCGGCCGGCATGTGGAAGGTGACGATGATCGGCGCCTGCAAGCCGTCCGGCAGCAGCGTGCGGAATCCCAGCGCCCGCATGCCCTCCACCAGGATCCGGCAATTGCCGGTGTAGCGCGCGCCGCGCCCCTCGACGCCGCCCTCCGCCGCGTGCTCGTCCAGCGCCTGCCCGAAGGCGGCCAGCACGTGGGTGGGTGGGGTGAAGCGCCACTGCGCGTTGGCCTCGAAGCCCTTCCACTGGTCGTGCAGGTCGAGGCTGAGCGAATGCGCGTTCCCCTTGGCCGCCGCCAGCGCGTCGGTGCGGACGATGACGAAGCCCATGCCCGGCGCGCCCTCCAGGCACTTGTTGGACGACGCGGCGACCGCCTCGAACGGGATGGCGGCGGCGTCCAGCGGCAGGGCGCCGAAGGCGCTCATGGAATCGATCAGCAGCCGCCGGCCGTGCCGCGCCACCACCGCCGCCACGTCACTGAGCGGGTTGAGGATGCCGGACGTGGTCTCGCAGTGGACGACCGCCACGTGGGTGATCGCCGGGTCGGCGGCCAGCGCGCGGTCGAGCGCGCCGACGTCCACCGGCTGGTCCTCCGCCGCCTCGATGGCGGTCACCGCGCGCCCGATCACCTCGGCCATGCGGACCATGCGCTTGCCGTAGGCGCCGTTGACCAGCACCAGCAGCTTGGCCCCGCGCGGCACCAGCGTGCCGATCATCGCCTCCACCGCGAAGGTGCCGGAGCCCTGCATCGGCACCGCGACGTGCGTGCCCGAGGCACCCGCCAGCTCCGCCAGCCGCGCGCGGATGCGGGTGTTGAGCGCGATGAAGGCGCCGTCGCGCGAGCCCCAGTCGCGCAGCATCGCCTCCTTGACGGGGCGTGAGGTGGTCAGCGGGCCGGGTGTCAGCAGATAGGGTTCCTGCATCGGGGTCTCCCTGTCGAACGGTGGGACGATTGCACCGCGCGGGCTCCCATAAATCAAATCCATTCTGTCTATGGTAGTATTGATGATCTCTATGAAAGCGTCTCCAGGATCGCCCGGTGCAACTCGGGCGTCGCCGCGGCGACGATGCGGCCGTCGGAGTCGATGCCGGGCGGGCGACCCTGCCAGTCGGTGACGACCCCGCCCGCCCCCTCAATCACCGCCACCAGCGGCAGATAGTCGTAGGGCTGCAGACCGACCTCCACCACCGCGTCCACCGTGCCCGTCGCCACCAGCGCGTAGGCGTAGCAGTCGCCGCCGAAACGGCGCAGGCGCACCCGGGCGCTCACCCGCGCGAACGCCTCGGCGTCGGCGCCGTCGAAGATGTCCGGCGTCGTCGCGTAGAGCACCGCGTCCTCGATCCGCGTGCAGGCGCGGGTGCGGCAGGGGCGGCCGTTCAGCGTCGTGCCGCGGCCGGACACCCCCACCCAGCGCTCGCGCAGCGGCTGGACCTCCACCACGCCCAGCACCGGCCGGCCCTCGTCCAGCAGCGCCAGCAGCGTGCCGAACAGCGGCAGGCCGGTGATAAAGCTCTTGGTGCCGTCGATGGGGTCGATCACCCAGACGAAGCGGCGGCCGATGTCCTCGCGCCCGTACTCCTCGCCCAGGATGCCGTGGTCGGGGAAGCGCTCGCGGATGGCGGCGCGCAGCATCTCCTCCACCGCGCGGTCGGCGATGGTGACGGGGGAGCCGTCGCCCTTCTCCTCCACCGACAAGGGCTGGCGGAAGAAGCGGTCGATCACCGGCCGCGTCCGCTCGGCCAGGCTGTCGGCGAAGGCGGCGAACGCGTCGAGCGGGGCGTCGGTCATGGCTCGTCCTTTCGGTGAGGTCGTGCGGAAAGGCTAGACGCAAATCCACACATATGCAAATCTCCACAAAAGAACACACGCCCTCGGACCTTGGCCGGAGTTGCCCATGTGGGCGCAGGACCGCCATCAGCGCATCCGCAATCTCCTCATCGCCCGCACCCGCGTGACGACGGAGGAGATCGCCCGCGAGCTGTCCGTCTCGCGCGAGACGGTGCGGCGCGACCTGCTGGAGCTGGAGGCGGCGGGGGAGCTGATGCGGGTGCACGGCGGCGCCATGCTGCCGGCCACGGCGCCCGAGGAGCCGTTCACCGCGCGCCTCACCCGCAACCGTCCGCAGAAGCAGGAGATCGCCCGCGCGGCGGCGGCGCTGTTCCGGCCGGGGCAGAGCTGCTTCATCGACGCCGGCACCACCACCGCGCTGTTCGCCGAGCAGCTGGCCCAGGTGCCCGACGTGACGGTGGTGACCAACTCCATCGACGTGGCGATGGCGCTGCGCGGCTCCGCCGCGGGCGGCGCGCACCTGCTGGGCGGCGAGCTGGCGCGCGAGGTGCCGGCGACGCTCGGCGCCCGCACGCTGGCCGACATTGCGCGCTTCCAACTGGACGTGGCGGTGCTGTCCCCGGTGGGGCTGCACCCGCAACAGGGCGCCATGGACTTCGAGATCGCCGAGGCGGAGGTCGCCGCCGCCATGATCCGCCATGCCCACGGCGTGATGATGCTGGCCGACGGCTCGAAGCTGGGGATCGGCAGCCGGGCGCAGATCTGCCCGTGCGGGCGCGTCGACACGCTGGTCACCGACCGCAGCGCCGACCCGGAAACGGTGAAGGCGCTGCTGCGCGCCGGCGTGCGCGAGGTGGTCGGCGCCGGGCCGCGCGCCGCTGCGGAAAATTTCATCAGGGCGGCGGGCGACTGACGCGAAAATAATCGTTCACAAAAGTTTCACCCAATAACCCTTTTGATTTTAAAGGAGTCCGGCTAAGGCATAGTTCTTGAAAGGCGACGCCAAGAGACTGGCGGAACATCGTCATGACGCCAATGACGGAACCAAATGGAGGGTTAGAGAAATGCTGCGCCACAGCCACGCCGTTGCTTTGACTGTATCGGCCGCTTTCACGGTGATTGCTGCGTCCCTCCCGGCATCGGCGGCGACGAAGCTGACCGTCTACACGGCGCTGGAGAACGAACAGCTGGAGCCCTACCGCAAGGCGTTCGAGGCGGACAATCCCGGCATCGAGCTGCGCTGGGTGCGCGATTCGACCGGCGTCATCACCGCCCGCCTGCTGGCCGAGAAGGACAACCCGCAGGCCGACGTGATCTGGGGCGTGGCGGCGTCGAGCCTGATGATCCTCGACCAGGGCGGCCTGCTGCAGCCCTACGCGCCGGCCGGCTACGACAAGCTGAAGGCCAACTTCAGGGACCAGAAGGCGCCGCCGACCTGGGTGGGCATGGACGCCTGGCTGGGCGCCATCTGCTACAACACGGCCGAGGCGGCGCGCGAGAAGATGCCGGCCCCGGCCACCTGGGCCGACCTCGTCAAGCCGATCTACAAGGGCAAGCTGGTGATGCCGAACCCGGCGTCGTCCGGCACCGGCTACCTCACCGTCTCCGGCTGGCTGCAGCAGATGGGCGAGGAGGCCGGCTGGAAGTACATGGACGCGCTGAACGAGAACATCGCCGTCTACACCCATTCCGGCTCCAAGCCGTGCCGCATGGCGGCGCAGGGCGAGTACACGCTGGGCATCTCCATCGAGTACACCGGCGCCAGCCTGAAGACCAAGGGCGCGCCGCTGGAGATCATCCTGCCCAAGGAGGGCTCGGGCTGGGAGATGGAGGCGACCGCCATCGTCAAGGGCACCAAGAACCTCGACGCCGCGAAGAAGCTGGCGGACTGGGCGGCCACGAAGAAGGCCAACGAGGCGTACAACGCCTTCTACGCCGTCACCGCCTACCCGGGCGTGAAGCGGGACATCCCGAACTACCCGCCCAACGCCGAGGAGCACATGATGAAGTCCTACGACTTCAACTGGGCCGCGGCGAACCGCGAGCGCATCCTGGCGGAGTGGTCGAAGCGCTACAACGCCAAGTCCGAACCGAAGACCTGAGCGCGACGGCCGGGCGGGGCCGCAGTGCTCCGCCCGGCAGGCCACCTCGAGGAGCAGGCGAGCATGACGGCCCCGTCCCCCCAGGAACCGCCGGTGTACCTCCGGCTGCAGAACATCTCGAAGCACTTCGGCGCCTTCCACGCGCTGCGCGACGTCAGCCTCAGCATCCGCAAGGGGGAGTTCGTGTGCTTCCTCGGCCCATCGGGCTGCGGGAAGACGACGCTGCTGCGCGCCATCGCCGGGCTGGACCCGCAGAATTCCGGCCGGATCGAGCAGGACGGGCGCGACATCTCCCGCCTGCCGCCGGCGCAGCGCGACTTCGGCATCGTCTTCCAGTCCTACGCGCTGTTCCCCAACCTGACGGCGGCGGAGAACATCGGCTACGGCCTGCGGAATCGCGGCGTGCCCGGGCATGAGATCCGCGAACGGGTCGAGCGGCTGGCCACCCTGGTTCACCTGTACGAGCACCTCGACAAGTACCCGGCGCAGCTGTCGGGCGGGCAGCAGCAGCGCGTCGCGCTGGCCCGCGCGCTGGCGCTGTCGCCGGGGCTTCTGCTGCTGGACGAGCCGCTGTCGGCGCTCGACGCCCAGGTGCGGCAGTTCCTGCGCCGCGAGATCAAGGAGGTGCACCGCCGCCTCGGCATCACCACCATCATGGTGACGCACGACCAGGAGGAGGCGCTGACGCTGTCCGACCGCATCGTGCTGATGAACCACGGCGTGGTCGAACAGGTCGGCACGCCGACCGAGCTGTACCGCACGCCGCGCACCGCCTTCGCCGCCGCCTTCGTCGGGCAGAGCAACTTCCTGCCCGGCCGGCTGCGCGCCGACGGCACGGTGGCGGTCAACGGCGTGCCGCTGCGCCCCGGCGTGGGCGTGCAGGCCGGCGCGCCGGACGAGCCGGTGCAGGTCTGCCTGCGGCCCGAGCAGGTGGAGCTGCGCCCGGCCGGGGCCGGCGGCCACGCCGCGCGGGTCACCGACGTGGAGTTCTGCGGCAGCTTCTGGCGGGTCTATCTGTCGGTCGAGGCGCTGGGCTGCCGCCGTCTCGTCGCCGACGTGCCGCCGGCGCTGGGCGGCGCGCTGGCGCTGGCAGAGGGCGCGGTGATCGACGCGCTGGTGCCGGACGGCGTCGCCCAGGTGTTCGCCGGGGCCGCGGCATGAGTCAGTCCGTCCGCATCCCCTCCCTCGCCCCGGCCGCCGGGACCCCGCGCCGCCTGCGCCTGAGCATGGGCCGCGAGGACTGGATCATGGCCGCCGGCATCCTGGCGGTGGGGGCGTTCCTCGTCGTGACGGTCGCGCTGCCGCTGCTGGCGCTGTTCGTCAAGGCGTTCGAGAACCGGGCGGGGGAGTATGTCGGCCTCGCCAACTTCGCCGCCTACTTCTCCACCCCGGCGCTGACCCAGTCGATCTGGAACAGCCTGTTGGTGGCGTCGGTCAGCACGGTCATCACGGTGACGCTGGGCTTCGTCTTCGCCTACGGGCTGACGCGCACCTGCATGCCGCTGCGCGGCGTGCTGCGGGCGATGGCGGTGACGCCGATCCTGTCGCCGTCCATGCTGCCGGCGATCTCGCTGGTCTACCTGTTCGGCAACAAGGGCTTCGCCAAGGGGCTGCTGTTCGGCAACTCCATTTACGGCCCCATCGGCATCATCATGGGCGAGGTCTACTACACCTTCCCGCACGTGCTGCTGATCCTGGTGACCGCGCTGTCCATGGCCGACGCGCGGCTTTACGAGGCGGCCGATGCGCTGGGCACCAGCCGCTGGCGCACCTTCTGGACGGTGACGCTGCCCGGCGTGCGCTACGGGCTGGTCAGCGCCGCGGTGGTCGCCTTCACGCTGGCGCTGACCGACTTCGGCGTGGCCAAGGTGGTCGGCGGGCGCTTCAACGTGCTGGCCACCGACGTCTACAAGCAGGTCATCGGGCAGAAGAACTTCCCCATGGGGGCGGTGGTCGGCCTCGTGCTGCTGATGCCGGCGCTGCTCTCCTTCATCGTCACCCGGCACGTGCAGAAGCGGCAGAAGGCGCAGCTCTCCGCCCGCTCGGTTCTCTACGCGCCGCAGCCGCGGCGGGGGAGGGACCTGCTGTTCTTCGTGGTCTGCTCGGTCATCGCGCTGGCCATCGCGACGGTGCTGGGCACCTCGGCCTTCGCGTCCTTCATCACGCTGTGGCCGTACGACCTGACGTTCTCGCTGTCGAACTACGACTTCTCGCTGGTCGATTCCTCGGGCTGGACGAGCTACACCAACAGTCTGGTGATGGCGTCCAGCGTCGCGGTGATCGGCACGGCGGTGGTGTTCGGCGGGGCCTATCTGGTGGAGAAAGGGCGCGGCCTGCCGCTGCTGCGCCACGCCATCAGCGTGCTGGCCCTGCTGCCGCTGGCGGTGCCGGGGCTGGTGCTGGGCATTGCGTACATCTTCTTCTTCAACCACCCGGCCAACCCGCTGGGCTTCCTGATGGGGACGATGGCGATCCTGGTGATCAACACGCTGGCGCACTACTACACCGTCGCTCACCTGTCGGCCTCCACCGTGCTGAAGCAGGTGGACGGCGAGTACGAGGCGGTGTCCGCCTCGCTGAAGGTGCCGTTCTGGCGCACCTTCGCCTGGGTCACGGTGCCGGTGTGCCTGCCGACCATCCTCGACATCTTCGTCTACCTGTTCGCCACCGCGCTGACCACCGCGTCCTCGCTGATCTTCCTCTACACGCCGGACACCAAGACGGCGTCGGTGGCGGTCATCAGCATCGACGACGCCGGGCACATCGCGTCGGCCGCCGCCATGGCGATGGTGATCGTCTACACCTCCGCCGCGGTGCGCGGGGTCGACCTGCTGGTGCGGCGCTACGGGCTGGCGCGGTTCCAGCGCTGGCGACGGCGCTAGGAGGCCGCCATGCGCTACGCCGCCACGCTCGGCCACACCCGCCACGCCTTCGCCGACCTCAAGGCGGTGCTCGCCTGCGCCAGCCCGCACCGCTCCGGCGACGCGCTGGCCGGGCTGGCGGCGGACAGCGACGAGCGGCGGGTGGCCGCCCGCCTCGTGCTCGCCGACCTACCGCTCAGGACCTTCCTGGAGGAGCCGGCGGTCGCTTATGAGGACGACGCGGTGACGCGGCTGATCCTCGACACGCACGACGTCGCGGCGTTCGCGCCGGTGGCGGCGATGACGGTGGGGCAGTTCCGCGACTGGCTGCTGTCCGACGCCGCCGACGGCGCCGCGCTGTCGGCGCTCGCGCCGGGGCTGACGCCGGAGATGGCGGCGGCGGTGTCGAAGCTGATGCGCAACCAGGACCTGATCGCGGTGGCGCGCCGGATCCGCGTGGTGACGGCGTTCCGCGACACGCTGGGGCTGCCCGGCCGGCTCTCGGTGCGCATCCAGCCGAACCACCCCACCGACGACCCGCAGGGGGTGGCGGCGGCGATCCTCGACGGGCTGCTGATGGGCTGCGGCGACGCGGTGATCGGCATCAACCCGGCGGCCGACAGCCTGCAGGGCTGCACGGCGTTGCTGGAACTGGTGGACGGCATCCGCCAGCGCTACGCCATCCCGACGCAGAGCTGCGTGCTGACCCACGTCACCAACACCATCGCGATCATCGAGCGCGGCGCGCCGGTCGACCTCGTCTTCCAGTCCATCGCGGGCACCGAGGCGGCCAACCGCGCCTTCGGCATCGACCTCGCCGTCCTCAAGGAAGGCCGGGAGGCGGCGCTGTCGCTGAAGCGCGGCACGGTGGGCGACAACGTCATGTATTTCGAGACCGGCCAGGGCTCCGCCCTGTCGGCCGACGCGCACCACGGCGTTGACCAGCAGACGCTGGAGGCGCGCGCCTACGCCGTCGCCCGCGCCTACAAGCCGCTGCTGGTCAACAGCGTCGTCGGCTTCATCGGGCCGGAGTACCTGTACGACGGCAAGCAGATCGCCCGCGCCGGGCTGGAGGATCATTTCTGCGGCAAGCTGCTCGGCCTGCCGATGGGGATGGACGTCTGCTACACCAACCACGCCGAGGCCGACCAGGACGACATGGACAGCCTGCTCACCCTGCTGGGCGTGGCGGGCGTGAACTTCATCATGGGCGTGCCGGGCGCCGACGACGTGATGCTGAACTACCAGAGCACGTCCTACCACGACGCGTTGTACCTGCGCTCCGCCCTGAACCTGCGCCCGGCGCCGGAGTTCGAGGCGTGGCTGGAGGGCATGGGCATGCTGGGCGAGGACGGCCGCGTCAAGGAGCTGCCGCCGTCCAGCCCGGCGCTGCTGCGCTTCCTGGGCGGGGAGGCGGCATGACGCCTGATCCCTGGAGCAGGCTGCGGATGGCGACACGGGCGCGCATCGGGCTGGGCCGCTGCGGCGACGGGCTGCCGACCACGGCGCTGCTGGATTTCCAACTGGCGCACGCGCGGGCGCGCGACGCGGTGCACACGCCCTTCGACCCGGCGCTGGTGGAGGCCGGGCTGGCGGGCCGCCCGACGATCCGGGTGCGCAGCCGCGCCGCCGACCGCGCCACCTACCTGCAACGCCCCGACCTCGGCCGCCTGCTCGCCGCGGAGGACGAGGGGACGCTGACCGCCGGCCCTTACGACGTGGCCTTCGTCATCGCCGACGGTCTGTCGGCCACCGCCGTGCACGCCCACGCCGCCAACACGCTGAACGCCGTGCTGGAGCGGTTGCCGGGCTGGAGCGTGGCGCCCATCGTGATCGTCTCCCAGGGACGCGTCGCCATCGGCGATCCCATCGGCCAGCGCCTGGGTGCGGCGATGGTGGCGGTGCTGATCGGCGAGCGGCCGGGCCTGACCTCCGCCGACAGCCTGGGCGTCTATCTGAGCTGGGCGCCGCGCCCCGGCCTCGTGGACGCCGAGCGCAACTGCCTGTCCAACATCCGCCCGCCCGACGGGCTGGACTACGCGGCCGCCGCCCACAAGGTGGCCTGGCTGATGAGCGAGGCGCGCCGGCTGAAGCTCACCGGCGTCGGCCTCAAGGACGATGCGACGCCGTTGCTGGCCGGCGGCGCGTAGGCGGCTACGGGAACGCCACGCCCACCTTGCCGACGTGCCCGCCGTCGGGCAGGCGGCGGATCGCTTCGGCGACCTCGTGGAACGCATACACCCGGTCGTCGATGACCGGCCGCATCCGGTGCAGGGCGATGGCGCGCAGCATGTCCTCGAAGGTGTCGCGGCTGCCCACGGTGACGCCCTGCAGGCGGATGTTCTGCGTCACCACGTGGCCCAGGCCGACCTCCGCCGACGCGCCGCCCAGCACGCCGATCAGGCTGATGGTGCCGCCGCCGCGCACGGCGCGGATCGACTGCGCCAGCGTGCCGGCGCCGCCCACCTCCACCACATGGTCGGCGCCCATGCCGTCGGTCAGCGCGCGGACGGTGCGGCCCCACTCCGGCTCGGCGCGGTAGTTGACGAGGTGGTCGGCGCCGAGCGCTTTCGCCCGGTCCAGCTTGGCGTCGCTGGCGACAGCGCGATCACCCGCGCTCCCTGCATCCTGGCGAACTGCAGGGCGAACAGCGAGACCCCGCCGGTGCCCTGCACCACGACGGCGTCGCCGGCCTTCACCGGGTTCTGTGCCACCACGGCGCTCCACGCCGTCACCGCGGCGCAGGGCAGGGCGGCGGCCTCGAGGTCGGTGAGGACGTCGGGCGCCCGCACCGCGGCGTGCTCCTCGACCGCCATCAGCTCCTGCATGACGCCGTCGCGCGGCCCGCCGAGCTGCGAGCGCCACCAGCCGTCGCGGAACGGGCCGCTCACCCAGTCCTGGAACAGGATCGGGCAGGCGCGGTCGCCGACCGTGAAGCGCGTCACCGCGGCGCCGACCGCCACCACCTCGCCGACCCCGTCGGACACCGGCACCAGCGGCAGCGCGCCGCTGCGGCTGCCGTAGCCGCGCCGGACCAGCACATGGTCGCGGTAGTTCAGCGTCGCCGCCTTCATGCGCAGCAGGACCTGCGTCGGCCCCGGCACGGGGTCCGGGCGCCGTGCCTCGACGATGTGGTCCACCGACCAGTCGCCGCGGATCTCCATGACGCGCATCGCCGCCCCTCCGTATCCCTGGATCCCCCGAGTGGACACCGCTTCGTCCGTCTCGGCAAGCCGCCCTGTCCAACAGGCCACGAGCAAAGCGCGCCGCATGCGAGTATTCTGACGTTCACGTACGGATAGAGTGTGAACGGTGGAACAGACGCGGAGCCTCAGCCCGGCGCTGATCGCCTTCCTGGAAGGCGACATCAGCCTCATGCTCGCGTCCCGGGATGCGGCGGGGTGGCCGGCGCTCGGCCGGGCGCTCGCCTGTGCGGTGTCCGATAACGGCCGGCGCCTGACCGTCTACCTCGCGGCGGGGCCGAACGCCGCGCTGCTGGCGGCGGTGGCGGCGACCGGGCTGGCCGCCCTGGTGGTCAACAAGCCCAGCACCCACCGCTCGATCCAGCTGAAGGGCCGGGACGCCGCGGTGGCCCCGGCGGGGGAAGGCGCCGCGCCGGTGGTGGCGCGCCACGTCGCCGGCTTCATCCGCGACGTCGGGCTGATCGGCTTCGGCGAGTCGATCTCGCGGACGCTGCTGGCGCACGATCCGGGCGACCTCGCGGCGGTGACCTTCTCGCCGGAGGCCGCCTTCGACCAGACGCCCGGCCCGCGGGCGGGGGACCCGGTGCAGCCATGAACCGCGACATCAGCCCCAACATCAGTCTGGACGCCATCCGCTCCTGCCTGGAAGGCGTCATCCCCGCCGCCATCGCCACCACCGACCGTGAGGGCGTGCCGAACATCTCGGTGCTGTCGCAGGTCCACTACATGGACCCGCGCCACGTCGCGCTGTCCTACCAGTTCTTCAACAAGACGCGGCGCAACATCCTGGCCAACCCGCACGCCACGCTGCAGATGATCGACCCGGAGACGGTCGCCCAGTACCGCATGCGCGTGCGCTACCTGCGCACCGAAACCGCCGGGCCGCTGTTCGAGAGCATGAAGGCTAAGCTCGCCGGCATCGCCTCGCACGCCGGCATGGCCGGCGTCTTCCGCCTGCTGGGCGCCGACGTCTTCGAGGTGCTGGGGATCGAGGCGGTGCCGGGCGCCACGCTGCCGGCCCCGGTGCGCAACCGCAGCCTGCTGGCGGCCACGCGGCGCAGCTGCGAGCGGCTGTCCGCCTGCACCGACCTGGAGGAGCTGCTGGACCGCACGGTCACCGATCTGCGCGACCTGTTCGGGATCGAGCATGCCATGGTCCTGATGGCCGACGAGGCCGCGGGGCGGCTCTACACCGTCGCCAGCCTGGGCTACCGTGCGTCGGGCATCGGGTCGGAGATCGCGCTGGGCGACGGGGTGATCGGCGTGGCGGCGCGCGAGCGCACGGCGATCCGCATCACCCACGCCACCTCCGACTACGCCTACGGCCGCGCCGCGCGCGACAGCAGCCGGGAGTCGGGGGCGCCGGGCGAGGACGCGAAGGAGATCCCGTTCCCCGGCCTCGCCACCCCGCACAGCCAGCTCGCCGTGCCGATCCTTGCCGGCGGGGAGCTGGTCGGGGTGCTGTTCGCCGAGAGCCCGGAGGCCATGCGCTTCTGCTACGACGACGAGGACGCGCTGGCGACGGTCGCGTCGGTGCTCGGCGCCATGGTCCACGCCGTGCGGCAGTCCCCGGCGGCCGAACCGGCGCCGGCCGGCGATGCCGTCGCCGAGCCCAGCGGCGCGCCGGCGCTGCTGCACCACCACGCCGCCGACGACAGCGTGTTCATCGACCACCAGTACCTCATCAAGGGGGTGGCCGGGGCGATCCTCTGGTGGCTGGTGCGCCAGCACACCCAGCACGCGCGCACCGAGTTCTCCAACCGCGAGCTGCGGCTGGCGCCGTGCATCCGCCTGCCCGAGGCCTCCGAGAACCTGGAGGCGCGGCTCATCCTCCTGCAGCGCCGGCTGGCCGAGCGCTGCAGCGTCCTGCGCCTGGAGAAGACCGGGCGCGGCCGCTTCCGCCTGGTGGTGCAGCGCCCGCTGGCGCTGGAGGAGATGGGGTGAAAAGGAAAGCCCTCCCCCAGCACCGCTCTGCGGCATGCACACCTGCTGCGGCGCGAAATGCCTAGCGCTTCAACAGCTTATCCGTCATCCCCGCCTTCGCGGGGATGACGGGAAAACTGTCCGTCTTTTCATCAACTTATCGTTCCGCAGCAGGTGTGCATGCCGCAGCAGCCCCGCTGGGGAAGGGCGCTTTCAGAAACATTCATTTAAGGTTCGAAATTTTCGCTTACGAAAATTTTAGGGTTGCGTGAGGGAAGAGTTAGCAACGGCTCCGCCCCAGGCGCGCCTATAGTCCCGGCCGACCTTCATTCCTGATAGGGACGGGACGATGGACACGCGGGAACGCGTTCGGGCGCTGGAGCACATGATGCTCATCCGCGCCTATGAGGAGACGGTGATCGCTCTGCACGCCGAGCAGCGCGCGGCGGGCACCTGCACCGCGGTCGGGCAGGAGGCGGCGGCGGTCGGCGTGGTGTCGGCGCTGTCGGCCGACGACCAGATCCTGACCAACCACCGCAGCGCCGGCCACCTGCTGGCGCGCGGCGCCGATCCGGGGCGGATGCTGGCCGAGGTGATGGGCCGGCGCGACGGCTATTGCGGCGGCAAGAGCGGGTCGCTGCACATGGCGGCGAAGGAATTGGGAGTGGTGCTGACCTCCACCATCGTCGGCGGCGAGCTGTCGCTGGTCACCGGCGTGGCGCTATCCCGCTCCATGCTCGGTGGGGACGGCATCGTCGCCTGCTTCTTCGGCGACGGGGCCGCGTGCGAGGGGCGCTTCCACGAATCCCTCAACCTCGCCGCCGTGTGGAACCTGCCGATCCTCTACGTGTGCGAGAACAACCAGTGGCAGGCCTTCGTGCACCGGCGCGAGACCACGCTGGCCGACAGCGTGGCGCCGCAGGCCGCCGCCTACGGCATGGACTGGCGCACGGTGGACGGCAACGACGTGGACGCGGTGCGCGCCGCCGCCGAGCGCGCCGTCGCCGCCATCCGCGAGACGCGCAAGCCCTTCCTGCTGGAGGTGCAGACCTACCGCCTGCGCGGACATTTCGAGCCGGACGACCAGTCCTACGTCGATCCCGACGAACTGGCCCGCTGGCGCGCCCGCGACCCCATCCTGCTGGCCCGGAACCGCCTGATCGCGGAAGGCCACCTCTCCGACGCCGCCGCGCGGGAGATGGAGGCCGCGGTGACGCGGCGGATGGAGCGGGCCGCCGCCTTCGCCGAGGCCAGCCCCTTCCCGGGCTTCGACGCCCTCACCACCGACGTCTACGCCTGAGGAGGCAGCCATGCAGACCATGACCGTCACCGACGCCGTCTCCGCCGCGCTGGCCGAGGAGATGCGCCGCGACGACCGCGTCCTCATCTTCGGCGAGGGCGTGGCGACCAAGCGCAAGGACCTGCTGGCCGAGTTCGGCGCCCCGCGCGTGCGCAACACGCCGCTGGCCGAGGGCATCATCGCCGGCACCGCGGCGGGCGCCGCGGCGACCGGGCTGCGCCCGGTGGTCGACCTGCTGTTCGCGCCGTTCCTGTGCTACGCCATGGACGAGATCGTCAACAGCGCCGGCAAGCTGCGCTACATGTCGGGCGGGCAGTTCGCCTTCCCGATGGTGGTGCTGGCGATGACCGGCGGCGGCTGGGGCGTCGGCGCCCAGCACAACCACAACGTCGAGGCCTGGTTCGTGCACAGCCCCGGCCTGAAGGTGGTCATGCCGTCCACGCCCGCCGACTTCAAGGGGCTGCTGAAGGCGGCGATCCGCGACGAGAACCCGGTGCTGTTCTTCACCGACATCGCGCTCGCCTACGCGCCCGGCGCGGTGCCGGAGGGCGAGGCGGTCGTCCCGCTGGGCAAGGCCGCGGTGCTGCGCGAGGGATCGCACGTCACGCTGGTCAGCTACGCCAAGAGCGTGCACGCCTGCCTGCAGGCCGCCGACCGGCTGGCGGCGCAGGGCATCGCGGCCGAGGTCATCGACCTGCGCACGCTGAAGCCGCTCGATGAGGAAACCATCCTGCGCTCGGCGCGCAAGACCGGCCGCGTCGTCGTGGTGCACGAGGCTAGCCGCATGTGCGGCGTCGGCGCCGAGATCGCGGCGCTGCTCGCGGAGAAAGCCTTCGGCGACCTGCGCGCCCCGGTGATGCGGCTGACCGGCCCGGACGCCCCGGCGCCCGCCAGCTTCCCGCTGGAGCAGGCCTTCGCCCCGTCCACCGACACCATCGTCGCGACCGTTGGCCGCCTCGTCGGCCTCGTCCCGGCGTGAGGAGACATCCGATGAAGACCGTCAGCCTGTCCGCGTTCGCCCTGGTTCTGCTGGCCACGCCGGCGACCGCTGCCGAGGACCTGGTCAAGCGCGGCGAATACCTCGCCCGGATCATGGACTGCCACGGCTGCCACACCAACGGCGCCCTGGCCGGCAAGCCCGATCCCGCCCTGCATCTGGCGGGATCCGCCGTGGGCTTCGGCATCCCCGACCTCGGCGTCTTCTACCCGCCCAACCTGACGCCGGACCGCGAGACCGGCCTCGGCGCCTGGAGCGAGGCCGACATCGTCCGCGCGGTGCGGACCGGAACGCGGCCGGACGGGCGCCAGCTGGTGCCGGTGATGCCGTGGCCGTCCTACGCCGCGCTGACCGACGCCGACGCCACGGCGCTCGCCGCCTACCTGAAGAGCCTGCCGCCGGTGCGCCATCAGGCGCCGCCGCCGGTTGGTGCGTCCGGGAAGGCGCCGGCTCCCTATCTCAGCGTGATGCTGCCGCAGTAGGGGTCAGCCGGCCTCGGCCGCCGAGGACGCGCTCCACAGGTTGATGTCCGCGTCCACCGCGTGGACGTCGATCTCCGCCAGCTCCTCGGGCGTGAAGGACAGGTTGTTCAGCGCGTCCAGCGAGTTGTCGAGCTGCTCGACCGTCCGCGCGCCGATCAGCGCCGAGGTGACGCGCGGGTCGCGCAGCACCCAGGCGATGGCCATCTGCGCCAGCGTCTGGCCGCGCCGCTTGGCGATCGCGTCGAGGGCGCGGACTCGCGTCAGGTTCTCTTCCGACAGGAAGTGCGCCCGCAGCGTTCCGCCCTTGGCGGCGCGGGCGTCCGTCGGCTGCGCGTCCAGGTACTTCGCGGTCAGCATGCCCTGCGCCAGCGGCGAGAAGGCGATGCAGCCCATGCCCAGCTCGTCCAGCGTGCCGAGCAGCCCGCCCTCGATCCAGCGGTTCAGCATGGAGTAGGAGGGCTGGTGGATCAGGCACGGCGTGCCGAGCTGCTTCAGGATCCCGGCGGCGCGGCGCGTCATCTCGGGCGAATAGGAGGAGATGCCGACGTACAGCGCCTTGCCCTGGCGCACGATGTGGTCGAGCGCGCCCATCGTCTCCTCCAGCGGTGTGCGGGGATCGACGCGGTGCGAATAGAAGATGTCCACGTACTCCAGCCCCATGCGCTTGAGGCTCTGGTCCAGGCTGGAGACCAGGTACTTGCGCGATCCCCAGTTGCCGTAGGGACCGGGCCACATCTCGTAGCCGGCCTTGGTGGAGACGACGATCTGGTCGCGGTAGGGGCGGAAGTCGGTGGCGAGGACGCGGCCGAAATTCTCCTCCGCCGATCCCGGCGGCGGGCCGTAGTTGTTGGCGAGGTCGAAATGCGTGACCCCGCGGTCGAAGGCCCGGCGCAGCACGGCGCGCCCGGTGGCGAACACGTCGGCGCCGCCGAAGTTCTGCCACAGCCCCAGCGAGATGGCCGGCAGGTCGAGCCCGCTGCGACCGCACCGGCGGTAGCTCATGCGTTCGTAGCGGGACGCGTCGGCGAGATAGGGCGGCTGCATCGCGGGCTCCGAGTAAGTGATATATCAGTATAGCCCGCCGGCGCGGCCATGCGCAATCCCCCGCCTGGATAGGACGGGGCGGATCGGCCGGCACACACGGAAACGCCCGCCTCGCCGGCCGCCTCACGGCGACGGCGAAACGGGCGTTCCCAGCCCCGATCGACGGTGCGGCGGCTTATTGATAGTGCAGGCCACCGTTGACGTTCAGCGTCGTGCCGGTGATGTAGCCCGCCAGGTCGGACGCGAGGTAGGACACCGCGGCGCCGATCTCCTCCGGCTTGCCCAGGCGCTTCATCGGAACGGTGTCGATGATGCCCTGGCGAATGTCCTCGCGGATCGCCATCACCATTTCCGTGCCGATGTAGCCCGGCGCGATGGCGTTGACGGTGACGCCCTTGGTCGCCAGTTCCGCGGCCAGCGCCTTGGTGAAGCCGATGACGCCCGCCTTGGCGGCCGAATAGTTGGTCTGGCCGGCCTGTCCCTTCACGCCGTTCACCGACGAGATGTTGATGATGCGGCCCCAGCCGCGCTCGGCCATCTTCGCCGACACCTGCTGCGTGACGTTGAACAGGCTGGACAGGTTGGTGGCGATCACCGCGTCCCAGTGCGCCTTTTCCATCTTCGGGAAGAACTTGTCGCGGGTGATGCCGGCGTTGTTCACCAGGACATCGACCGGACCCAGGTCGGCCTCGATCGTCGCGACCATGGCCTTGCAGCTCTCGAAATCGGAGACGTCGCCTTCGACCATGTAGAACTTGAAGCCGGCGGCTTCCTGCTGGCCCAGCCACTGCGCGGCCGGCTGGAAGTTGGGCAGGCAGTTGGCGGCCACGACATAGCCGTCCTTGGCCAGCGCTTGACAAATGGCGGTGCCGAGGCCGCCCATGGCACCGGTGACAAGCGCAATCTTCTGAGACATCACATCTGCTCCACTCATGCTTGGTCAATTGCGCTGGGCAAGCGCCTGAGGTCGTGCGCAAGGAGAAGGGGCCGGCGTCGTCGAAGGACGGAGCCCGCTCCACCTGCACCATCATATTGCATATGCGAAAAGTTAAGCCTTCGTTAGGCAAAGAGGTTAATTCGCTGCGGTGCGGCATGGATCGGCGCGAAAATCTTCCGCGACGCAGCATGCCGAATTCCTCTCCGCACTTTCCCTCGTACCCGTTATGATGGTCAGCGCATAACGAACCGGAGGGGATGTCCGAGATGCCGTCGCTGTTTCGCCGCACCGTCCTGTCCGCCTTCGCCGCCGCCGCGGTGGTCGGGCTTTCCGCCGCCCCGGGGTTGGCGCAGGCACCGTTCATCACCGTCGCCTCGACCACCTCGACCGAGGATTCGGGGCTGTTCAAGCACATCCTGCCGCTGTTCACGGCGAAGACCGGGGTCGAGGTGCGCGTCGTCGCCAAGGGCACCGGGCAAGCCATCGACCAGGCCAAGCGCGGCGACGCCGACGTGCTGTTCGTCCACCACAAGCCGTCGGAGGAGGCGTTCGTCGCCGAGGGCTTCGGGGTGGAGCGCTTCCCGGTCATGTACAACGATTTCGTGTTGATCGGCCCGAAGGCCGACCCGGCCGGCGTCAAGGGCGGCAAGGACATCCACGCCGCGCTCCGCAGGATCGCCGAGAAGCAGGCCCCCTTCGCCTCGCGCGGCGACGACAGCGGCACCAACAAGACCGAGCTGGGCCTGTGGAAGGCCGCCGGAATCGAGCCGAAGTCGGGCGGCTGGTACAAGGCGCTGGGCCAGGGCATGGGGCCGACGCTGAACACCGCCGCCGCCATGAACGCCTACACGCTGGCCGACCGCGGCACGTGGCTGAGCTTCAGGAACCGCGGCGAACTGGAGGTCGTGGTCGAGGGCGACAAGCGGCTGTTCAACCAGTACGGCGTCATGCTGGTGAACCCGGCGAAGTTCGGCCACGTCAAGAAGGCCGAGGGGCAGGCCTTCGTCGACTGGCTGCGCTCGCCGGAGGGGCAGGGCGCCATCGCCGGCTACACGATCGGCGGCGAGCCGCTGTTCTTCCCCAACGCCGGCGAGCCGGGGGCCTGAGCGGCTTCCCGGTTGACCAGGGCGACGCCCTTGATCTGCGCGTAGACCGGCTGGCCGGGGGCGAGGCCGAGGGCCTCCCACGACTTGCGGGTGACGCGCGCCAGAAGACGGGCGCCGGCGCCGTCCTCGCCCAGCGCCACCACCGCCATCACCTGCACGCCGTCCTGCGGCTCGGCGGCGGTGATGCGGCCGGGCAGCACGTTGAGGATGGTGCTGTCCGCCGCCGGGCGCCGCGCCAGGCTCACGTCGGAGGCGGCGATGCGCACGCGGCGCGGCGTTCCCTCCGCCCCCAGGTCGCCCGGCACCAGCAGCCGGCCGCCGTGCAGCGCCAGCGCGGTCAGGCCGTAGGCCGGGTCGAAGCCGGCGACGGAGGCGGGCAGGGTGACGCCGGCCTCCGGCATGCGGGCGGTGGGCAGCGTCGGGTCGGCCTGCAGTTCCTGCACCGGGCCGGAGGCGACCACCCGGCCATTGTCGAGCAGCACCAGATGGTCGGCCAGCCGCTCCACCTCGGCGATGTCATGGCTGACGTAGAGCACCGGCACGCTGAGCGCGTCGTGCAGCCGTTCCAGGTAGGGCAGGATCTCGTCCTTGCTGAAGCGGTCCAGCGCCGCCAGCGGCTCGTCCATCAGCAGCAGCTTCGGCTGCGACAGCAGCGCCCGCCCGATCGCCACGCGCTGGCGCTCGCCGCCGGAGAGGTGCGGCACCGCGCGGTCGAACAGCCGGCCGAGGCCCAGCAGCTCGATCACCTCGTCCACCCGGATGGTCTCGGCCACGCCACGACCGACGGTGCGGCGGTGGCCGTACAGCAGGTTGGCGCGCACGGAGAGGTGCGGGAACAGGCTCGCCTCCTGGAAGACGTAGCCGATGGGCCGCGCGTGCGTCGGGCGGAAGGCGTCGCCGTCCTGCCAGACCTCGCCGTCCAGCGCGAAGCGGCCGTCCAGGCGCTGCAACCCGGCGACGCAGCGCAGCACGGTGGTCTTGCCGCAGCCGGACGGCCCGAACAGCGCGGTGACGCCGCGCCCCGGCGCCGCGAACGCCACGTCGAGCGTGAAGGAGCCCTGGGTGCCGCGGAAGCGGGCCTCCATCCGGCCGCTCACGGCTTCGGCCCCCCGACGCGCTTCTCGAGCGTCATCATGGTGAGGATCACGGCGAAGGAGAACAGCAGCATGCCGCCGGACAGCAGGTGCGCTTGCGCCCATTGCAGCGTCTCGACGTAGTCGAGGATGGCGACGGACAGCACCCGCGTCTGGCCCGGGATGTTGCCGCCGATCATCAGCACCACGCCGAACTCGCCCATGGTGTGGGCGAAGCCCAGCACCGCCCCGGTCAGGAAGCCGCGCCGCGCCAAGGGCACCGCCACGGTGAAGAAGCTGTCGAGCGGCGAGGCCCGCAGCGTCGCCGCCGCCTCCAGCGGGCGGTCGCCGACCGCCTCGAAGGCGTTGCGGATCGGCTGCACCACGAAGGGCATGGAGTAGAGGATCGAGCCGATCAGCAGCCCCTCGAAGGTAAAGGCCAGCGACCGCGCGCCCCACAAGCCGGCCAGCCAGCCGCCCGGCCCGTTCGGCCCCAGCAGCATCAGCAGGTAGAAGCCCAGCACGGTGGGCGGCAGCACCAGAGGCAGCGCCACCACGGTGGCCACCGCCTCCTTCCACCACGCCCGCGAGCGCGCCAGCCACCACGCCAGCGGCGTGCCGAGCAGCAGCAGGATGACGGTGGTGAGCGTCGCCAGCTTCAGGGTGAGGAGGATGGGCTGCCAGATCGACATCTCAGTTGCCGGCCGCCGTGCCGTAGCCGTACCGGGCGATCACCGCGCCCGCCTCCGGCCCCCTGAGGAAGGCGAGGAAGGCCTTGGCCGCCTCATCGCCGGCGCCCTTCTTCAGCAGCACGGCGTCCTGGCGGATCGGCTCGTGCAGCGCCTCCGGCACCAGCCAGCGCGACCCCTCGGCCTTCTGCGCGACCTGCGACAGGGCGACGAAGCCGACCTCGGCGTTGCCGGTCTCGACGAACTGGTAGGTCTGGGCGATGGTGTTGCCCTGCACGAACTTCGGCTGAAGCGCGTCGAACACGCCCAGCTTCCGCATCGCCTGCACCGCCGCGGCGCCGTAGGGGGCGACCGCCGGGTTGGCCAGCGCGACCTTGTCGAAGGCGGCCTTCCTCAGCGTGTCCTCGCCGCCGACCTTGGCCGGGTCCTTGCTCCACAGCACGAGGCGCCCGATGGCGTAGGTGAAGCGCGAGTCGGCGACCGCCAGCCCTTCCTCCACCGCCTTGGCCGGCGTCGTGTCGTCGGCCGCCAGCAGCACGGTGAACGGCGCGTCCTGCCTGATCTGCGCGTAGAACTGCCCGGTGGCGCCGAAGCTCAGCACCGCGGTGTGGCCGGTCCTGGCGGTGAAGGCCCTGGCGATCTCCTTCGCCGGCTCGGTGAAGTTGGCGGCGACCGCCACGGTGGTCTCGGCGGCGTGGGCGGCGCCGGCCGACAGCAGCAGGGCGGCGGCGAGGAGAACGGTCTTCATGCCGGCAGGCTCCTTCCTTCAGTCGACGGCGAGGATGATGTGCGAGGCGTCGATCAGCGCGCAGGCCGGCTGCCCGACCTTGAGGTCGAGGTCGTCGGCGCTGTGCCTGGTGATGATGGCGGTGAGCGTCTTGCCGCCGCCGATGTCGAGCGTGATCTCGGCGTTGACCGCGCCCTCCTCGCGGCGGCAGACGGTGCCCTCGACCCGGTTGCGCACCGAGGTGCGGCGCGCCTCCCCGGCGAGGGCGAGGATGACGAACGGGGCCTTGATCAGCGCCGTCGCCTCGCGCCCCGGGAACAGGCCCAGATCGCGCACGCTGTCGCGGGTGATGACGGCGGTGAGCGTGGTCTGGTCGGACACGCGGAGCGCCACCTCGGCGTTCACCGCGCCGTCGGTCACGGCGGCGACGGTGCCGCGGAGCGCGTTGCGGGCGCTGGTTCGCATGAAGAACCCCCACATCAGGTTGGCGGCGGTGAGGCCGGTCCCGGTCAGGTCCGGCTCCAGCGCGTGGAAGGCGCGGGCCAACTCGCCCTCCAGCCGGTGAAAGGTCTCGACCAGACGCAGGCCTTCGGGCGTTAGCGTGGCGCCGCCGCCGCGCTTGCCGCCGGTCTGCCCGGCCACCAGGGGCTGGCCGAACAGGTTGTTCATGGCGTCGATGGCGTCCCACGCCGCCTTGTAGGTGATGCCGGTCGCCCGCGCCGCGGCGGAGATGCTGCCCTCGCGCGCCACCGCCTCGAGCAGGCGGATGCGCTCCCGCCCGACCGGCGAGCCGCTGGTGGCTGCGAAGGAAACCTGGGCACGAACGGTCATGGGCCGTCCCCGTCGAAGCGGTGTATACCATAGCTACATAACGCAAATCCCGGACGCTGGGAAGCCTGCGGCGGCGCTTGTGCGGACCCCGGCGATGTGGCAGATAGCCGTCTTCCGATTCGCAACCCCTCTGGTGAAGCCGGCGCTATGGACATCGTTTATGGAAAGCACTCCGTCCGGGCGGTGTTCATGACCCGCCCCGAGGACGTCCGGCGGATGCTTCTGCTGTCCGGCAAGATGGAGCCGCCGGAGGAGTTCCTCGAACTGGCGCGCAAGCACGGCATCAAGCCGGAGATCCTGCCCTGGGACAAGTTCCTCAAGGGCGGCAAGATGACGGACAGCGACAACCACCAGGGTGTCTGCATCTTCACCGAGCCGCGCACGATCTTCGACGAGTACGACCTGGAATCGCTGCGTGACGCCAAGTCGGTGCTGGTGCTGGACCAGATCACCAACCCGCAGAACCTCGGCACCATCCTGCGCAACGCCGCGTTCTTCGGCGTCGATGCGGTGGTGTTCCTGAAGAACCGGGCGGTCGACGTCACCTCAACCGCGGTGCGCGTGGCGGTGGGCGGCGCCGAGTTCGTCAAGATCTACCGCGTCACCAACCTCGCCCGCGCGCTGGAGAAGATGAAGGAGCTGGGCTTCTGGGTCTACGGCCTGGACGAGCGCGGCGAGAAGACCCTGGCGCAGACCGAATTCGCCGAGAAGGCGGTCTTTGTGGTCGGCGCCGAGGGCGAGGGCCTGCGCCTGCGCACCGCCGACATCTGCGACGTGCTGGTGCGCATCCCCGGCGGCCGTCCGGGCCTGGAGAGCCTGAACGCCGGCGTGGCGACCGCCGTGGCGCTGGCCGAGCTGTTCCGCAACCGGACCTGAGCGGGCGTCAGAGCGCCCGCTTTCCCTGCACGTACGTCGCCTTGACCGCCCGGTCGTCGCCGAGCGTCATCAGGACGAACAGTTCCTCCTCCAGGTCGCCGCGCACCGTTTCCATGCGGTGCGCCATGGCGGGGGTTGCGCGGGAGTCCAGCACCACCACGTCGGCCCAGCAGCCGGGTTCCAGCGCGCCGATCTCGCCGCGCAGGCCCAGCGCCTCGGCGTTGCCGCGGGTCATGGCGTGGAAGGCGGTCAGCGCCGGCAGGTTCTGGCCTTGCAACTGCAGCACCTTGTACGCCTCGGCCGCGGTGCGCAGCATCGAATAGCTGGTGCCGCCGCCGACGTCGGTCGCCAGCGCGGTCCGCACCGGCGGCGTGTGCCCCGTCAGCCGCGCCCGGTCGAACAGACCGCTGCCGATGAACAGGTTGGAGGTTGGGCAGAACACCGCCACCGAGCCCGTCTCGGCCAGCCGCCGCACCTCGTCCTCCTCCAGGTGGATGCAGTGCCCGAACAGCGAGCGGGGTCCAAGCAGCCCGTGCCGGTCGTAGACGTCGGTGTAGTGCTTCGCCCAGGGGAAGCGGGCGCGCACCGTGGCGATCTCGGCGTGGTTCTCCGACAAGTGGGTCTGCAGGTGGCAGTCGGGGTGCTCGCGCAGCAGCGCGCCGGCCGCCGCCAACTGCTCCTCCGTCGAGGTGACGGCGAAGCGCGGGGTGACGGCGTAGCGCTGGCGGCCGCGGCCGTGCCATCTGGCGATCAGCGCCTTGCTGTCGTCGTAGCCGCTCTGCGCCGTGTCGCGCAGCGCGTCGGGCGCGCCGTGGTCCATCATCACCTTGCCGGCGATCATGGCGGTGCCGCGCCGTTCGGATTCGGCGAAGAAGGCGTCGGCCGACTGCGGGTGGACGGTGCAGTACACCGCCGCCGTCGTGGTGCCGTTGCGCAGCAGCTCGTCCAGGAAGAAGCGGGCGTTGGCGGCGGTGTGCGCCGGGTCGGCGTACTTCTGCTCCTCGACGAAGGTGTACCTCTCCAGCCAGTCGAGCAACTGCGCGCCGTAGGAGGCGATCACCTGCGTCTGCGGGAAATGGATGTGCGGGTCGATGAAGCCCGGCATCACCAGGGCTTGCGCGTGGTGTTCCACCGGCGTGCCGGGCGGCAGGGACGGCAACAGGCCGTCGGCAGGGCCGCACGCGGCGATGCGGCCGTCCTCGATGCGCAGCAGGCCGTCGGCGACGTACCGGTACGCAGTGGCGTCGCCGGGTCCGGCGGGCTCGGCGGTGAAGGTCAGCAGGCGGCCGCGGATGGCGCGGATGTCGGTCATGGTGCGGTCCAGGCGGCGAGGATCCGGCGCTCCTCCGGGGTGATGCCGGTGACGTTGCCGGGCGGCATGGCGGCCGACAGGCCGGCCTGCACCCGGATGGGCTCGGCGTGCCGGCGGATGGCCTCGGCGCTGTCCAGGCGAACGCCGCGCGGGGCCTCGTGGATCCCGGCCCAGACGGGGGAGGCGGCGTGGCACATGCTGCACCGGGTCGAGACGATCTCCTCCACCTGCGCGAAGCCGACGCGGGTCGGCGATGCTGCGAGGGCGGCGTCCTTCGGCCCGGCGGTGCTGAGCCACGCGATGGCCAGCAGGCCGGCGGCGGCGGCCCCCCAGGTCCACCAGGGAACCGGCTTGCCGGCGTGCTTGGAATTGAAGAAGTGGCGGATCACCGCCCCCATCGCCAGCACGATGGCGGCGATCACCCAGTTGTACCGGGTGCCGAACGCCAGCGGGTAATGGTTGCTGATCATGAAGAAGACGACCGGCAGCGTCAGGTAGTTGTTGTGCAGCGAGCGCTGCTTGGCCTGCTTGCCCAGGGCCGGGTCCGGCGCCTCGCCGCGCAGCATGGCGTCCACGGTCTTGCGCTGGTTGGGGATGATGATGAGGAAGACGTTGGCCGACATCATGGTGCCGATCAGGGCGCCCAGGTGCAGCAGCGCCCCGCGCCCGCTGAACACTTGCGTCAGCCCCCAGGCCACCGCCACCAGGAAGACGTAGCCGGCCAGCGCCAGCCGGGTGTCGTCCTTGCCCAGCGGCGACTTGCACAGCGCGTCGTAGACCAGCCAGCCGAGGGTGAGCGACGCGAGGCTCGCCAGCACCGCGCCCCACCAGGGCAGGTCGAGCACCGCCGGGTCGATCAGCAGCAGGTCGGCGCCGCGGTAGTACAGCACGACCAGCAGGAAGAAGCCGCTGAGCCACGTGCTGTAGGACTCCCACTTGAACCACGTGAGTTCCTTCGGCAGCTGCGGCGGGGCGACCAGGTACTTGACCATGTTGTAGAAGCCGCCGCCGTGGATCTGCCACGCCTCGCCCTGCGTGCCCTCGGCCAGGTGCGGACGCTTCCTCAGCGAAAGGTCGAGGTGGATGAAGTAGAAGGACGACCCGATCCACGCCACCGCCGTGACGACGTGCAGCCAGCGCGCGGCGACGTTGATCCACTCCCAGACGATCGGTTCCATGGTGCTCCTCGCGGGCCGGGTCGTTGGCGGGAAGTGTACGGTGCCGGTGTGCGCCGCGGGAAGCGGCGGCTGGGCGGCAGCACTTTCAAACAATCCGAAAAGGTGGAATGATTTTCCCCGCTTGCGAGGGGATGGCCGTGGCGCTGCTGGAGAACATGCGGGTTTTCGCGCGGGTGGTGGAGCTGGGCAGCCTGTCGGCCGCCGGGCGGAACCTGCGCCTGTCGCCGGCGGTGGTCAGCCACCGCCTGCAGAACCTGGAGGAGCACCTCAACGTCCGCCTGCTGAACCGCACCACGCGGCAGGTCTCGCTGACCGAGGCCGGCCGGGTGTTCTACGAGCACTGCCAGGAGGTGCTGGAGGCGGCGGAGCGGGCGGAGAGCAGCGTGGCGGCCATCGGCGGCGCGCCGGCCGGCAGCCTGCGGGTGACGGCGCCCCTGGGCTTCGGGCGGCGGGTGCTGGCGCCGATGGTGCCGCGCTTCCGCGCCCTGCACCCGCTGGTGGACGTGCGGCTGCGCCTGTCCGACCACATGCTCGACCTGCTGCGCGAGGCGGCGGACGTCGCCATCCGTATGGCGGTGCTGAAGGATTCCAGCTTCGTCGTGCGCAAGGTGGCGGACCTGCGCCGGGTGCTGTGCGCGGCGCCGTCGTACCTGGAGGCGCACGGCGCGCCGGAGCGGCCGGAGGACCTGCTGGACCACCACTGCCTGCTGCTGCGCTTCCCCGGCACGCAGCAGTTCCAGTGGACCCTGCAGGGTCCGGACGGGCCGATGAGCCTGTCGGTCAGCGGCCATTTCGACGCCGACGACGGCGACGTGCTGACGCGCTGGGCGCTGGACGGGCAGGGCATCGTGCTGAAGCCGGTGTGGGAGGTCGGCGAGCATCTGGCGAGCGGGGCGTTGCGGGTGGTGCTGCCGCGGTTCCCGCCGGAGCCGGTGAGCCTCGCCGTGCTCTACCCGCACCGCAGCCTGCTGCCGGCGAAGATCCGGGCGTTCATCGACTTCTTCGCGGAGAACGTACGGGGTGAGCTTACGGCGATGAGCCCCGACGCGCTGCTGTGACGGTAGCGGCAAAGCGTTCAGCGGCCTCGTCGACCTCCGCATCCGTGGTGGTGCGGCCCAGGCCGAAGCGGACGGAGGCGTGCGCGTCCTCCGGCGTAAGGCCGAGCGCCAGCAGCACGTGCGACGGGCCGGCGCGGCCGGTGGAGCACGCGGAACCGGTGGACAGCGCCACGTCGGGCAGGTCGAGCAGCAGGTCGGCGGCGTCCACCCCGGGCACGACGATGTTGAGGCAGCCGGGCAGGCACCCCTCGGCCGGGCTGGTGCGGCGGATATCGAGGCGTTCCGCAAGTCTCCGGAACAGCCGTTCGCGCCGGGCCGTGATGTGGCGGGAGTCCTCGTCGCGGCGCAGGCGGGCCAGCCGGCAGGCCTCGCCGAGGCCGACGCACAGCGCCGTCGGCAGCGTGCCGGCGCGCCGGCCGGACTGCTGGTGGCCGCCGCGAATCTGTGGGCGAAGGTGGACTCCATCCCGGACCACCAGAGCGCCGATGCCCTGCGGGCCGTACAGCTTGTGGCCGGACAGGCTCAGCAGGTCGATGCCGTCCATTGGCACCGGCCACTGCGCGGCGTCGCAGTGGAACAGCGCGTCGTAGGCACGGCACAGCGTAGCGATCCCGGCGAGCGGCTGCAGCGTGCCGACCTCGTTGTTGGCGGCCATGACGGAGACCAGGGCCGGGCCGCGGCGCAATGCGGTTTCCAGCGCCTCCAGATCGACCACGCCGCGACGGTCGACCGGCAGGCGCGCGTCGGGACCGCAGGCCAGCACGCTCGGGTGCTCGATGGCCGAGGCGAGCACCGGCCACCCGTCCGGCCGCGCGCCGAGCAGGGCGAGGTTGTTGGCCTCGGTGGCGCCGGAGGTGAAGACCACCTCGCCGGGCTTGGCGCCGAGCAGGGCGGCGACCTCGGCGCGGGCGTCGTCAATGGCGTCGGCGGCGGCCCAGCCCGGCCGGTGGCGGGCGTGCGGGTTGCCGGCGTGCGTCAGCCACGGCAGCATCGCCTCCAGCACCGCCGGGTCGAGCGGCGTGGACGCGAGGTGGTCGAGGTAGATCATCACCAGAGCCCTCCCCCAGCCCCGCTCGACGGTATGCACACTTGTTGCGGCGCAAACTGGCCAGCACTTCAATAAGTTAACCGTCATCCCCGCGAAGGCGGGGATCCATAAGTTCCACAGCCGCATGCTTCGGGAGTTATGGATCCCCGCCTTCGCGGGGATGACGGGGAAACTAGCTATGTTTCAGTAGCTTACCGCTCCGCAACATGTGTGCATACCGTAGCAGCCCCGCTGGGGGAGGGTTGGGTGGGGACAGCGGCTTTCCCGTGAGGCCGCTGCCCCCACCTAACCTCCCCCGCCGGAGGCGGGGGAGGGACTGTTGTGAGGATCTCCGCCGCCACCAGCGCCGCGATCACCGTCGGCCGCTTGTCACCCTTCAACGCGCCGCCGATCGGGCAGGTCAGGCGTTCCAAGGCCACCGGATTCCGGCCGCGCGCCAGGTACTCGCGCTCGAATCGCCGCCGCTTGGTGGTGGAGCCGATCAGGCCGGCGTACGCCGCATCCCCGCGGTCCAGCACCGCCGCGGCGATGGCGAAGTCCAGCGCGTGGCTGTGCGTCAGGATCAGGTAGCCGCTGCCCGGCGGGGCCGCCGCCACATGGTCCAGCGCGTTGGCGCTGACCACCCTTTCCACGCCGGGCGGGACGGGATCGGGAAACTCGTGCGCCCGCTCGTCGATCCAGCGCACCGCCAGCGGCAGGGGCGCCAACGCCGCCGCGATGGCCTTGCCGACGTGCCCGGCGCCGAACAGCAACACCGCCGGGCGGCCTTCCGCTTCCCGCCGTTTGTCGTCTTCCAGGCACGCCAGGGTGCCGCCGTCCGCCCGCTCCAGCCGCAGCGTCACGTGCCCGCCGCAGCACTGGCCGAGCGCCGGGCCAAGCGGCATGTCCAGCGTCTGCACCGCCGCGCCACCGCCCAGCATCCGGCGTGCGGTCTCCACCGCCTCCCACTCCAGCCGGCCGCCACCCACCGTGCCGAGGGCGGCGCTCCGCCCGACCAGCAGGCGCGCCCCCGCCTCGCGGGGGGTCGAGCCGCGGGCCTCCGCGATGGTGACCAGCACCGCCGGCTCGCCGCGCGCCAGCCACTCCCGCAGCGTGGCGGCGAGGCTGGTCATGGCCCGCGCAGCCGCTCGATGGCGGCCAGCACGCGCTCCGGCGTCGCCGGGGCGTCGAGGCGCGGGCAGACCCTGTGGTTGGCCACGCTCGCCACCGCGTCGGACAGCGCGTGCAGCACCGAGATGCCGAGCATGAACGGCGGCTCGCCCACCGCCTTGGAGCGGAAGATGTTGTCCTCGCGGTTCGGTGCGTCGAAGAAGGCGACGTTGAACACCTTGGGCCGGTCGCCGCAGGCCGGGATCTTGTAGGTGGAGGGCGCGTGCGTGCGCAGCCGGCCTTGCCCGTCCCACCACAGCTCTTCCATGGTCAGCCAGCCGGCGCCCTGGACGAAGCCGCCCTCCACCTGCCCGCGGTCGATGGCCGGGTTCAGCGAGCGCCCCACGTCGTGCAGGATGTCCACGCGGTCGAGCCGGTACTCGCCGGTCAGCGTGTCCACCGTAACCTCCGACACGGCGGCGCCGTAGGCGAAGTAGAAGAACGGACGCCCCTCGCCGGTGCCGCGGTTCCAGTGGATGTGCGGCGTCTTGTAGAAGCCGGTGGCCGACAGGTGCACCCGCGCCATGTAGGCAGCCTTGACCAGATCGGCGAAGTCCATGGCGTGGTTGCCCACATGCACCCGCCCGGCGCGGAACAGCACGGCGTCGCGCGGCACGCCCCAGTGCCCGGCGGCGAAGTCGGTCAGGCGGTCCTTGATGGTGCGCGCGGCGTTCTGCGCCGCCCGGCCGTTGAGGTCGGTGCCGCTGGACGCCGCGGTGGCCGAGGTGTTGGGCACCTTGGCGGTGGTGGTGGCGGTGATGCGCACGCGGTCGATGTCGACCTGGAACTCCTCGGCCACCACCTGCGCCACCTTGGTGTGCAGGCCCTGGCCCATCTCGGTGCCGCCGTGGTTCAGGTGGATGGAGCCGTCGGTGTAGACGTGCACCAGCGCCGAGCCCTGGTTGTAGTGCGTGGCGGTGAAGGAGATGCCGAACTTCACCGGCGTCAGCGCCAGCCCCTTGCGCAGCCAGCGGTTGGCCGCGTTGAAGGCGCGGACCTGGGCGCGGCGGTCCCAGTAACGGCTGTCCTCCTCAAGCTGCGCGATCAGTTCGGGCAAGACGGTGTCCTCGACCGTCTGCCGGTAGGGCGTGACGTCGCGGCCGGGGCCGTAGAGGTTCAGCTTGCGGATCTCCAGCGGGTCCTTGCCCAGCGCGAAGGCGATCTCCTCGACGATGCGCTCGGCGCCGACCATGCCTTGCGGGCCACCGAAGCCGCGGAAGGCGGTGTTGGACACCGTGTTGGTCTTCAGCGGCAGCGATTCGATGCGCGCGGCCGGGTAGTAATAGCCGTTGTCGGCGTGGAACAGCGCGCGGTCGGTGACCGGCCCGGACAGGTCGGCGGACCAGCCGCAGCGCGCCGCGTAGACCATGTCAACGGCGAGGATGCGCCCCTCCCCGTCGAATCCCACTGTGTAGTCGACCTCGAAGTCATGGCGCTTGCCGGTGATGACGATGTCGTCGTCGCGGTCGGGGCGGATCTTGGCGGCGCGGCCGGTCTTCTTGGCGACCAGTGCCGCGCAGGCGGCGAACAGGTTGCCCTGCGTCTCCTTGCCGCCGAAGCCGCCGCCCATGCGCCGCACCTCGATGGCCACGGCGCCGGCCGGCACGCCCAGAACGTGGGCGACGATGTGCTGCACCTCGGTCGGGTGCTGGGTGGAGGAATGCACCAGCACCTCGTCGTCCTCCGCCGGGATCGCGAGGGCGGCGTGGCTCTCCAGGTAGAAGTGCTCCTGCCCGCCCATGACGAGGCGGCCGGAGACGGTGCGCGGCGCCCGCTCTAACGCCGCCGCGGCGTCGCCGGTCTTCAGCGTCATGGGCGGGAAGACCAGTTGCGGGTTTTGCCGGGCCGTGGCGATGTCGAGCACCGCCGGCAGCGCATCGTACTCGACCGCGGCGAGCTTCGCGGCCCGGCGGGCGGCGTCGCGGGTGGTCGCGGCGACGGCGAACAGCGGCTGGCCGACGTACTCGACCAAGCCGGCGGCGAACAGCGGCTCGTCGTGGCGGCCCATCGGGCTGACGTCGTTCTCGCCGGGCACGTCGTCGGCGGTGAACACCGCCACCACGCCCGGCGCCGCGCGGACCGCCGACAGGTCCATGGACAGCACGCGCGCGTGCGCCTTCGCCGACAGGCCGAGGTACACGTGCAGCAGCCCGGCGGGCTCCGGCATGTCGTCGACGTAGACGGCCTCGCCGCTGACGTGCTTGTGGGCGCTGTCGTGGCGGCGCTCCTGGTGGACGCCTCCGGTGATGGTGAGCGGCTGCGGCGTGTCAGGCATGGGCGAGCCTCCCCGGGCCGACGAGGCGGGTGGCGGCCGCCTCCTCTGTCGTCTCGACGAACAGCTTCAGCAGCAGGTTGGCGGCGACCTGGGTGCGGTAGTCGGCGCCGGCGCGCCAGTCGGTCAGCGGCGTGAAGTCCTCGCGCAGCGCCGCCATGGCGCGCCGCACGCTGGCCTCGCTCCAGGACTGGCCGACCAGCGCGGCCTCCGCCGCCGACGCGCGCTTCGGCGTCGCCGCCATGCCCGCGAAGGCGAGGCGGGCGCGGCTGACGCGGCCATTGTCCAGCTCGACCAGGAAGGCGCCGCAGACGGCGGAGATGTCCTGGTCGAAGCGCTTCGACACCTTGTAGGCGCGGAACAGCGCGCCGGGCGCGGGCCTGGGCAGGACGATCCTCTCGACGAACTCGGCCGGCCGGCGGTCCTGCTTGCCGTAGGCGAGGAAGAAGTCCTCCAGAGGCAGGGTGCGCCGCTCGATGCCGAGGCGCAGCACCACCGTCGCCCCGGCGGCGATCAGGGCGGGCGGCGTGTCGCCGATGGGCGAGCCGTTGGCGACGTTGCCGCCGATGGTGCCGGCGTTGCGCACCTGCACGGCGCCGATGCGGCGGATCAGCTCGCCGAAGTCGGGGTAGAGCGCGGCGATGGCGTCGGCGGCGTCGGTGTAGGTGACGGCGGCGCCGATCTCCAGCGCGGTGTCGGTCTCGCGCAGGCGCTTCAGCTCGGCGACGCGGCCGGTCCAGACGATGTCGGGCAGCACGCGCTGGAACTTCGTGACCCACAGCCCGACGTCGGTGGCGCCCGACACGATGGTGGCGTCCGGGTGCTGCAGCAGCAGGTCGGCGAACTGCCCCTCGGTGGCCGGGGCGTAGAAGCGGCGCCCCTGGCTGCCGACGCACAGCACCTCCTCGTCCCGCAAGGAGCGGAGCCGCTCGGCAACCGCCTCCGCGGCCAGGGCGAAGCGGTCGCGGGCGCGGTCGTCCTGGTCGTACATGCGCTGCGCGGCGCGGACGATGGGGGCGTAGCCGGTGCAGCGGCACAGGTTGCCGGCCAGCGCGTCGTCGATGCGGTCCTCGGCCGGGCGGTCCTCGTTCAGGTACAGCGCCAGCAGCGACATGACGAAGCCCGGCGTGCAGAACCCGCATTGCGAGCCGTGCTCGTCCACCATGGCCCGCTGCACCGGGTGCAGCGCGCCGTCCGGCCCCTTCAGGTGCTCGACCGTCAGCAGCTGGCAGCCGTCCAGCGTGGGCAGGAAGCGGATGCAGGCATTCACCGCCTCGTAGCGCAGCGTCTCGCCGTCCAGCCGGCCGACCACCACGGTGCAGGCGCCGCAGTCGCCTTCGTTGCAGCCCTCCTTGGTGCCGGTGCGCCGCTCCTCCAGCCGCAGCCAGTCGAGCACGGTCATGGTCGGATCGACGTCATGGAGCTCGCGCAGTTCGTCGCCCAGCAGGAACCGGAGGGTCTCGCGCATCCGCATCGCTCAGCTGCCCCGGTAGGTGGAATAGCCGTAGGGCGAAACCAGCAGGGGCACGTGGTAATGCTGGTCGGGTGCGGCGATGGCGAAGCGGATCGGGATGGTGTCGAGGAACGCCGGTTCCGCCAGGTCCACGCCCAGGCCGCGGAAATAGGCGCCGACCTTGAACACCAGCTCGTAGCAGCCGGGCCTCATCGAGTCGCCCTCCAGCAGCGGCGCGTCGCAGCGCCCGTCGGCGTTGGTGCGGGCGTCGAGCACCCAGATGCGCTGCTCGACCTCGACGCGGTAGAGGGTCAGCGCGACGCCGGCGCCCGGCCGGCCGTGCGTGGTGTCGAGGACGTGGGTGGTGAGCCGTCCACCTGCGCTCATGTCGTCTCCTCTCCCCGGTCTTCCGCCGTATGTTAGGAAACTATATCGACGCTGGAGAGCGGCTCTAACAGGGGGTGCCGGGGAAAGACTTTCAAACCGATCCGAAAGGTGCCGCCGCTTTTCGGCGATTATCATGGGAATGGCAGCGCAGCAGGGGGTGAGGCATGTCCGGTTCCGGCTATCCCAGGGATCTCATCGGCTACGGTCCCAACCCGCCCAAGGCCGACTGGCCCGGCGGGGCGCGCCTCGCGGTGCAGTGCGTCCTCAACTACGAGGAGGGCGGCGAGAACAACATCCTGCACGGCGACGCGGCGTCGGAGGCCTTCCTGTCGGAGATGGTCGCGGCGCAGCCGCTGCCCGGCCGGCGCAGCATGCCCATGGAATC
>Ga0196970_1000550_pt1 | contig 41585 bp, 59 predicted proteins | sample S1v_513CmetaG_FD_148672 | JGI IMG/M metagenome (GOLD analysis project Ga0196970, IMG submission 148672) | Soil microbial communities from Anza Borrego desert, Southern California, United States - S1+v_5-13C | ecosystem: Environmental > Terrestrial > Soil > Desert | place: USA: California... | reverse complement strand
GGTCGACGCAAGTTCGGCCACCCCCGCCGCCGCCCCCGCCGAAACGGACCGCGGAGGAGCAGGAGCAGGCCCTGCTCGAGCGCCGGAAGCGCGAGGCGACCCGGAAGCGGCTGGTCTCGACGGGCGCGCGCGACATCGCCCCCATCCCGGAGGTCGTCAACCCGGGGCGCCGAGCCGAGGCGGCGGCGAGCTTCCGCGCCTTCTGCGAGGTCTACTTCCCGGAGATCTTCAACCTGGGCTGGAGCGACGACCACCTGCGCGTGATCGCGAAGATCGAACGCGCGGTCCTGCTCGGCGGGCTGTTCGCGATGGCCATGCCCAGAGGCGCCGGCAAGAGTTCGATCGCTGAAACTGCCGCGATGTGGGCCGCGCTCTTCGGTCATCGCTCCTACGTCGTGATCATCGGCTCCGACGAGGGTGCGGCGGCTCTGATGCTCGACTCGATCAAGACGTCGCTCGAGACGAACGACCTCCTGCTCGACGACTTCCCGGCCGTGTGCTATCCGATCCGCTGCCTGGAGGGGATCGCGCACCGCGCTGGCGGGCAACTCTGCGACGGCGTCTCGACGCGCATCGGCTGGACGGCGAAGGAGCTGGTGCTCCCGACGATCCGCAACCCGGACCGCAGTCGGGCGAGCACCGGCGCGATCATTCAGGTCGCGGGCATCACCGGGCGCATCCGAGGCATGGCCTACAAGCGCCCGGACGGCTCTCGCGTCCGCCCCGACCTGGTCATCATCGACGACCCCCAGTCCGACGAGTCCGCGAAGTCGCCGTCTCAGTGCCAGGCGCGGCTCGCCGTGCTCAAGGGCGCCGTCCTCGGCCTCGCCGGCCCAGGCAAGAAGATCGCCGGCGTGATGCCGTGCACGGTCATCAAGCCGGGCGACATGGCCGACAAGATCCTCGACCCGCAGAAGAACCCGGAGTGGAACGGCGAGCGGACGAAGCTCGTCTACGCCTGGCCGACGAACGCGAAGCTGTGGGACGAGTACGCGCGGATCCGCGGCGACAGCTTGCGCGCGACGGGCTCGATCAGCGCGGCGACGGAGTTCTACCGAAAGAACCGCGAGGCGATGGACGCTGGCGCCAAGGTGGCTTGGCCAGCGCGATTCGACCCTGACGAGCTGTCGGCGATCCAGAACGCGATGAACCTGCGCCTGCAGGACGAGGCCGCGTTCTTCGCCGAGTACCAGAACGACCCGCTCCCGGACGCGAACGTGGCCGACGAAGAGCTGACGCCGGACCTGGTCGCGTCGCGCCTGTCGGGCCTGCCGCAGGGCGTGCTCCCGCCGTGGGTGCAGCGCGTGACCGGCTTCATCGACGTCTCGGGGACGGTGCTCTGGTGGGGCGTGTGCGCGTGGGACGACTCGTGCGACGGATCGGCCGTCGACTACGGCGCGTATCCCGACCAGGCGCGGCCGTACTTCACCCTGCGCGACGCGAAGATCACGCTCGCGCAGAAGACGAAGGGCGGTCTCGAGGCGCAGCTCTTCGCCGGTCTCGAGGCGCTGACGGGCGAGCTGTTCGGACGGACGTTCCGCAGCGCCACCGGCGCCGAGCTGCGCATCGAGCGGATGCTCATCGACGCCAACTGGGGCCAGTCGACGGACGTGGTGTACGACTTCTGCCGGCGCTCGCCGCACGCGGCGCTCCTGCTGCCGTCGCACGGCCGCGGCGTCGGCGCAGCGTCGCAGTCCATGAGCGAGTGGAAGCGCCTGCCGGGCGAGCGGATCGGCCACAACTGGCGGCTGCGGTCGGCGAAGCGCGGGCTGCGCGCCGTCATCTACGACACGAACGCGTGGAAGTCCTGGCTCGCCGCGCGCTTCCTGACCGCGCCCGGCGAGGCCGGCAACTTCACGCTGTTCGGCAAGGACCCGAACCGCCACCGGATGCTGGCCGACCAGGTCACGGCCGAGCACCGCGTCCGCACGACGGGCCGCGGCCGCACGGTGGACGAGTGGCGCATGAAGCCGGGCCGGCCGGACAACCACTTCCTCGACGTGCTGACCGGCTGCGCCGTCGCGGCGTCCATCCAGGGGATGCCGCCGGCCCCGACGTCGAAGGCGACGGGGCGCCCCGGAACCGCGCCGCCGTCGGGGAAGTCGGACCGGATGTCGTTCGCGGCGCTCCAGCGGGCGGCGCGCGAGAAGCGTTCCGCCTGAGTCGGCAACCGGTAGGACCCCGCCATGCCCGATCCCATCCCGACCGCCGACCTCCCCGCCGGGCGCGGCCTCGACCGCCTGGTCGCCGAGCTCGTCATGGGCTGGCGCGGCGAGACGCTCGGCGGCCGGACCTGGTGGCGCAGCCCCGACGGCGGGACGCGGCCGGCGGCGGACTGGCAGCCGTCCACGCGCATCGCCGATGCGTGGGAGGTGGTCGAGCGGCTGCGGGCCATCGACTTCTACGGGACCACCATCGAGGCCCACGCCGACGACCGATGGATCGTTCGCGTCTACAGCAACGACATCGAGAAGGCCGCGTCTGCCGACACCGCGCCGCTCGCCATCTGCCGCGCCGCGACCGCCGCCGCCTCTCGCGAAACGACGAACCCCGACCGCTAGGCCGGGGCTGTCGTGGGGTCGCTTGCGCAGGGCGCAGGCTCGTTCGCTTCCCCGGGCGATGCACGACCGCCGGCACGATGGCGCGACAGCCGCGAAGGCTACAGCCGCGGACCCTACGCACGCGCGCCGGCGATCGCAACGGCTCGCCGAGGCGCATCCGCTGATTCGACGTATCGACATGCATCGATATGCGGCACAGCCGTTGTAGCATCTTCGCGGTTCCAACTTGACGAGCCCGACACGTACAGTCGGCCATGCCCGACTCGGACTCCGACGGCGTCTCCGCGGATGACCTGACGGAGGCGGCGCTCCGACCGAAGAAGTCGACCGGCGACAGCGGCTCCCTCGAGGAGCGCAGCGCCGACGAGATCATCGCCCTCGACCGCTACGCGGCCGAGAAGCGCGCGGCCGCCAACGGCGTGCCGGGCTTCCGCCTGCGGAAGATCGTCCCGGGCGGCTCGGCGTGAGCGGCCGCCGGAAGGCGAAGGCCGCGGCGCCGAAGCCGGCGCGCGAACCGAAGCCCGCCGTCGTCATCCCGCGCCGGGTGCGCGCGAAGTACGACGCGGCGCAGACGACGGCCGACAACCGGAAGCACTGGGCGATGGCCGACGCGCTGTCGGCCGACGCCGCGGCCTCGCCGGGCGTGCGCCGGATCCTGCGCAACCGGTCGCGCTACGAGGTCGCGAACAACTCCTACGCCCGCGGCATCGTCTCGACCCTGGCGAACGACGCCGTCGGCACGTGCGTCCGCGTGCGCATGCTCGGCCTGCCGCGCGCCGACGCCTCACGGGTCGAGGGCGCGTTCTCCGCCTGGGCCGAGGCGATCGACCTCGCCGAGAAGCTGCGGACCCTGCGCGCCGCCCGCGCGGTCGACGGCGAGGGCTTCGCGCTGCTGATCGCGAACGACGGCATCCCGGCGGACGTGCAGGTCCGCCTCGACCTGCGCCTCATCGAGGCCGAGCAGGTGGCGAGCCCCGGCGTCCTGGCGCTCGAGCCGAACCAGGTCGACGGCATCCGCTTCGACCAGCACGGGAACCCGGTCCAGTACGAGGTGCTCCGCGAGCACCCGGGCTCCGGCCTCGGCGCGTTCGGCCAGTCGATGCTCGTGCCGGCCGACCAGGTCCTGCACTACTTCCTCGCCGAGCGGCCGGGCCAGCGCCGCGGCATCCCCGAGTTGACGCCGGCGCTCGCGCTCTTCGCGCAGCTCCGCCGCTGGACGCTGGCGACGATCGCCGCGGCGGAGACGGCCGCCGACTTCGCGGCGATCTTGAAGACCTCGACGCCGCCCGACGGCGAGGCGGCCGCCGCCGACCCGTTCGATGAAGTCGAGATCGCGCGCCGGATGATGATGACCCTGCCGGCCGGCTGGGACATGACCCAGTTCAAGGCCGAGCACCCGACGTCGACCTACTCCGACTTCAAGCGCGAGCTGCTCGGCGAGATCGCGCGCTGCATGTCGATGCCGTACAACGTCGCGGCCGGCAACTCGTCGTCCTACAACTACGCGTCCGGCCGGCTCGACTGGCAGACCTACTTCCGCGCGCTCAAGGTCGAGCGGCAGCGCATGCGCGCGCAGGTGCTCGACCGGATCTTCCGCGCGTGGGCGCGCGAAGCCGTGCTCATCGAGGGACTGCTGCCGCAGACGCTGCGCCGCATCGGCGCCGATTGGTCGCACGAGTGGATGTGGGACGGGACCGAGCACGTCGACCCGCAGAAGGAGGCGAACGCGCAGGGCACTCGCCTCGCGAACCTCTGCTCGACGCACGCCGAGGAATGGGCGAAGCAGGGCAAGGACTGGGAGGAACAGGCCGAGCAGATCGCGCGTGAGGTCGCGAAGTTCCGCGCGCTCGGCCTGCGCCATCCCGCCGACGCCTCGATGCCCGCGGCCGCGCCGGCGAAGCCCGCCGAGGATGAGCCGGAGCCCGAGGACGAGGAAGAGGACGCCGACGACGAGGACGCCAAGGCGATGGCTCGCGCAAAGGCCGAGGCTCTGTCCGGTCTCGCCCGAGCGGCCGAGCGCTTCTCCAAGGGCTCGGTCGAATGAACGACGTGGACGAGATCCGTCTCGACGCCACGGCCTCCATCGCGCTCAGTGCCGCGGAGGTGGCCCGAGCCGCCGAGGCTAAGGCGCAGCGTGCTCTCGCACGTGAGATGACGCCCGGTCCGGTCGGCCCCGCCGGTCCTCGCGGCTTGGCCGGCGAGCGCGGTCCGCAGGGCGAGCGCGGACCCGCCGGCCCCAGGGGCCTGCAGGGCGATCGCGGACCCGAAGGCCCGGCGGGGGCGCGAGGACTGACCGGAGAGGTCGGGCCTCGTGGGGAGGTGGGACCTCGCGGCCCCGCCGGGCTGACGGGCGCGAAGGGCGACCGCGGCGAGGACGGCCGGAGCATCCGCTGGCGCGGCCCGTGGGACGCCGCGGAGACGTACGAGCGGCTCGACGCCGTGGAGCACCGCGGCTCGTCGTGGATCGCGCTGGCGCGGTCGCAGGACGACGCGCCGCCGTCGGAGGCGTGGGACCTCCTGGCGCGCCGCGGCGAGCCGGGCGAGGCCGGGCCGCAGGGCGCGACCGGCCCGCAGGGACCCGCCGGCTCGGGCGTCAGCGGCGACGGCTTCACCTGGCAGGGCGCCTGGTCGGAGCTCACCGCCTACGAGGTCGGCGACGCCGTCGAGCACGAGGGGTCGAGCTACGTCGCCACCGCGCCCACCACCGGCGAGGCGCCGCCCGCGGTCGCGTGGGACCTGCTGGCCGCGAAGGGCGACGACGGCGCCGCCGGGGCGCAGGGCCCGCAGGGCGAGACCGGACCCGAAGGCCCCGCCGGCCCGGCAGGAGCCGACGGCGCGCCCGGCGCCGAGGGCCCCGCGGGCCCCGCCGGCGAGACCGGTCCGGCCGGCCCCCAGGGCGAGACGGGGCCCGCCGGCGACGACGGCGCGAGCGCCTACGAGGTCGCGGTCGCCGAGGGCTTCGTCGGCGACGAGGCCGCGTGGCTGGCGTCGCTCATCGGTCCGGAGGGTCCGCAGGGCGAACAGGGTCCCGCCGGCGAAGCGGGCCCGCAGGGGGAACAGGGGCCGGCTGGGGCGGATGGTGCCGACGGCGCGCCCGGCCCGTCCAACGTCATCACCGAGGCGAGCGGCCCCATGGACCTGACGGTCGGCAACATCGCCGACGGCGAGTTCCTCAAGCGCGTCGGCAACACCGTCGTCGGCGCGACGCCTTCGGGCGGTGGGAGCGTCACCTTCTCCCAGCCCGCGGGCTCGCCGGTGACGCTCGCGAACGGCGCGACGGTCGACGTCACGCATCCGTCTGTCACGAACGAGCAACTCCTGGTCAACGTCTTCATCGACTCTCACCAAGAGGGCCTGACGAACGCGACGATCGACTACGACCTCGCCGATGAGTCGCAGTATGTGCAGGAGGACGCCACGAACGGGACGGATTTCGATTCCGGGCTCGTGCGCCTGCACAACACCGGCGGCGGCTCCCCGGTGTCACTCATTGACGTTCACACGTCCGCGTCCGCGACAAGCGGAACGGCGTCGGCGAGCCATCGGTTCAACACGTCAGGCGATTATGACGCCTTCCGGGCAGTCGATGACGTTTCGACAGGCAAGGCGTGGGACAGCAACATGCTTCCCACCGGGACCGACATCTGGTGGAGATACGACTTCGCGTCAGCGAAGACCGTCCACAGCTACGTGATGAAGGCGTTTTCCAACGCCGGGTACGGATCGACCTATTACCCCGAAGCCTGGAAGCTCCAGGGGTCGAACGATGGGTCGGCGTGGACTGATCTCGACACCCGCAACTCGGGGAACGTGACGAACGGGACCACGTCGTACACGGTCACTGCGCCAGGGTCGTATCTTCACTATCGACTGTCGATGCCCAACAACACGGGCAGCAACAAGGAGCGGATCATCCGAGAGCTGTTCTTCTATGAGAACAGCGCGTCATACCCGACGAGCACGTGGTACTACGTCCACACCGACGACGCTGCGCAGATCCCGTTGCAAACTCCCGGCTCCGCGGTCATCGAAATCAACTCCTGCACGATCACGCAGACCACCCCGGCGGGCGGGAGCATCCGGTGGCTCGTCTCGTTCGACGATCGCGCGACGTGGAAGAAGTGGAACGGAACGGCGTGGGCGACGCACGCTGGCGGACTCGCGGACATCGCCAACGGCAACACCGCCGCCGAGGTGCAGACTGGGCTGACCAACCTGGCGATCGGCAGCGGCGACACCTATCTCGACTTCGCCTGTGGTCTCCACACCACGAACGCATCCACATCGCCGTCGGTCAGCGGCATCAGCATCAACTACGACGAGGCCACGCGCTATGACGTGGCGACGGTCGGGGCCTACGCCGGATCGGCGCAGTTCGGCGTGCGCCGCCTGTCCCCGACGACGACGCGCGTGAAGAACCTCTCCGGCGCCACGCAAAAGTGCTTCATCAACGTGGTCACGCCATGACGCGCGTGCTCGACGTCATCACGTACGGCTCGCTCGCTGCGAACCTCAAGCCCGCCGGCGTCCCCGCCGAGTGGCCCGCCGAGGTCATCGAGCGCGAGGACACGGACCCCGTCACGGCCGGCGCCGTGCGCATGACGGAGGCCGAGTACCGGGCGCACACCCGGCAGCACATCAAGGCGTGGCGCGCGTTCATGGCGACCAAGCCGACCTTCCCCGACCGCGTGGACCATATCCGCGCCAAGGCGGCCGCGGCGTTCGACAGCGCCAAGGAAAGCGCGCTCCTGCTGCTGCGCGCCGAGGCACTGCTCGTCCTCGACGAGGTCAACACGCTGCGCGAGTGGATCACGTCGTTCAAGGCGGCGGTGGCCGCGGCGACGTCGCTGGCCGACCTCCGGAACCGCGTGGCGGTGCTCGACAACCTGCCGCAGCGGACGCGCGTCCAGGTCCGCAACGCGATCAAGAACCACGTCGCAGCCGGCGAAGCCGACGCCGGCGCGGCCGACTGAGGAAACCGCCCATGTCGCACCGCATCCCGTTCATGCTCCACGCCGACGGCAAGAAGCACGACGACCAGCTCGTCGACGCGGACGCCATTCGCCGTCGGCTGATGGCCAGCGGCAGGTCCGGCGACGTGTTCACGCTGCGCACCGGCGACCGAATCTCGGACGACGCCGGCGGCATCGAGCTCGTCGCGGCCGCCGATGGCGAGAAGAAGGAGCCGCGCCGCTTCCGCATGGACGCCTACAACGGCGGCGCCATGCGCTTCTGGTGGAGCGAGGATCCGGTCGTTGTCGACCTCGATGGCATGAAGATCAGCGCGAAGGCGCGCCCCATCTTCAAGGACCACAGCCCGTCGCTCATCGTCGGGCACAGCGAGAAGATCATCAACGCGACCGGCAAGCTGCGCGTCGAGGGCATTGCCAGCGGCGCGAACCAGGTGGCGCGCGATGTGGTCAATGCGGCTGACATGGGCTTCCCCTGGCAGTCGTCGATCGGTGCTGAGGTCGAACGCGTCGAGCAGGTGCGAGCCGGTGTCGAGGTCGCCGTGAACGGCCAGACCTTCGCCGGCCCGCTGCTGATCGTCCGCGCCTCGCGTCTCTCCGAAGTCTCATTCGTCGCCCTCGGGGCCGACGACTCCACCGCCGCTCGCATGGCCGCGAGCCGGAACCAACCGAGCACCTCCAGCAAGGAAACGCTCATGAAGACCAGGATCCACCTGGCTGCGCTGCTCGCGCTCGCGGCAGCTTTCCCCCACCTGACTGCCGCGCTGAACGAGCGCGCCGAGGTCACCGACAAGGAAGACGACGAGGCGAAGAAGGGCGCTGCCGACCTCAAGGCGTGGGCCGAGAGCCAGCCGAAGGCGAAGACGCCCGCTGCTCCGGCCGACGACGAGGCCGCGGCCCTGCAGGCGTCGCGCGACAAGCGCGCGGCCGAGCTCGACCGCCAGGCCGCGATCGAGGAAGTGTGCGCCGGGAAGCACCCGAAGATCCAGGCACAGGCCATCCGCGAGGGCTGGTCGCGCGACAAGACCGAGCTCGAGGTCGTGCGCGCCGAGCGCCCCCAGGGCCCGTCCATCCACGGCGGCCACAAGCCGGCCGGCTCGGACGTGCTCGAGGTCGCCGTGATGCAGGCGGCCCGCGCCGACGAGAAGCGGCTCATCGCGACCTACGGCGAGAAGCTGGTCGAGGCGGCGCACCGCGCCTTCCGCGGCCGCATCTCGCTGAACCAGGTCATCATCGAGGCCGCGCGCACCAACGGCTTCTCCGGCAACGTGATGCGCGTCGATGCCGAAGTCCTCCGCGCTGCGTTCAGCACGAACGACATCGGCGGCATCCTGTCGAACGTCGCGAACAAGACGATCCTGGACGCCTTCATGGCGGTCGACCAGGCGTGGCGCTCGGTCTCGGCGATCCGTCCGGTCTCGGACTTCAAGGCGATCACGTCGTACCGGCTGACCGGCGACCTGACGTACGAGAAGGTCGGCAACGGCGGCGAGATCAAGCACGGCACGCTGGGCGAGGAGTCGTTCACCAACAAGGCGGACACCTACGCGAAGATGCTCGGCATCACGCGCCAGGACCTGCGGAACGACGACCTCGGCGCGCTCACCCAGGTCGCGCGGATGCTCGGCCGCGGCGCCGCGCTCAAGCTCAACGAGGTCTTCTGGGCGGCGTTCCTCGCCGACAACACGACCTTCTGGACGACCGCCCGCGGCAACTACTTCGAGGGCGCCTCGTCGGTCCTGTCGATCGACAGCCTCTCGACCGCCGAGCAGATGTTCCTCGACCAGAAGGACGCGAACAGCAAGCCGCTCGGCATCTCGCCGCGCATCCTGCTCGTCCCGACGGCCCTGAGCGCGAAGGCGGCGGCGCTGATGGCGTCGACCGAGCTGCGCGACACCACGGCGAGCACCAAGTACCCGGTGGCGAACCCGCACGCGGGCAAGTTCCGGACCGTGACCTCGCCCTACCTGAGCACGGCCGCGATGGGCGGCGGCTACAGCTCGACGGCGTGGCACATGCTGGCCGACCCGATGGATCTCGCCGTCATCGAGACGGTGTTCCTCGACGGCCAGGAGGCCCCGACGGTGGAGAGCGCGGACGCCGACTTCAACACGCTCGGCATCCAGATGCGCGGCTTCCACGACTTCGGCGTCGCGAAGCAGGACTACCGCGGCGGCGTGCGCTCGAAGGGTGCGGCGTGAGCCGCTAGCTGATCGCCCCTCCCCGGCGCGTTGCCGGGGAGGGAAGCGGTCGGCGCCACACACCATCAAGATCAAGGACCATCCATCATGGCATCTGCCACCCATCGCTACGGCGCGCGCACCACGCGCGACTACACGCCGAGCGGCGCCGACAAGGTCGCCGGCGACGTCGTCATCCTGTCCGACAACCGCGTCGGCGTCGTCGTCGCGGACGTCGCCGACGGCGTCCAGGGCGCCGTCTACATCGACGGCGTCTTCGACATCACCAGCGCCAGCGGCACGACCTTCTCGGCCGGCGCCGCGGTGTCGCTCGATGTCAGCGCCGACAACGTGATCGTCTCCACCACGGCCGCGGGCGACGTCCTCGCCGGCGTCGCGCTGGCGGCGAAGACGAGCGGCCAGCTCGTCGCGACCGTCGACCTCAACGCCCGCGTCGGGACCGTCGCGAGCTGATCGACCGATCCGGTTCCCCCGAGCGGCGACGCCCGGGGGTTCCGCATCCGCCGACCCGCCCACCTTCTGCCCGAACGGCTGCCATGCCCGACGAAGATCAGACGCCGACGAGGCCCTACGAGGCCCTCCGCCAGCCCATCGGCGGAGCGCCGCTCGAGGCTACGCGCGTGGACGAGGTCTGGTTCCGCGAGTGGAAGCGCGGCCAGGAGCGCGACCTCCGCGAGCTGCGCGCCGACCTCAAGGAAGCCATGCGCGGCATCGAGTCGCGCCTCAGCGGGATCGAGGGCCGGCTGAACGACGGCGACGCCACCATCCGGAAGCACGAGCACCAGCTCGGCGAGCTGATCGACCAGGGGGCCGAGCACGACCGCCGGCTGCGAGCCGTCGAGGCGCATCAGTTCGACGCCCTGCAGGCCCGCCTCGCCACGCTCGAGGAGAGCGACCGCGAGCGTCGGGCGCGGGAGGAAGGCCGGAAGGAGGCCAAGCTCGAGGCGGACGCAGCGACCGAGCGGTCGCTGTGGGCGAAGAGCCGCGACGCGGTCGTCATCAGCGCCGCCGGCGGCGTCGGCCTCGCCATCATCGGCCTCCTGGGCTGGCTCGTCGCCGCCTACGCCCGGAGCGCGACGCCGTGAGCAGCGCCCACGCCGACCGGTTCAACGCGGCCGCCCGCCCCCGCCTGCACGACGTGCACGGCGAGACGGTCGAGCTGCGGCTGCCGGACGGGTCGACGGGGTCGCTGGTCGGCATCTTCCGCCGGGTGACGGCCCTCGGCGAGGCCGATGCCGGCGTCGGCATGCAGGGGTTCACCGGCGACGCGACGCTCACCGTCCTGCGCGAGAACCTGCTCGGCGAGCTGCCGGCGAAGACGCGCATCGTCCGCGACGACGTCGAGTGGGTCGTCACGCACTACGAACGCCAGGACGCCTGGACCTGGGTCCTGCACCTGAGCCGGCCGAACGGCCAGCTCCGCATGGCGCCCGAGAAGATGCGCCGATGACCACCCCGACCGGCATCCTGTCCCTGCCGCTGGCGGCGCTGCGCGAGCTGTTGCTCGAGAGCGCCACCTTCCGCGGCTGGCTCGGCGGCCTCGACGACGCGGAGGCGCGCGCCCGCGTCTTCCTCATCGAGACGAGCCTGAACCCGCCCGAGCGCCTGGCGATGATCGGGCACGGCGACCTCTCGCGCGACCGCCGCGTTGTCACGCCCGGACGCCCCTTCGATCACCGGGCCGACGGCTCGACGCTCTGGCTCTACTTCCGGTCCGACGTGGCGGAGGGGGTCGACGACGAGGCGGCGCTGCTCGAGTTCACCAACGCCGTCGGCGGCGTGTGGGAGGACCTCGAGAAGGCGGCCGGCAGCTACAACCCGGCGACCCTCGCCATCCGCTCCATCGAGCTCGCCATCGCGCCGACGCGCACCGAGCCGAAGGACCAGACCGCCAGCGGCGACGTCTTCGAGTGCACGCTCACCCTCACCTACACGAGGCAGCCATGACCGATGCGCAGTACCACCGCCGCGCCGCGCTGCTGACCCTCCTGGTCCTGGCCCTCCTGGCGAAGTTCCTGACGGGCTGCGGCGACGGCCGCCAGCCCCCGGCGCCGCCGGCGCAGGCCGCCGTCGAGGCGGACGCCGGCATGCAGGCGCTGGCGATCTTCCTCGGCCCGGCGCGGACCCAGGCGGTCGAGGACATCATCGCCGGCGCGGCCGCGTTCGCCCGTGCGACGGCCGGCGCCGCCGAGCTGCCTGCCGCCACCTGGACCCAGGAGCGGATCATCGCCGACCCGGCCGGCTACCGCGAGGCCGGCGAGCAGGCCGAGGCGGACGCCCGCGGCGGTGCCTGGAAGGCGTGGGCGTGGGCCGCGGCGCTCACCCTGGCCCCGATCGCCTTCTCCGTCCTCCGGAACGTCCCTGGCTTCGGGCCGGCTGCAGCCGCGATCGCCGAGGGTGTCTGGGCCGCCTTCGCCACCCGCCGCCAGAAGGACGCCGACAAGAAGCAGGCGGTGCTCGCCGCCGGCACCACCCAGGCCCTCGCCCTGCTGCGCGCGGCGCTGCCGCCGGAGACGGTCGAGGCGTACCTGGCGCGGCTCCCCGCCGACGTCCGCGCCGCCGCCGAGGCGGCCGGGATCGCCGTCCCCCAGCCGGAGGCCAAGGCATGATCGGCCCCGATCCCGCCGACTACGTGCGCGACCCCGACTACCGGGAGGCGTCGAAGCTGCGCGCGGACCCGGAGATCCTCAACTGCATCCGGCTCGTCCGGGCGCGGCGCGAGCTGGCGTACCTGCGGCACACCCTCCGCAACATCCCGTTCGAGCGCCTGCTCACCATCGCCGCGATCGTCCTCGCGTTCGCTGCTGGCCTGGTCCTGGGGCGCTGACGTGGGCCGTATCTCCCTCCACATCAACGGCCTCAACGAGCTGCGCGCCGAACTGCGCGCCCTCGGCGGTCCGAAGCTGCGCAAGGTCGCGCGGAAGGTGACGCTCGACGCGATGGGCCCCGTGCTCGCCACCGCGAAGGAGCTGGCGCCGGTGCAGAGCGGCCAGCTCCGCGCGTCGATCGGCCGCCTCGCCCACCGCCACAAGCGCGGCAACGCCGTCAGCGCGCGCGTCGGCACGCGCCGGGACTTCACCTTCCGCGACACCGAGGGCGCCAAGATGGCCCAGGGTCGCGGCAAGGCGGTCGAGCGCGCCGTCTCCAAGGGCGCGCGCCTGACCAAGTACAGCGCGCAGCAGTACGCCCGCGGCATCGAGTTCGGCGTCGACAAGCGCGGCCGCGTCCGCCGTCGCGCCGGCCCCGCCCACTTCCTCGAGCGCGCCATCACCCAGCACACGCCCGGGATCGCATCGTCCGTTGAGGCCGGCCTTCGCCGCGCCATCGAAACCACCAAACCCTAGCAGGGAAGTCATCATGCCCACGATCGCTATGGAAGGGACCGGCGCTTCGATCGCGTTCGGCACCTCGTCCTTCGCCCACGACCTCATCTCGCTGACGCTGCCCGAGCGCACGCGCGAGGTGCTCGACACCACGCACCTCGGAACCGTCGGCGCGAAGACGTCGAAGCCGGCGAAGCTCAAGAACGTCGGCACCATCTCGTGTGAGTTCGACCACAACCCCGCGGCGGCCGACCTGCTCGAGGGCGACGTCGAGACGATCACGATCAGCTACCCGCTCCAGGCTGGCGAGTCGACGCCAGCCAAGCTGCAGTTCTCGGGCTTCGTGACCCAGCAGGGCGGCGAAGAGTTCCGGGTCGACACGAAGATGACCACCAAGGTCACCATCCAGGTCAGCGGCGACCTCGAAGTGATCGACGCGACCTGAGCCACCCCACCACCACCGAAGCAGAGATACCCATCATGGCAGACCTCACCATCACCGCATCGCAGGTGCAGCCGGGCGACATCAACGCCAACACCAAAGAGGGCACCGCTGGCGCGTCCATCACCGCCGGCCAGCCGCTCTACGCGGATGCCTCCGCCCAAGGCAAGCTCAAGCCGGCCGACGCGGACCTGTCGTCCGCCGCCGCGACGTGCGTCGGTATCGCCGTCCACGCCGCCGAGTCGGGCCAGCCGATTCGCTACCAGCGCACCGGCGACATCACCCTCGGCGCGGCTGCGGCGATGACCGCTGGGACGATCTACGTCGTGTCCGACACCGCGGGCGGGATCATGCCGTCCGCTGACCTCGAGGCGGGCGACCGCGTCTCCATCCTCGGCGTCGCCATCTCGGCGTCGGTCCTGCGCCTGAGACTGCTCAACAGCGACGTGGCGGTGCCGGCGTGAGCCTGCGCGACCAGATCCTCGCGGCGACCACGCAGCTCAAGCCGCGCGCCGTCCAGGTCCCCGAGCTCGGCGGCACCGTCTACGTGCGGCCGCTGTCGCTCGGTGGCGTCGGTCGCTTCCGCGCGCTGGTCGAGAAGGACCAGGCACGGGCTCCGATCGCGCTGCTCGTCGAGGGGCTGTGCGACGAGACCGGTAAGCGGCTGTTCACCATGGAGGACGAGGCCGTGCTGTCCGACCTGCCGGGAGCCGCGGCCAACCGCCTGCTCGAGGAGATCAACGAGATCTCCGGCCTCGGCGCGAAGGCGGCGGAGAGCGCCTCGGGAAACTGACGCGCGACCCGCTCCTGCGGCTCTGCTACCGCCTTGCCCGCGACATCGGGTGCACGGTGGCAGAGCTCGGGGAGCGGGTCACGTGGCAGGAGGTGCTGGGCTGGATCGCGTTCTACACCTGGGAGTCCGACCAATCGCTGCCACCTGAGAAACGACCGCTCCGCGCGCGCACGCCGGAGCAAGCTGCCGCCGCGCTCGACTTCGCCTTCAAGATCAAACGGAACTGACCATGGCCCGCAACCTGACCGCGCTGAACGTCGCCCTGACGGCCCACCTCGGGCCGTTCCAGAAGGCCATGGGCGGCGCGGTCGGTGCGGTCTCGAAGCTCGGCGAGTCGATCAAGAACACGCTCCTGTCGCCGTTGGGTCTCCTGACCGGCGTCCTGTCGACCGGTGCTCTCATCGCCGGCGTGAAGAACGCGGCCTCCCGAATCGACGACCTCGCGAAGGCGGCCGATCGTCTCGGCGTCTCGACCCAGTCCCTGACGCAGTTGCGGTACGCGGCCGAGTCCTCGGGCGCGAGCGCCGAGCTTCTCACCACGTCGATGGAGAAGCTGACCAACACCGTGCAGGAGGCGGCGGCGGGCAGCATCACCGCGCAAAAGGCGCTCGCCTCCATCGGCATGTCGGCTCGGGAGCTCGTAGCCCTGGCCCCGGACCAGCAGTTCGCGGCGGCCGCGGAGGCCATCAAGAACCTCGGCACGCAGGGGCAGCGCACCGCGGCGACGATGGACCTGTTCGGCAAGAGCGGTGGTCAGCTCCTGAACACGCTGACGCTCGGCAAGGACGGCCTGGCAGAGATGGCCGCGGAAGCCGACAAGCTCGGGATCTCCATCACTCGGGTGGACGCCGCGAAGGTCGAGGCGGCCAACGATGCAATGACGCGCATCGGCCTGGTCTTCCAGGGGATCTTCAACCGCATCGTCGTGCAGGTCGCGCCGGCGATCGAGGCGCTCGCCAACGGCTTTGTCGGCGTCGCAGTCGAGGCCGACGGCCTAGGCTCGGCCGTGGACCGCTCGGCACAGGGGGCGATCCGAGCGGTTGGTCAGATCGGGGACGCAGTGCAGTTCCTCGCGACCCTCTGGCACGCGAGCCAGGCCGGCGTCGCCAAGCTCGCCGAGTGGGCGCTGCGCGCTGCCTCCGCCATCGTGCAGGTCTACGGAACGATCGACGTCGGCATCAAGCGTGCGGTCGAGGTCGTGTGGTCGGCGATCCAGTACGCTGGCGCCGGCATCGACCTGTTCTTCGTCAAGCTCAAGAACATCGCCGCTGAGGTCTTCCAGTTCGTCGCCGGCGAGTTCGCCAACCTGCTGATCCACATCGGCCTGGGCCTGGGGCGCCTCAACGCCGAAATGGGCACCGCTGTGCAGGACGCCGGCAATGCCGTAGCGGCCTCGACGGGCGCCATGGCTGCCGAGGCTGCCAAGAGCCTGGGCGCCTGGGAAGCTAACCTCGAGCAGTCGTCCAAGCGGTTCCAGGCGGCGACCGAGAACATGTTCGCGCCGATGGTGTTCTCGCAGGTGGCGGCGCTCGACGAGATCGCCGAGGCCTACGCCGAGGCTGCTGCGCAGCAGGCGGCGGCGACGCGCGGGTTGATGGACTCGCCGTCGTTCAGCTCCACGTACGAGCCGATGGTGGCGAACATCCAGTCGGAGGCGCAGGCGCGCGCGGAGTCTCGCGCCGCCGAGTTGGCTGCGCTGCAGCAGCACCAACTCGACACGGCCAAGGCCAACGCGGACGGCATGGCCGTCGTCAGCGAGCACGAGAAGGCGGAGCAGGATCGCAAGAAGCGCGAGCGCGAGCAGTACTGGCAGCACACCCTCGCCGGGCAAAGCGCCTTTTGGGGGAACCTCTCGAGGCTGCAGGAATCCAACGACAAGAAGGTGCGCAAGATCGGCAAGCTCGCCGCCAAGGCGCAGATCATCGTCGACACCGCCACCGCGGCGATGGCCGGCTACAAGAACGGCATGATCGCCGGCGGCCCATACGCCGGCCCAGCCCTCGGCGCGGCCTACGCCGCTGCCGCCATTGCCGCTGGCGCTATCCAGCTCGCCAACTCGCAGAGCGAGAAGGGCATCGGTGGATCGGCGCCAGCGAACACGGCGACGACGAACCTCGGTGGCGTGCAGGCGCCGAACGAGAACCGCGTCAACAGCCAGGTGCTCGTGCTCGAGGGCGACGTCTTCTCCGCCGAGTCCATCGCTCGCCTGTTCGACGAGGCCAAGGAACGCGGCTACGTGATCGAGGGGGTGCGCCGTGGGTGACGTCCTCCCGCTGTCCAACGCCTCGACCTACCCGCGAATCGCGTGGGACTCGGTGCTCGACGACGCCGACCTGACGAGCACGTCGTCGAACGAGGACGACGGCGCGCTCGACCAGGTGAAGGACTGGACGCCGTGGACCTTCTGGCGCCCGACCGGCGCCGGCCCGCACGTCATCGAGGCCGAGCTCGACGGGACGCCCACGGTGAACGCCTGGGCTATCGCCGGGCACGACGCCTCGGGCGCGATCGCCATGGACACCTGGGACGGCGCCGCCTGGGTCGAGCACTCCGCCGTGGTCGCCGCCGGCGACGGCTCGGTCGTCTACCTGGTCGGCGACCCGGTCGCGACGGCCAAGCTGCGCTGGCGCTTCGCCTCCATCTCGCACCTCGCGATCCTCTTCGCCGGCTCCGACCTGGTCCTGCCGGAAGGCGTCGGCCCCGGCTGGACCGACCCCGTCCTGGCGCTGCGCGCCGAGCTGACGCACGAGGTCAGCCGCGACGGCGTCTGGCTCGGCGCCGCCATCGAACAGTGGCGCGCCGACCTCTCGCTCGACCTCAAGCACGTCGAGGCGACCTGGGCGCGGACCTACTGGACGCCGTTCCTCCGGGCGTGCTCGGCGCGGCCGTTCTTCCTGCACTGGCACCGCGTCGACTGGCCGGCGAGCGCCTGCCTGTGCACGGGCGCGAAGTTCGGCGGCTCGCCCTTCTCGGCCAACGGCTTCGTCGACCTCTCCGTCTCCTTCACCGCCGACCCTGGCCTCGACCGCCGCCTCACGCCGAGCGACGACGCGCCGGCGCTCCTCACCGAACCGCCGGGCGACGGCCCGCTGCTGCTGGAGTAGCCCATGACCGAAGGCAACAAGCTCTCCGAGCTCACGGCGCTGGGCACGATGCAGCAGACGGATCGGCTCTATGCCGTCCGCGGGTCCGAGTCGTACTCGGCGCTGGTCTCCGACCTGCGCATCCTCGCCGCGCAGGTCTCCGACGCGTCCGAGGCGGGGCGCAGCGTGCTCACCGCGGCGAACGTCGCCGCCATCCGCACCGTCCTCGAGCTGGCGTCCATGGCGCTGCAGGCGGCGAGCGCCGTCGCGATCACCGGCGGCACGGCGAAGTTCACCGGCGACGCCCTGGCCGCGGCCGCCGACGGCGAGGTGGCCGTCTCCGCCGGCGTCGTCGACACCGGCAACGGCCTGCGCTACCGCGGCGACCAGGTCGTCGGCCCCCGTGGGGCGGCGATCGCCGACGCCGACGAGGCCGAGGACGACGAATCGGCCGCCTTCACGGGGATCGACAACGCCCAGGTCGGCGAGGTCTACGCCCAGCTCGCCGACCTGAACGCGCTGCGCGCCGCGTACGAGGACCTGCGCGCCGGCCACAACGCGCTGGTCACGCTGGTCAACACCCTCCTGGCCCGGCTGCGCGCCACCGGCGGCCACGGCCTCATCGAGGACACCTGACCCGTGACCTGCGAGAACCCAACCTGGCTCACCAACCGCTGGCTGCCGCCGCGTCCGCCTCGCCAGGAGCGCGACGCGCAGGGACGCGTCCTGTTCGACGATCCCGGCTCGTGCTGGCTCGACACGTGGGGCACCCCACCACGCACCTGCGCCTACTGCGGCGGCGCCCACCCCGACGACGTGCTCGCACTGATGCGCGCCGGCTGGGAGGACGAGATCGCCGATCGCCGACACAAGGGGTACCTCGAGCCACCGGGGTCGCGCGCCGAGATGGTCGCGCGACTCAAGGCAAAGGCGTTCCCGAAGGCGGCTGGTGAGTCGTTCCACCCGTCGCCGCCGCTCAAGTTCTACGTCGTCCACTTCTCCTCCGAGCAACTCGCGGATCTCAACCGCCTGCACAAGGAGTGTCAGGCGAGGATCCCAGCCATCCCGGTCATCCACCCGCCCGACTGCGGAGGCCGCTCGGGATGAGCTACGCCGACCACGCCAAGCGGACCGGGCGCATCCCCTGCACCGTCGTCGAGATCGACCTCGACTGGATCGACGACGAGGCGGTCGCGGCCACGAACGACGACGGCTCGCTCTGCTACCGCACGCCGGCGACGACGGACCAGGCGGCGCTCGGGGACTACACCCTGACCACCCGGACGCGCCGGTTCATGACGGCGACGCAGCGGCCGATCCCCGAGCTCGGCGCGATCCCGTGCCTCAGGTCGGCGAAGATCGCCGCTGAGGAGATCCGCGTCGGCCGCGGGCTCGGCACCTTCGGGCAGGTGACGGTCGACCTCGCCGACTTCGTGGACGACGACGGCCGGGAAGACCCGTTCCGCACCGATGCCAGCCGCGACGGCCTCGACCGCCGGGCGGGCTCCTACTTCTCCAAGCTGATGGCGCGCAACCCGTATTGGACGGGCCGGCGCCTGCGCGTGATCGAGGGCTGGGCGACCGACGGGGTGTGGCACGAGAACGACGCCATCGTCCACCACTACTTCATCCGCGACGTCCAGGGCCCGTCGGATGGCGCGCTCAAGATCACCGCGGCCGGGCCGCTGCAGCTCCTCAACCTCGGCGATCGCGAGGTGCCGGCGCCGTCGCGCGGGACGCTGCTCGCGGACCTCACCGCCGACGCCATCGACGCCACCATCGATCCCCCGGAGGACGCCGACGCCTACCCGGCCAGCGGCTACGTCCGGATCAACGAAGAGGTGTGCGCCTTCACCCGCACCGGCGCCGCGCTGACCCTGACCCGGGGCCAGCTCGGCACCGTCGCCGACGAGCACCAGGCCGGCGATACGCTGCAGCTATGCGTCCGCTACGAGGACGAGCCGGTGACGGAGATCCTCGCCGACGTGCTGACCACGTACGGCGGCCTCGCCGAGGCGAACCTGGCTCTCGCCTCGTGGGCGGAGGAACAGGCGTCCTGGCTCGCCGCCTACAACCTGACCGGCACGATCAGCGAGCCGACCAAGGTTCTCACCGTCGTCCAGGAGCTGCTCGAGACGTCGGCCGCGATGCTCTGGTGGGACGACGAGGCCGGCGTCCTGCAGCTTCGCGCCATCCGCCCGGCGCTGGCGATCGCCGGCACCTGGGGCGATCAGTTCCACTTGACCAAGCCGGTCATGGTGAAGCGCGACCTCGGCGAGCGCGTCTCCCGCTGCGACGTCCTGCTCGACCTGCGCCACGCGGCCGCGGACGCGAAGGAGCCGGCGTCCTACCGGACCCGCCTCGTCGGCGACGCCGAGGGCGAGGCTGCGACCGAGCACGGCTCCCCCGCCGTCTACGTCTTCGCCTCGCGCTGGCTCAACGCCGGCCAGATCGCCCTCGCCGTGCGCGCCTCCGCGCAGGTGACGCTCAGCCTCGCCGACGGCCGCCGCACGTTCGTCTGCGAGGTCGCGGCGAAGGACTCGGCGCGGAAGATCGGCGACGTCCTCGACATCCTCACGCGCGACATCGTGGACCGGACCGGGATGCCGGTGCGCACCCGCGCCGTCGTCGTGAAGCGCGAGCCGATCAAGGCCGGCAGCGCCTACCGCTACACGCTCGAGGCGGCGGCGTTCGGCGGCCGTTACGCCTTCTACACCGCTGCCGACTGCCCCGACTACGACGACGCCTCCGCCTGGGAGCGCGACCCGGGCGGCTTCTTCTCCAACGCAGCGGGGGCGGACTTCGGTCCGAACGACCCCGCCTATCTCTTCGGGTGAACCATGACCGACTGGGTCGACATCGATCTCGCCGTGCGCGTCGCGATCAAGCTGCCGATCACGTTCGAGATGGGCCGAGCGTGGTACAACAACCCCATCGCCATCGCCGAGGGCGCTCCCGGCGCGCCGCGCGTCGCGATCGACGTGAACAGCCAGACCGCGCTCGCGACCGACGAGACCGCACGCGACCGCGTGCTGCGTCCCGACGGCTCCGGCAGCGTCGAGTGGGGGCCCGAAGGATCGATCCATACGGCGTACATCGACGTTCGCGGCATGGAGTACAACGTCGACCAGGCCGGATACGTCGGCAGCACCACGGACAACGGATCGACGGCGGGCACGACGATCGGGTCGAACCGGATCGCGCTCGCCGCAGGCATCTTCACCGTCGAGGACGAGGGCGTCTACCTCATCCGGTACACGTGGGAGACCTCAGGCATCGGCCGCAACATCGAGTTGCGACGCAACGGAACGCTCCCGGCCGGGTTCCCGAGCGGAACCAGCGAAGACGGCTTCTTCCCGACGAAGCTGAACGCCGGCGACACGATCGGGCTCTACGTCACCCACTTCGATACAGGCGCCCTCGTTACCGACGCCTCCCTGTGGATGGCGAAGGTCTGACGTGGGCACCATCTCCAACACCGTGATCGATCAGCACGGCCGCCCCGTCGCGGCCGCGCAGGTGTGGATCCGCGACGACGAGGGCGCGCTCGCCGACACCGGCGGCGCGAACCCCGTCATCACGGACGCCGAAGGGGACTGGAGCGCGTACCTCGAGCCCGGCACCTACTCGCTCGTGATCATGAAGGGCGACGACTTCATCTCGCGCGGCCAGACCGTCTGCGTGACCGACGAGGACGTCGGCGCCGGCCGCTTCATCGTCTTCGGCTACGTCTACTTCGATTCGTCCGCCGCCGTCCTGCTCCAGCGCGCCTCGCTGCGCGTCTTCGACACCGTGCAGATCCCGTAACGGAACCACACCATGCCCCATCCTACCCTGACCTGGGAAGCCTCGAACCTCCAGGCGTTCACGGTCGCCGGCACCAACTCCACGCCTGCGGAGCTCCTGCTCGCCGTGAAGGACGCGATCGACAACCTCTCGGAGAAGTGGGAGGTCAGCGACTACGACGCCACCGACGGCACGCTGGAGATCAAGCGCAAGGCCGCGGACGCGCCGACGGGCGAGCTCGCCACCGCGCGCTTCCTGCTGTTCGGCGGACAGGTGCCGCACGCGAACGCGCTCGCGGTCAACTTGGCCGCCGCCAACACCCATCTCTACGCGGCGATGTCGGTCGACGCGAACACGACGGGTCCGAGCACGTCGTACGCCGCTGGCGCCCCTTACGCATCGAAGTGCGTCCTCGGTCAGATGGTCACGGCCAATAACGCCATCCAGGCGGCCGACAGCCCGCGCGTATCGCTCGTCGAGTCGGCCGACGCCCTCGCGATCTGGCTGGGCGATTCCTCGACGTGGTGCTCGGTCATCTTCGGTCGCGTCATCATCGCTGCCGCCGACGACTCGCTGATGTGGGGTGTGCTCGCGTCGTGCGGCGCGCGCGGCAACGTCACGACCTCGGGCAACATGGACAGCACCGCCTCAGGCGGTCAGTCGCCGCTCCCGCTCCTGAGTGGCTCCGGCGGAATCCCGCGTGGTGGCTACTGGAACACGACCCTTGGCCAGTTCCGCGCCTGCGGCCGTGCAATCTCCCTCACCACGACGATCGGCACGGACCCGGGCATCGGCGGCAACGCCGCGCCATCGACGCTCATCCCGGTCCCGGTGCTCGAATCGACCAACACGCTCTCCAGCCCGACGCAGTCGTTCCTCGGCTACCTCCGGCAGATCCGCCTCGGCCCGCAGGCACAGCACGTGCAGACGATGCGCGACGCCGACGGTGACGAGATCGCCATCCACTTCGGCCCGCCGAACGGCGTGAGCGGCTGGGGCTGCTGGTTCGACCAGGCGCAGTGACCCGGCGGGTCAGCGTCGGGAGCGTCCGCCGGGCCGAGCGCCGCCGCACGCTGCTCGAGGCGGCCGCGCGGATCGACGCGGTCGCCGACTCCTACGCGCGCGACGCCCGCGACCCGACGCCGGAGATCCGCCGCACGTCGGCCATCGCGGCAGCGACGAGCCGCGGCATCGCGGCGGCGATGCGCCGGGATGCCGAGCGATGATCCCGCTGCGCGACTGGCCGCTGACCCGGGACCTGCCGCGGTGGACGCGCGTATGCGCCGTGCATGCGCGCGCCGTCGGCTACCACCACGGGCGGAGCGTGCGGGCGCTGGTGAAGCGGATCGTCGAGCGAGCGCTCGGCCTCTAGGCCGCGCTCGGCAGGTCGGGCCAGCGCACCTCACGCTTGTCGCCCGCCATCTTCCGGATCCGCCGCAGGGTCGCGATGCAGTCGCCGAGCGCGCTGTGGTCGCCGTCGAGCCGGTGCCAGCGCCAGCCGCCGTGATCGTCGTTCCACTCGCCAACCCACGCCGCCCAGGCGAGCATGGCGCAGTCCCACGTTCCGCCGCCGACCACCTCACCACCGTTGCGCAGCGCGGTCTGCCGGATGATGCGCCGGTCGTACTCGGCGTTGTAGGTGATGATCGCGCGGCCGCGGACGGCCTCGGCGATCTTCTCCCAGCACTCGGGCCAGGTCGGCGCGCCGGCGAGGTCTTCCATGCGGATTCCGTGGATGGCCGTCGCCTCCTCCGGGATCTTGTGCCGCTTCGCTGGGCGCACCCGACCGTGGTAGAGCAACCGCCCCTCCGGGTCGATGATAGAGATCTCGATGACCTCGTCGTCCTCGCCGAGGCCGGTGGTCTCCGTGTCGAGGATGGCGTATCCGTCCGGGTCGGCGGCGACGCGCTGCGCCCAGGCGACCGCCTCCTTGCGCGCCTTCTTCGCGTTGCCGGGTTTGACCTTGGGCGAGACCTTCCGCTTGCCGCCGTCCGTACTCGCGCCGGTCTTCCTGGTCGCGCGCATCGCCAGCATGAGCAGGCAGACGATCGCCGTGATGGTCGACGCGACGGGCGCCTCGTGCTCGGGGAACCGCGTCCATCCGACGACGGCATTGCCGAGCGCGATGAGGAAGGTCAGGACGAGGATGAAGCCCATGCGTCGCTCCTACTCCAGTCGCACCGGCCCCGCAAAGCCGGTTTCAGCCCCGTGCACCCTGCGTGCACCCGGAGGCCGATGTCGCTGAGAACGCCGAAAGCACGGTAAACACCGTGGTAGCCGAGGTGGGAGTCGAACCCACAAGCCCTTGCGGGCGACGGATTTTGAGTCGGCGCGGCCACATCCGGCCTCGCGCGGCGTTACGCGGTGCCGCGCATTTCCCGTGGCTTCGCGCTCCGACGGCGCGGCTTGGCCCGGCCAGAGCCGGCGGCGTGCACCCTCCGTGCACCCATGGTCCGGAGCGCCTCGCGCGCGCGTTCCTCGTTCGTGCGGGCGTACGTCAGCACCTGCGACAGCGTGCGGTGGCCGGTGAAGAGCGCGACGTCCTGCGGCGCGATGCCGAGCGCGAGCAGGTTGGAGATGGCCAGGCGCTTCACCTGGTAGACGCCGCGGCCGACGCCGCTGTCGATCGTCGCGCGCCACCAGCCCGTGATCGAACCGCGATGCCGAGCCCGCTCCTGGAACGCGCGGCCCGTGCGCGGGTCGAGGAAGAGCGCGTCGTCGCCGCGCCGGCCGGCGCACAGCGCGCGCAGCAGGCGCACCGTCTCGGGGAGCAGGGGATGCACCAGGTCGTCGCCGGTCCCCTTGAGCCCGCGCAGGCGGACGGTCCCGCGCGCGAGGTCGACGTCGGCGACGCGCATCCGCGCCGCCGTCACCGGCCGCCAGCCGTAGCTCGCGAGACAGTGCACGAGGGCCTCGGCGTGCGGCGACTGCCGGGCCGCCTGCCGCCGCCACGTCGCGACGAGCTGCGCCGCCGGCAGGTCAGGGCGCGGCCGCCGCGCCGCCTTGGGTGGACGCAGGGCGACGAGCGCCGCCGGGTCGACGTCCTGGCCGATCCGCTCCCCGGCCCACCGCAGGACGGCCCGGAGGTACGCCCCGACCCGGGCGTTCCGGCCGCCGTTGTCGCCCCGCCAGCGGTCGACCTCGGCCGGGGTGATGTCGCCGGTCGACGTCCAGCCGCGCGCGCGCGCGAGGTGGCGCAGGAGCCGCACGATCTCGGCGCCGCCCGCCGGCGTCACCCGCCGCTCGGCCAGGCGGGACCGCAGCCACCGCTCGAGCACCTCGCCCAGGCCGAGCCGCGGCGCGATCGATCCGAGGCGGCTGCGCGCCGCCAGGCGTTCAGCGACCCGCAGCGCGTAGTCGTCGGCGGCGTCCCGGCTGGTAAAGACGCGCGACGTCAGGAGCCGCGAGCCGCGGCCGCCCTCACGCCAGCGCACCTTGAACCCGCCGCGGGTCGGCTCGACGTAGGCCATCGCTCACCGATCCCGGTTGCCGAGACGCCTGCAACGTTTCCGTCTGTGGTTGACGTTCGCCATCCGCACTAGAGTCGCCGCCCCATGCGTCACCGCCTTACCGGCCAGATGAACGAGGTACGGGCGCTCCTGTCCGAGGCGGCTGCGCAGGCGGAGATCCTGTCCCGTCGCGTGGGTCGGGTGCAGGACGAGACGGCGGTCCGCCTTCGGTCTCGTCGTCTGCGCGCTCGAGCGCGAGTTGTTCCTCGAGGTGGGCGACCTGACTCTCCAACGCCGCCAAGCGTGAGAGCAGAGCCTTAGCCGACGTTCGCGCATCGCGGAGGAACGCGAGGATCTCCGCGTCTTCCGACTCGTCGCCATCGTCGGGTCGAGGCTCTGGCTGATCGACTGCCGGCAGTTCACCGATCGTTAGCCACGGCACGCGCACGCCGAGAATCCGCGCGATTTGCTCGATCCTGGTGCTGCCGTCCTTCCGCACGGACCGGCCGCCGTCGTTGGCGATCATCTTCCGCAGCGCCTGCTCCGTGATGCCGATTCGCTTCGCGAGAGCCGTCCATCCCAGCCCCTGCCGGTCTAGCGCCCAGGCCACGCGCTCCTGCATGGAGGCGTAAGGGCCGGGGGGTGGCTTCATGGATGCAAGCATGGATTGGGAAAGGGATTAGCGAAAGTTGGTCAAAAGGTTGTGGCTTTAGATGGGGAAAGGTTGTAGACCACAACCATGGACCAACCAATCGCCAACCCAAGCGCGCCGTCTCTGGCTGAGCTTCGCGTCGGGGCGGTGCTGACGCAGGAGGAGTTGGCGGAGCGAGCCGGCGTCAGCCTGTCGACCGTCTGCGTCGCCGAGGCCGGCAAGGTGGAGAAGCCCTGGCCGAGCACGGTCCGGGCGTTGGCACAGGCCATCGGCGTCAGCCCACAACTCGTTCGCCAGGCGATCCTGGAGAGCCGCCGCCGCGCCTTCGCCAACTCCAGCAACAACGGGGGGTCCGGCCATGGGGCGTGACGGCGTACCCGCACCGCGCCTCCGCGGAAGCCTGGCACCCGCGAAGGCGGGACGCCCCGCCGCGCCGGCGCCCGAAGCCGGGATCATCCGCTCCCGCGACCTCTGCGCCCGCCTGGGCATCGGCACCTCGACCCTCCTGGACTGGCGCCGGGAGCGCACCCCCCGCGGCCAGGCGCTGCGCGCGTGCATCTACCGCGCGACGCGCCGCTCGACCTGGTGGAGCGTCGCCGCGCTGCGTCAGCGGGGGTTCCTCGTGGCACCGACGCCGGCGGCCGTCGACCCGGTGCCCGCGCAGGTCGTCGAGTGGACCGGCACGTGGGGCGCGCCGTGAGCCTAGCCACCGACACCACGCGCCGCGTCGAGCGCATCGGCGGCATCGCCCGCCGGACGTGCCCGCAGACCGGCCGCATCCTCGTCGCCTGGGTCACGGCGCCCGAGCCGAGCGTCAAGCCGCGCCCGCCGCTGCTCGCCGTCGTCGCGCTCTGGCTCGGCGTGTTCGCCGGCCTGTCGCTGTTCCTGTTCTCGCTGCTGTGGCTGGCCTGGCACGTCGCCATCGCCGCCAACCGCGCCACCTGACGAAACGACGACGCCCGCGGCTGCTACCCCGCGGGCGCCTCTGACGAACCACCGGAAGGAACCTCCGATGATCTCGCTGCCCATCACCTTCGCCGACGACGCCGACCGCGCAATCACCGCGCGCGCCATGCTCCACGCGATCGACCTCGCCTGGTCGCGCGCCGCCGACCTCGCCGTCGAGGCCGGTTGCCCGGTGCCGCCGCGGTTCCTCGACGCGCGCGTGCTCGGCGTCGAGGACACCGCCGTCTGCCACCCGGCGGTCCGCGTGCTCGACCTCGACGCGCCGGCGGGGGACGAGTGCATCATCGGCCGGCTGCCGAAGGGCGTGCGCCCGTGATCCCCTGGCCGCCCGTGCTCCCCGTCGTCGTCTTCGCCGCCACCGGCACCGCGATCCGCCTCGCGTGGGGGTCCGCTCCGTGACCCGACTCGTCGCCGGCATCGACTGCATGCGTCCCCATCCCGATGAGGCCCCGAAGCGCGGCGAGCGTTCCGCCGAAGAGGTGTCCGCGCTCGACGACAACCGCGCGCTCCGCCGGCTGCTCGCCGCGGCGACGCGCATCGCGGACTGCCACCTGTCCATCGGCGACACCTTCCGCGCGCAGGGCGTGCTCCGCCGGCTGCTCGACCTGGGCAGCGCCGCCCACTTCGGCCTGTCGCTGGACTACCGCGCCGGCGTCGCCGAGCGCGAGGCCGCCGACTTCGAGCGCCTGTCCGCCATCCACCGCGCGTCGCTCGTCGACCGCGAGGCGCAGATGGCGCGCGGCGAAGACCCCACCCCCACCACCCCCAGCGAGAGGACCCGATGAACCTGCCAGCCGTCACCAACCCGCAGCTCCCGAAGGTCTACGAGACCGCCGCTTCCGCCGCCGCCGCCCAGGTGAAGGCGCTGGTCGAGGCCCGCTACACCGTCGCGCTCGCCCGGCCGCGCGACATGGACGCCGTGCGCGAGGCGCTGCTCAAGGAGTGCCGCCGCCCGTCGTTCGCCGAGGTCGCGCGCTACAACAAGCCGATCGGGAAGGGCGTCACCGGCCCGTCGATCCGCTTCGCCGAGGCGGCCGTGCGGTGCATGAAGAACATCGTCATCGACGAGACGACGACCTACGACGACGACGAGAAGCGCATCATCCAGGTCTCGGTGACGGACCTCGAGGCGAACGTCCCGTACACCACCAGCGTCACCGTCGAGAAGACCATCGAGCGCCGGAACAAGAAACCCGACGACGAGGTCATCCGCGAGCGCACCAACAGCCAGGGGAACAAGGTCTACATCCTCCGCGCGACCGAGGACGACATCCTCAACAAGAAGAACGCGCTCCTGTCGAAGGCGATCCGCACGATCGCCCTGCGCCTCATCCCCGGCGACCTCATCGACGAGTGCATGGACCTGGTCGTCGAGACGCAGCGGAACCGCGACAAGGCGGACCCGGATGCGGCGCGACGGAAGATGATCGATGCCTTCTCGGCGCTGCACGTCTCGGTCGAAGACCTCAAGTCGTACCTGGGCACCGACCTCGCCAAGCTGTCGCCGGCCGAGCTGGCCGACCTGCGCGCGCTGCACGCCGCGATCAAGGACGGCGAGACGACCTGGCGCGCCGCGATGGAGGCGAAGAAGCCGGCCGAGCCGAAGGCCAGCGCCAACCGCTTCGCCGGGGCGCAGGGCGGCGCCGCTCCCACGCCGACGGCGCCGGGCGCGCAGCAGGAGATCCAGTGAGCGACGCCACCACCACCACCCGCGTCTGCACCAAGCGACCGAAGGTGCTGGTCGACGTCGAGGTCGAGGCGCACTTCCGCACCTACAGCTCGAACGTCGAGAAGCGCGCGGCCGAGCTCGACCGGCGGGTCGAGGACTTCAACGCCTTCATCCGCGACCACCGCAGCCAGGACGACGTGCGCCTCGTCGTCAACCGCAAGCACCAGGACCAGTGCTCGGCGTGCGGACGCGAGTGGGAGACGTTCGCCGACGAGGACCAGGGCGGCAAGACGTGCTGCGCATGGTGCGGCCGCGAGGTGCAGTCGTGATCGCCGCCGCCTCCGCCGACGCCGCGCCCCGGCTCGGCCTCATCTTCGACGAGCCCGACGCCGATTACCGCAGGAGCGGCGCCTGGGGCTCGACCGAGATCCGCGCCTGGCTCACGAACCCCGACGGCTTCCGCCTGCGCTACGTCGACCGGCACCCGCTGGCCGCGTTCCACGGGAACGACGCGACCGAGCTCGGGACCCTGGTGCACCTGCTGCTCCAGGGGGAGGACCACTACCGCGCCCGCTGCGTCATCGCGCCGCCGGAGTGCTTCACCGAGGCCGGCTACCGGTCCCGGTCGAAGCAGGCGCAAGCGACCTTCGACCGCTTCGCCCTCGTCGGGAAGCTCGCCCTGTCGCCGGCGGAGGACGCCAAGGCCCGATTCCTCGCCGACCGCGTCCGCGCGAACCCGGTGGCGCTGCGCCTCATGACCGGCGGCCGCGCCGAGGTGACGGGCCGACTGCGCGACCCCCATACCGGCCTCATGGTGCAGGCGCGGTTCGACGTGCTGCACGACGATTGGATCGTCGACTACAAGACGACCGCCTCGCCCATCCGGTCGTTCAAGTGGCAGGTCCGCGACTACCTGCTCCATGTCCAGGCCGCGCTCTACGACGCCGTGCGCGTCGGCGTCACCGGCCGGCCGCGCGTGCCCTTCTATTGGGCGGTGCAGTCGACCGTCTGGCCGTTCGAGTGCCGCGTCATCGAGTGCCACGAGGCGCTGCTCGACGCCGGCATGCTCGAGGTCGACCGCGCGCTCACCGGCATCGCAGCCGGGGACTATGGGTCACCCCAGGCCGAGCCCGACGTGCTCGGCGAGATCCCGGGGGCCGCATGACCGCCCCGCCCCGCATCCTCACCGTCCGCGGCTCGGGCGATCTCGAGCGCCTGCTCGAGCTGGCGAACCGCCAGCGCCGGATCGCCGACGGTCTCGCCCACGACATCCAGACGCAGGGGCTGACGCCCGGCGCCGCCGCGGAGGTCGCCCTGCGCGAGTGCCGCCACCGCCGGGAGCACGAGCGGCTGATGGCCGCGGCGCGGAAGTTCCAGGCGACTGGGGAGCAGGTGTCGATCGACCTGAACGCCGAGGACGCGACGGCATGATCGCCCCGTTGACGATCGTGATCGCCCGCGAGGTCCGGCCATGAAGGCGCGTCCGAGAATCGTGGCCATACCGCCTGCCGTGCTTGACCAGTGTCCGGTCGGGGCCCGGATGGTCCCGTTGAAATGCGGTAAGTACGCGCTCGTGGATGCCGACATCTACGGCGAGATCGCTTGCCATCGCTGGTACGCCGGCAGTGGATCCGTGCGCCGGGCTGATCCTGCTCGCAAGGGCGGGCTCATTCACATGCACCGCGTCATCATCGGCGCGAAGCGTGGTCAAATAGTGGACCACATCGACGGCGACTTCCTCAATAACCGGCGTTGCAATCTTCGATTTGCTACTGCGCGGGAGAATGCTCGGAACCAGCGGACGCGCGTCGACAACGCCTGCGGATTCCGCGGCCTGCGCCGCGAGCGCGGAGGATATCGCGTGAGGATCACGTCGGCTGGCCGTACGTGGACGGTCGGAACCTATCCGACGTTCGAAGAGGCGAAGGAGGCGCGCATCGCTGCCGAGCAGCGCGAGTTCGGCGAGTTCGCAGCTTGCCGCGGGGGGCGTCCGTGATCGGCGAACCCATCACCGTCGTGATCGCGCGGGAGGTCCCGTCGCAAAATCGCTTCCAGTACTCGCACTGGCTGGCGTACACGCGCGAGCGCGATGCCTGGCTCCTCATGCTGCGTGTGCACCTCCGTCCTCGGCCCCACCCGCCGACGCGACCGGTGCGCGCCACGATCCTCAGCCTGCGCAACAGGATCATCGACTACGGCAACTTCGTCGGCGGCGCGAAGCCGATCCCAGACTGCCTCAAGCGCCTCGGCTACATCGTGGACGATTCGCCGCGCTGGTGGACGTGCGAGTACGTCCAGCAGCGCGCGCCCAAGGCGCTCAGGTGCACCAGGATCCATCTCCAGGAGGTGCCGGCGTGAGCTACGAGACCTTCCTCGCCTCCAAGCGCATCGCCTCGGAGCCCTCGGGCTTCACCTGCGACCCGGCCTGGATCAACCCCGCCCTGTTCCCCTTCCAGCGCGACATCGTCCGGTGGGCGTGCCGGCGCGGGAAGGCGGCGATCTTCGCCGACACCGGCATGGGCAAGACGGCGATGCAGCTCGAATGGGCGCGCCTCGTCCGCGATACCACCGGCGGCGACGTGCTCATCCTGGCGCCGCTCGCCGTCGCCGAGCAGACGCGCGCCGAGGGGGTGAAGTTCGGCGTCGAGGTCACGGTCTGTCGCACCGCGGCCGACTGCCGCCCTGGCATCAACATCGCCAACTACGAGCGCCTGCACCACTTCTCGCCGGGCGAGTTCGCCGGCCTCGTCCTGGACGAGTCATCGATCCTCAAGGCGTACGACGGCAAGACGAAGGCCGCGATCCTCGACTTCGGCGAACACGTCCCGTACCGCCTCGCCTGCACCGCGACGCCGGCGCCGAACGACCTGACCGAGCTCTGCAATCACGCCGAGTTCCTCGGCGTCATGCAGCAGAAGGAGGTCAAGGCGCTCTTCTTCACGCAGGACGGCAACTCCACGTCGCAGTGGCGCCTCAAGGGCCACGCCAAGCGGCCGTTCTACCGCTGGCTCGCGTCGTGGGCCGTCGCGCTGCGCAAGCCGTCGGACCTCGGCTACGAGGATGGGGCGTTCCTCCTGCCTCCGCTCGACGTTCGCCAGGTCGTCGTCGCCGCCGGGGAGCGCATCGGGCAGCAGTCGCTCCTCTCGGACAACCCGGAGTCCCTGACGCTGGATGAGCGGCGAGCGGCGCGCCGCAACAGCCTGCCGGACCGCGTCGCCGCGGCGGCCGCGCTGGTCAACTCGTCGTCGGAGCCGTGGCTCGTCTGGTGCGACCTCAACAGCGAGTCGGAGGCGCTCGTCGCGGCGATCCCAGGCGCGGTCGAGGTCACGGGCACGGACTCGAACGAGGCGAAGGAGTCGCGGATGCTGGCCTTCTCGGCCGGCACCGTCCGCGTCCTGGTCTCCAAGCCGTCGATCTGCGGCATGGGGATGAACTGGCAGCACTGCGCCAACGTCGTCTTCGTCGGGCTCTCGGACTCGTTCGAGCAGTTCTACCAGGCCGTCCGCCGGTGCTGGCGCTTCGGGCAGAAGCGGCCCGTCACCGCGCACGTCATCACATCGACCGCCGAGGGCGTGGTCGTCGAGAACATCAACCGCAAGGAACAACAGGCGAGGGAGATGATGGACAACATCGTTCGCGAGATGGCCGGCGAGGTCTCGCTCAGCGAGAGCGCGGTGCGCCAGGAGATGCCGTACGCCGAGGCGGTCGCGTCGGGTGACGCCTGGACTATGTACCTCGGCGACTGCGTGAAGCAGCTTCGCCACGTCGCGGACGCGAGCGTCGGCCTGACGGTCTTCTCGCCGCCGTTCCCGGGCATGTACACCTACACGAACAGCCCGCACGACATCGGCAACACGACGTCGCTCGAGGAGATGATCGCGCACTACCGGTTCCTCGTCCCGGAGCTGCTGCGCGTCACCAAGCCGGGACGGCACTGCTGCGTCCATCTGACGCAGTACGCCGCGCACAAGACGACCGACGGCTTCATCGGCATGCGCGACTTCCGCGGCGCCGTCATCGCGACGATGGAGAGGGCCGGCTGGCGCTACTACGGCGAGGTCTGCATCGACAAGAACCCGCAGGTGAAGGCGATCCGGACGAAGGATCGCGGCCTGCTCTTCAAGACGCTCGCGACCGACTCGTCGCACATGCACATGGCGATGGCCGACTACCTGCTGCAGTTCCGTAAGGACGGCGATTCCGGCGAGCCGATCCGCGCCGGTATCAGCGAGAAGTACGACAACGCCGACGGCTGGATCAGCCAGGAGGAATGGATCCGGTGGGCGCGGCCGGTGTGGTATGCCGAGGACTGGGCGCCGAACGGCGACGGCATCGCCGAGACCGACGTGCTCAACGTGCGCCAGGCGCGCGAGACCGACGACGAGCGCCACCTCTGCCCGCTCCAGCTCGGCGTCATCGAGCGCGCGATCAAGCTCTGGTCCAACCCCGGCGACCTCGTCCTGTCACCGTTCGCCGGCATCGGCTCTGAGGGCTACGAGGCGGTCCGCCTGCGTCGGCGGTTCGTCGGCGTCGAGCTCAAGGAGTCCTACTGGCGTTCGGCCTGCGACAACCTGCGCACGGCCGAGGCGATCGACCGCGGCCAGACGTCGCTCTTCGACATGGCCGTCGGCGAGGCCGCGCCGTGACCTTCACCCAGCACGAACTCGCCGTCCTCGCGCGGGACGACGCCGCCACCACCCGCCGCTCCTGCCACCGTTCGCAGCTCAAGGCCGGCAGTCGCGCCCGCGGCATGCTGGGCCGGCTGACGCATGCGGAGGCGATGGAGATGCACAACGCCGGCGATTCGTGCCGCCGCATCGCCGAGTCCGCCGGCGTCGTGCCGAACAGCGTGACGAAGTGGCGCCGGGCGCACGGCCTGGCGCGGCCCTGGCGGCCGACGGGGCTGATCCTCGTCGATCGCCGGCAGTACCACCGCGAATGGAAGCGGCTGCGTTCGCCGCGCCGCCACTCCGCCGACATCGCCCCCGCGGATCCCACCACGCCCGCCGCGCCCGGCGAGCACTGACCGGCCGCCCTTCAACCACCACGACCCCCAGGACCCAGCCCGATGCCCACGAAGACGTCCCGCCGCCGCGCCCCGAAGGACGAGGCCGCCCCCACCACCGAGCCCGAGGTGCTCACCGCGCCGGACGTCGCCGCAGAGGCGCCCGCGGACACGCCGCCGCCGAAGCGCGGGAAGGCGAAGTCGCACGAGCCCTCGCTCGACGAGCTCGAGCGCCACCTCGGCCAGTGCTCCGGCCTGACCCCGGTGCGCGAGGCGATCCTGCACCTCTACGGCGGCGAGTGGACGCCCGACCGCGAGCTGGCGGTCCTGCGCCTCATCAAGGCCGACGACCGATTCGTCATCGTCGACCGCGACCGGGTGAACCTCGTGGGGCTCATCGCCAGCGTCGCCCACACAGAGCATCGCGAGGCGCTCGCCGCCGAGGCGCAGCCGTCAGGAGAGAGTATCGCCCCGGAGCCCGATACTGCATCGGGTGATGGAGTATCCGAGCCGGCCGAGAAGACCCTGGGCGACCACGTCGCCGAGGCGCAGGCCAGCCCGAAGCGGATCGCCTGGCCGCACGACGTCGGCTCGTCCGTCCTGCTGCTGACCGACGGCCACCCGCCGAAGAAGGCCATCATCCGGAACATCGCCGACCACGGGTCGTTCGTCCTCTACGACCTGGCGACGGAGACCGGCTCCACGCTCGACGGCGTGCCGGCGAACCGCATCGCCCGCGACCTCGACGCCGAGGGCGAGATGGCGCAAATGCGGATGCGCATGGCGGCGCTCCAGCGGCACATCGACCACGGCGCCGCGCTGGCGCAGAAGCACGTCGAGATGGCGGCGACCGAGCGGCGCCTGGCCGAGAACCTGAGCGAGCACCGCAAGGCGATGGCGAAGCTCGCGGAGGAGCTCGCCGAGCACGCGCGCTCCGAGCCCGGGCAGACGGACCTGCGCGACGTCGTCGGCGAGGGCGGACCCAGCCGCGGCGAGAAGATGGCGAGCGAGCCGACGGACGCCGAGGACCTGCTGCGGCGCGAGGACGCGCCCGCGGCGAGCGCCGGCAGCCGCAAGGACGCGCCCGCGGCCACCGCCACGGACGCCGAGCACGACCAGGCCAGCGGCATCCAGTCGCTCGAGCAACTCGGCGTCACGCTCGACCAGGTCGAGGCCGCGGCGTTCAACCGCGCCACCGCCTCGACCGGGAAGCCGCAGCAGGTGGCGCCCGTCGCGCCACGGGGGGCGAGCTTCGCCCGCTACCTCGCGACCGACGTCGCCAACGGCATCGCGACGCTCCTGCCGATCGTCAGCGCGAAGGAGTGGGCGAGCGAGTGGGGCGACATCATCGGCAAGCCGCGCTCGCTCGAGAGCGACGAACCTCACCCCGGTCTCGCCGCTGGCGGCGCCCTCTGCGGGATCCCCGTGAAGGTCGGCCGGGCCCTGGCGTTCATCGGTCCCGAGTCGGCCGCGCTCCTCGTCCGCCTGCCGGCGAAGCGGCTCGGCGACGAGCCCGAGCCGGCCGCCTCCGTCGGAAAGGACGCCGCCGCCGGAGCCTGACCACCGAGCGCGCCCAGGCACATCACGGCCAGCGGCAGGTGCCGACGGCCGGCCCGATGGGCGCGCGAGGACAGTCGGGCCGGCCACCTCCATTCACGGCGGCCGCCAGCACGCCGAGCAACAGCCGCGCTGGCACACGAGGACACGCATGACCGAACGTCGGAAGTTGTCGAACACGATCCGCTTCGAGGTCTTCAAGCGCGATCGCTTCACCTGCCAGTACTGCGGCGGGAAGGCGCCCGACGTCGTCCTCAACGTCGACCACATCAAGCCGGTGGCCGATGGCGGAACCGATGACCTCATGAACCTCGCGACGTCGTGCTGGACCTGCAACAGCGGGAAGAGCGACCGCGCCATCGCCGACGACTCCGCCGTCGTGCTCGCCAGGAACCAGGCGGACATGATCGAAGAGCGGCGGAACCAGGTGCGGATGATGGCCGACTGGCAGGTCGAGCTCTCGCGGATGGACGTCGAGACCGAGGCCATCAATGACGCCTTCGATCGCATCGCCGGCAGGACCCTGACGGACCAGGGGAAGCGCGAGATGCGCAACCTCGTCCGGAAGTTCGGGGTGCAGGAGGTGATCGCCGCCGTCGCGATCGCCTACGACCAGTACCCGGCCGAGACCGCCTACTCGAAGATCAGCGGCATCTGCCGCGTCCGGAAGATGGAGCGCGAGGACCCGGAGGCGGCGGAGGCGCACCGCGCGATCAATCGCATCGGCTGCTTCCTCCCATGGAGCAACGCGAGGTACATCGCCAGGGACCTGCTCGTTGAGCTGGTGCGGCAGGGGGTGCCGGCGGACCACGTGTATCGCCACGTCTCGAAGCACCGCGCGGCGTTCAGGAACTGGCGCGACGTCCGCGACCTGATCGAGAACATGATCGCCGACGTCGGGCCGTCGTCCGAGAAGGCGGGGGACTGATGCAGTACGCGAAGATCCAGAGCCGCTTCACCCGCAGCGTCGTCTTCAAGGACGCCGACATGGCTGCGCGCGGCTGCTGGCTGACGCTGCACATGTACTGCGCCGACCAGGAGAACCGCGGCCGCATCGTCGGGTGCAAGCTTTGGAACGACCGCCAGTGGTTCTCGCGCACCGACTGCATGCGCGCGGACGTCGACCACCTCATCAAGTCCGAGCTGGGCACCTGGGACGGCGACGACCTCGCGCTCGTCGGATACGACCTCGACGGCGAGTTGCACTACCACGAAGTGTCCGAGCGGAACCGCCAGCGCGCCGTCGAGGCCCATCGCCGCCGGCAAGGCGATGTGCCGCCGGCACCCGAGAACCCTGCCGCCGGCAACTCCTCTCAGGGCGATCGCGATTGCCGGCGGCACGATCCGGACCTGCCGCCGGCATCCAAGAACGGTGCCGCCGGCAAGAAAGTGAACACGGACGCGCAGGCTCCAGAAGGCGCGGAGTGCCGGCGGCAGCCCGAAGACGTGCCGGCGGCAGTGCCGGCGGCAGCCAACAATGGTGCCGCCGGCAGCGTTTCGGGCTGCCCTCCATCCAACCATCCATCCATCCATGTAGAGGCGGCCGCTCACGCGGCGCGCCCTCAAGGCGCGACCGCGGGTGGCGGAGGTGGCGGCGGCCGAGCTCCCGACCGTAGGACCGCCACCGCCGCCGCCGGGGCGCCGGCCTCACGGGCCGCGCCCGGGGGGAGGATCGACGTCGGCGCGCTGGTGGAGGAGTTCGGGCTCCACTCCGGCGAGAAGTACCGGGCGGGGTGGGTAGGTCTGTTCCAGCACCAGGCCCAGTGCCGCAGCGCCGACGAGGCGCGCCGGTTCCTGCGCTTCGCCGTGGGCGTCCGCCGGAAGGCGAACCAGCCCGCGCGGCTCCCGTCGCACCTCGCGCCCCTGGTCGACGCATGGGTCGAGAACCACCGCGGCGCGGCCGCCGAGGGGGCGGCATGAGCCAGCCCGACCTCGACGACCGCGCCGCCCGCGAGCGCGGCGCGTACCGCGAGCAGGGCGAGTGCCTGCTGCGCATGATCGACCGCGAGGACCCGCGGCGCCTGGCCTACGCGAGCCCGACCTGGTGCGTCGCCGTCGAGCGCATGCGGACCACGATCATCACCGAGGGCCGGGTGCTCGCCGACGATCTCACCGAGGTCCGGGCCGGCTGGCCCGCGGTGCGCGATCGCGAGCTGCCGCCGCTGCGGCCGGCCGTGGTCTTGCAGCCCGCGCCCGCGCGCCCTGAGCCGACGCAGCGGTCGTTCTTCGAGCCGGAGGCCGAGTCGTGAGCCAACCGAACCGGACCCACCGCGGCGCCGCACCGCGCCACCTCGAGCTCGCCCGCCAGGCGATCCGCCGGGCGGAGCAGGGGGTCGAGCCGCTCGACCGCGCGATCGCCCGCGCCATCGACGCCGGGATCAACGAGGCCGCCGACGTCGCCGAGATGACCGGCGACCTCCGGTGCCGCGGGATGGTCCGCGCCCTCGCGCTCCTGCGCCTGCGCCAATCCCTGACGCCGATGGAGCTGAGCCGCGCGCTGGGCCATCCGACGTCGAAGCAGGCATGGGCGACCCTCCGGCGCCTCGTCGCTGCCGGCTTCGCCCGTCGCTCGAGCCGCGGCTACGGCCGCTACGTCCCCGCCATGCCCACCGCCGCGCGCGCCAGCGCAGGAGCCGCCTGACCATGACCCGCCCCAGCCGCCGGTGGCGCCGCGCCGCCGCCATCCGCGACCAGCTCCGCCCGCTGCGCGACCGCGCGCTCGAGCTGGCCGACGACCTCGCCGGCGACGTCGGCCGGGTGTTCCGGTGCCGAGTCGCGGACCTGAGCCTGGACGCTCGGGCCCTGGGCGAGCGCAAGGCCCGGGCCGCCATGCGCCCGCTGCGCGAGGCGACTGCCGCCGAGCTGCGCCGCGTCAACGCCGAGCTCGCGAGGCTCGGATGAGCCCAGGCCCGCGATCGCTGTTCCCGACCGACCTCCTGGTGCACGACGTCGCGAAGCGGCTCGGCATCGGCCGGCACACGCTGCATGCCTGGGAGGTGCGCTATGGCTGGCCGCAGCCGATGCGCCTGCCCAACGGCTACCGGGTCTTCTCGCCCGCGGTCGTCGCCGAGGTCGCCCGCGTCGTCGCCCTGCTGCGCGCCGGCCACCGCATCGGCGCGCTCATCATCGACGGCCGGCCGCACTGGCCGAGCGAGGCGCCGGGCTCTGGCCGCATCCCTCGCTGGTCCGTCCTCGCCCAGGTGCCGGAGCCCGAGGACCGGATGGCCCGGTCGTACCGGACGCACCTGGTCGTCGCCCTCAAGCTGCGCGACGCGCCGGCGATCGCCCGCCACCTGCACATGGCGACGCGGCTCCTGCGGCCCGCCGACCGGATGCTCGCCGCGTGGCTGCCGGCCTACGTCGCCGCCCAGGAGTGGGCGCGCATCGACCGCGCGCTCCCGGTCGACGTCCTCGGCCTGCTGCAGCGGCTCGCCGGGCCTGAGGTCGTCGCGGCCGCGCGGGCGCGGTGGACGGAGGCGACGGCATGATCGTCCTCATGTTCAAGCCGCGCTTCGCCGACCTCGTCGCCAGCGGCGCGAAGCGGCAGACGCTGCGGCCGCCGCGCAAGCGGGGCGTGCCCGGCATCGGTGAGGTCGTCAGCCTGCGCCGCTGGTCCGGCGCCGCCTACCGCAGCCCGCAGGTCGAGCTCGCGCGCGGGCGCATCGCCGGGACCGACCATGTCGAGCTCGACGACCTGATCGTCGTCGTCAACGGCACCGAGGTCGACCGACACGCCTTCGCGCGTGCCGACGGCTTCGCGAGCTGGCCCGACCTCGTCGCCTGGTTCCGCGAGACGCACGGCCTGCCGTTCGCCGGGACGCTGTACCGCTGGTACCCGCTGTGATCCGCCCGCGCTCCTCCATGCCGCCGCCGCCGTCGCTCTGCCAGCGATGCGACAGCGCGCTCGTCGACCGGCACCCGATCGGCGGCGCGTTCCGCTGCTGGGCCTGCGGGCACGAGTGGCGGAAGCCCGAGCCCACCACCGACGCATCGAAGGACGACGCATGAGACCAGCTCGATGGGCCGACGGCGTGACGCTCTACCGCTCGTTCCGCTCGATCCGCGAGGCGGAGCCGGAGCGGTGGCGCGAAGTGCTCGACTGCTGCCGGCGCTCGCGTCGCTTCCGCCGCTGGTGGCTGCGCACGGTGCGCGCGAACCCGATGTACCGGCTGCGCTGCGCCTGGAACGGGTGGACGCGCGACCTGGAGATCCAGTCGTGAGCCGGCACCGCGACGACGACGACCGCGAGCGCGCCGAGCCCGCCTGGTGCCCAGTCTGCAACGCGATGGTGCAGCCGCGCCGCATCGACTTCGGCATCGGCCCGTGGGAGATGGGCAGCCAGCGCGGCTGGCATCACGATTACGCGATCGCGTGCCCGGACTGCGAGTCGACGAAGCTGGATGAGCACGCGCCAGAGGACCTCCCATGACCCCGCTCTCCCTCTCCTCCCTCCGCTCGGCAGCCATGGCGGCGACGCCGGAACATGATCGCTGGTGTGTTGGGTTCACCCGGGAACAGGCGAACCTGGAAGCCTTCATCGCCGCCGCCAACCCGCAGGCCATCCTCGCCCTCCTCGACGCGCTTGAGGCGGCGCGAGGGGCGGCGGATAGCGTGAGGTGCCCTGAGTGCGACGGCGCCGGCGGTTTCATGCAGCGAACGGGCGGGCCTGACGACGAGGAAGGCGAGGCCGTTCCGTGTCGTCTGTGCGAGGCGAGCAGTCGCCTGCATAGCGACGACGTGCAGGGACTTCTCAAGGGCCTGGCAGACTGCCAACGCGAACGAGACAACGAGCGTCGCATGCGGTTGACAGCGCACGATGCGCTGATGACCAGCGGAGAGATGTACCGCGCTGCCGTCCGCGAGCGGGACGCGCTCCGTGAGGCGCTGGCCATTGCACGGTCCTACGTGTTCCAGTCCGACCACGAAGGTCGCGACGAGGAGACGCTGGCGTACGCCTACCCGGAGACGGCGGCGAAGGTGGCAGCGGACCGGGCAGCGATCGACGCCGCCCTCGCCGCCACGCCGAGCACCACGGGGACGGGGGAGGGATGAACATGCGCATCAAGATCGATCCAGACCTGGAGTTGATCCCGGTCCCGCGCCTGCTGGTCGAGCACCTGCGCGACCACCTCGACTTCATGAACCACGGGGCCGTCTATGCTGCTGCGAAAGTCGAGCCCGTGAGCCACGCGACGGCCTACCTCATCGACACGCTCGATACGATCATGGCCGACAACCCGCGACCGCGAGTCACGCGGAAGAAGCGCCCCACCCCCACGCCCAACCGCGCGGACGAGAAGGAGACGCGACATGAGTGAATCCGAGGAAATGCGCGATTGGTTCGCGGAGGGTGAGGAGTCCGCGCGCCAGGAGGCGGCAGCCATGACCACCCCCGACCCCCACACCAGCGCCACCAGCGGGGACAGGGAGGCGATTATCGCCGCTCTGCCGGACGCCGAGATAGTGGATCAAGCGTCGCGTGGTCGCATTGCCGACGCCATCCTCGCGTGCATCGCGCAACGCGGCTGGATCAAGCCGGAGGCGTCCATGGGCGTTGGCGACGGCAGCGGCCAGAGGTTCGTCCATGGCGACTACGAGTCGATCAAGGCCGCCCAGGCCATCGTGCTCCGCGCCGCCGCCGCCGAGGCCATCGTTCACGAGTGGCACCAGAAGCACCGGCGCATGGAGATGGACCGCGACGCCGCCCTCGCCCGCGCCGAGAAGGCCGAGCGGGAGGTCGCTGCGGGCGTGGAGGTACGCGCCGCCCTGGTCCGCCACATGGAGCGCATCGAAGCCTCCGCCGCCGCGTGGCAGCAGCGGGCCGAGGCAGCGGAGCGCGTGGTCGCAGCAGCGCGAGACTGGGAGCAGTCCGACGTAGAGGACGTATACGCACAGGAAGTGTGTCGGCGCCTCATCGACGCGCTTGCCGACTACGACGCCGCCCTCTCCGCGCACCCAGCGGGGGCACCTGACGCGGCTGCGGGGGAGCGGGAGGGGGACAACCGTGGAGCCTGACAAGCGCGAGCCCGAATGGGTCGTGTGCCCCGAGTGCGACGGCGACGGCGGATGGTGGGGCGGCGAGTTCAACAGCGAGTTCAACGTGTGCCGTACCTGCGACGGCATGGATGGCTGGTGGAAGGACGAGGAGCGCCCGCTCCCGCCGCCACCGAACGCCGACGCGGGGGAGGGGACGTGAAGTACACCTGGGCCAACATTCGCCGCCAACTGCGGCGCGCATCCAAGGAGGTCGCGTCGTGGCCTGCTGAGAAGCGCGCCAGGATTGTTCTCACCTCATCCCCCGCCGCACCCCCCGACACCACGCCGGAGCGCGCGAAGGAGACGCCGTGAAGATCACCGCAGGCATGGTCATCCCGAACCATCCGCAGCTTGGTCACGAGTTGCAGGAGGAGCGAGGCGGACGCGTCGTTCGCCGGGGCGTGTGCGTCCGCGCCGTGACGTGCGATATGTACGACGTGGCGAAGCGCGAGCCGTTCATCGGCGTCCGCTTCCTGCTGCGGAACAAGCGCCGCGAATCGTGGACGGACGGCTATCGCGCGGGGGAGGCCGACCTGGCCTCTCTCACTGCCGGATCGCCCGACGCTCAACCGAGCGGCCGATAACACCCCATTCCGTAACTCGCAGCCACCACGGCCCCGCCACCCGACACCCCACCTGTAGGTCAACCATGAACGATGCCGAACCATCCGACAGCAAGCCGAAACGCGACGCGAGCGCGTCCGGCTTCCACGAAACCAAGAACATCGGCCGCATCGTCTGTCCGTGGTGCGTCGAGGTCATCGACGGCGAGGACGATCCGGGCGCGCGCCTGAGCGACCTCGACGGACACAGCGAATCACTCGACTGCACCGAGTGCCACCGCCCGGTCATCGTGAGTCTGTCGGTCGAGTACACGTGCCGCCGCGACACGGACACCCAGCCATGACCTCCCCCGACAAGGCCGTGCGCCCAGCACCCACCCCCGACAAGGCCGTGCGCCCAGCACCCCCCGACAAGGACCAGGACGCGCTTGGCACCTGCACCCTGTGCGGCCTCCCGATCACGGACAAGGACGAGGGCTGGCGTTCGTACCACGGCGGCAAGCCGGAGGAGCACTACGACTGCGCCCAC
>Ga0196970_1000549_pt1 | contig 41645 bp, 67 predicted proteins | sample S1v_513CmetaG_FD_148672 | JGI IMG/M metagenome (GOLD analysis project Ga0196970, IMG submission 148672) | Soil microbial communities from Anza Borrego desert, Southern California, United States - S1+v_5-13C | ecosystem: Environmental > Terrestrial > Soil > Desert | place: USA: California... | reverse complement strand
GTCGAGATGGCCCATGATCCACGATCCGGACCCCACCCCCCGGGGTGGGGCGCCAGCACATCCTCATCATGACCACTGTCTTGATCGAATACTAGGAACCTGCACAGACGTAGCCCTGTTCCCTCTGCCCTTGCGCGCATTGCATCCCCTGCACAGCACCTGATAGGGCTGCCCTGTTGCTGCCCCACCCGCACCCACTGCGAGTGGGTGATCGGCAGTGAGGTCGGTACTGGGATGGGGTGCCGTCTGCCACCCTGGGCACCAGTCACCCACCTCCTCCCGGTGGCGGGCCACAAACCGGGCGCGGATCCCGCGCTCCGCCCAGTCGGAATGGAGATCGGGTCTACCCCCCTGCGCCACCATGCCCCTGAGCATGGCACAGCCCCGGGAGGGGACGGGAAGGTCTCTACCGGGGCTGTGCTGTGGGGCGGGGTCGGATGCCACCTTGCGGCCAGGCTATCAGCGCTTCCGCTTACGCGTGCGGGCCGCCTTCTTGGCCATCTTGCTGCGCCCGCTCTTGGTCTTCCCAGCGTTGGCGATCTTGGCCGCGGACTTCTTGGTGTGCCCTCCGCGGCGCAGCGCCTCGTACACGTCCCGGCGGCCCTTGGCGATGGACCGCATTCTCTTGCCCGGCATGGTCACCTCTCCTGGGTTGCGCCCGCATCGGTCATGATGCGGGCGATGCGGTCCATCACCGCCTGGCCGGCGGCCAGCAGCTCCTCCGGGGTGGGCAGGGCCGGACCGTACGGCCAGGGCGCCATGAACGGGGCCGAGCGCGCAGCCATCCGCGCCTGACTGGCACCGCAGGACTGGCAGATGTACCGGGAGCCGGGAAGGTCCCCGAGGGTGGTGATGTCCACCATGTCCTCCCCGCCGCACCGCCAGCAGCTCACGGCCCCTCCTTCAGGAACGCCTCCAGCTCGGTGATGCCGCCGAGCTTCTTCATGCCCTCCGGGGTGAGCGCCCATACCGAGATCCATGACCAGTCGGCCTTGGCCACCGGGGAGGCGATCACCCCCACGGCGTACCGGTCCCCGCGGCGCAGCTTCACGGCCACGGACCGCTTCACCGTGGTGGACGGCCGTCCGGTAGTGGCGTGCGGGTACCGGCCCTCCGCGTACTGGGTCTCGGCCAGCCAGCCGTGCTCGGTGGCGGTCTTCAGCACGCGGGTGACCGGGCCCAGCTCGGGGATCGGCTGGCCGTCCCGGCTGGTGACGGTGGGCGCCGGGTACTCCTCGGCGGTGGCCGGCGGGTTGCGGATGGCCTCCACCTGGGCGAGGTGGGACTCCTCGCTCCCGGAAACGGTGGGGTACCTCATGGCTGCACCGTCCAGTCCGGCACCAGGAAACCGGTCAGCTCGGCATCGGTGAGGCCGGGGCGGGCCAGCACCTCCTGGGCCGGGCCGAGAGTGAGCACCTGGCGGGCACGGCCGAGGGCGGCTGCGTCCAGCCAGCCGATGATCCGGTTACAGGTGCGGTCCCCGCCCGTGCAGAGCAGGGCGCGCACCGCGTCCGGGCGGCCGCTGCCGATCAGGTGGTTGTGGTCTACGCCGAGGCGGCGCCCGCCGCGGCTCTTGGGGTCGTCCGGGTGAATGCCCTTGGCCGTGCGGCACACGAAGCACCGTCCGAGCTGGGCGAGGTAGAGGGCGCGGTACTGCTCCGGGGTGATGCCGTAGAGGCGGCGGATCTTGGCGTAGAACGCACGCCAGTCCTGGGCCGCCTCCTTGGTCATCCCCTCCGGAGGAGTCCATGGCCGAGCGGTGGCATCCGACATCGCTCAACCCTTGATCATGTAGTGGGTGCGCCTCCGCGTGCCGCGCGAGCCCTTCACAGTGCGGTGCGTCCGGTCCAGCTTGCCGGCGGAGGCCATGCGAGTGAGCAGGGCCACCAGCGTGTTCACGGACAGGCCGGTCTCGCGTGCAACGGTCTCGGCCAGCTCCCGGCCGTCCGTCCAGGTGTCGGTGTCGGTGTTCGACCGGAGCACGGCCCACGCCTTCTGCCAGGCGGGGCCGAGCCGCGGTCCCTTGCTCGGGTAGCCCGGAGTGAGGTCCGGGGCGGTGTCGGTCATCATACCTCTACTATAGCAGTGCTATAGGTGGGTGTCACGCTCCGTGCGGAGGCAGGAGAGGCAGTCCACGTACAGCGGATCGTCCACCAGGCGCAGCCGGAACGGTCCGGCAACGGCCACCTCACCGCACGTGGCCCCGTCCGGGTACCGCAGAGCGCGCAGGTGCACCCGGGCTGCCGTGAGCGTGCCGGGGCCGCCCACGGGGCCGGAGTAGTGCACCAAGCCGGTACGGATGGCCTCCTGCACCACGGTGGTGAGGTTCGCCAGACCGCGCAGGGGGCCGGTGTGAGCCCGGTACTGCCCGGTGGCCGTGCGGACCACCCGGTGGCCGCTCTCGAGCCCGTGGAGCAGCCGGGCCACGGCCAGCTCCGTCACGCCGTGCTGGAGGCGCTGCGAGGGGCGCAGGGCCGCCTGGGCGCGGGCGTGGCTGCCGGCGCGCATGATCATGCAGTCATCGGTGATGGTCATGCCTGGTCCACCGAGCTGTGCACGTACACGCGGACGCCGGAACGCCAGCGCCGGACGTACCCCGTACGGAACTTGGCATCCGCCCTCAAGGGGCGGGCGAACGAGAGCGTTGTAAACAGCCGATCCCCGGCCGCGGTGGGCATGGTCTGCCCGGCGTCCGTCAGATACATGGGCCATTTCGACACGGGATGGTAGGTCTTCCCGTCCATCGGGCCACCGATGAAGGGGGCGGGAGCGGATCGTGGAGTCATGCCACCACGATACCACCCCCCAATCCCGGATACCACCGCTCTTTCTCCTCCGGCCAGGTGCAGGGCGGCGGTAGCCCATTCCTAAACCCCGCAAGCGTTCTCCCAGGTCAGGGGCCATACTGCGGGGTTTGCGGGGTTTAGCTGTAGAGACCGACACAGGAGTGTATATACCCCACCTATTTAATAGGAAATGGTCGCCCGCGCGGAGGTGTGACCCCAAACCCCGCAAACCCCGCAATGTGGCCTCTGACCTGGGCAAACACTTGCGGGGTTTAGAAACGCCTGCGGGGTATACCCCGCAGGCGTCATGGTGGTGATCCGGTGGTGATCTAGATCAGCTCTTGCGCTCCACCCTCCACAGGGCCACCTTGGAGTGCTTGTGCTTGCCCGCCTCCCGGAGCACGTAAGCGCCCCCGTCCTCGGAGCGCACCCAGCGGCCGATCCGGTTCAGCAGCCACCGCCCGAACGACTTGCGCCCCCCGGCCTCCGAGCGGGCCAGCTTGTCCAGGACGGAGGCGGGCAGCCACTCCCGTGACTCGCCCACGAACTCGCCCGCGGGCACGTGGTCGATCAGCTCCGCCGCGGTCCACGTGTTCTCGCCCATCACCCTGAAGGCGTGCTCCAGCACGGCCAGCAGCCCGTCGTCGTCCCCGCCCCGCGCAGCCCGGGCGCCGCTCGCCTGGTCGAACCCCTCCACCCCGGCCGCGCGCAGGATGCCGTCCACCACGGCCTCCCAGCGGGCGAACGAGTCGCTCTGCGCGCGGTCGGCCGGCGCGGCCCCCGCGGTCCACCAGGAGCGGATGAGCACCAGCAGCGCCCGCAGGATCTCGCTGCGGTGCGCCTCCACCCACGCGGGAAGGTCGCGGATGGCGAACTCCCTGGCCTCCGGGGTGGCCACGTTCGGGTCGATCATGATGGTGATGGTCCGGCGCACCAGGTCTCCGCCCAGCGCCATGTTGTTGCCGGTCACCACCCACGTCCGGTCGTTGGTGAACGTCAGGTTGCGGCTGGTGCCCAGCTCCCGCTCCGACACCTCGCCCCTGGCCGTCAGCAGACCGGCCAGGGCGCTGGAGCGCAGGATCCCCGTCACGTTGTCCACGTGGATCACCGGGGCGCTGGTGGTGGCCAGAGTGGTGGTGGTCATCTTGCGCACCTCGGCCTCCTCGTCCGGCATCTCGGAGCGCAGCACCCCGCCGTGCACCAGCCGCACGATGTCCGCCAGCAGGGTCTTGCCGGAGCCGGGCTGGTGAGCGGTGATCCCGAACAGCTTGTAGGTGGGCGGCGCCACCTCGCGCAGGAGCGGGGTCAGCAACAGGCCGAGGTAGTTGGCCCGGTCCTGCTTGTCCACCCACGGGAAGCCCGCCAGCATCTCGTCCAGCAGGCCGAGGGCCGCCTGCACGTCCCCGGCGGTGGGGTCCTCCGGGACGGCCAGGGCGCGCACGCCACGGTCCGGCAGGTACAGGAACCCGCTGGCCTCGTCGTACCCCGGCGCGGTGAGGATGGTGCCGTCCGCGCGCACCATCGGGGTGAGGGTGATCCCGCGCAGCGGCCGGAGCATGGGCAGGGCCTCCGGGGCGTTCACGGCCACCTCGGCGGCCTGCCGCGGGAACAGGGCGGGCACCTCCCGCTCCTCCTTGCTCTCCTTGTCCTTGACGATCTTGTAGCACCGGTGCCCGTACTGCACCTTGGCCGCCAGCGTGCCCGCGGTCACCGGGAGCACCTGCGCCGGGCCGTTGTCGTCCCGGTCGTCCGCGGGCGGGACGTAGCCGATCTCCCCCACCCTGGCGGTGTGCACGATCGTCCCGCCGCGGCGGAAGAATCCCGAGGTGGTGCCGGACCCGAGGTTGCTCTGGCACCAGTAGGCCATCTCCGCGGCCGACCCGATGGCCAGCGGCGGGAACACCCCCGGCACCGTGGCGGCCGGCGGGGCGCTCACGGGCGCGCCCGCGTAGTGCCGCTGGCACGCCTGCTCATGCGTGCAGTCCGGGCAGTCCGCGGGTGTGGTGTACGTCTGCCGGGCCGGGGCCTCCTGCATGACAGTCCACGGTTCCTCGGCGCCGCGGGCGAGCCCGGCCCCGATCACCGTGGCCGCCGTCCAGCTCTTGCCGTTGGCGACGTTCCACCGGTCGTCGTGGACCCCGCCGCGCTCCAGGGCGCCCAGCAACAGCTCGGTGGCGGACTCCTCGGACAGGTGGCCCCCGGCCACGAACCTGCCGAGCACCCTGGCCGCCCCGCCGAGCGTGCTGTTGATCTCGCCCTCCCTGGCCTGCTCCACGGCCAGCACCTGCTGGTCCATCACCCTGGCCGCCTCCGCCGGGGTCCACACCGAACCCGCCGAGTCGAACGGGTCCTCCTCCTCGTCCACCGGGCGGGCCGCGGCCGGGGCGCGCCGGAGAGGCCGCGCGGCGCCGATCAGGTCCACCAGTGAGGCCAGGGTGGGGTCCGGCGCCGAGCCGGGCGCGCCGATGGGCTCCTGCGTCCACCGGTACATGACCGGCTCACCCTTACGGGGCCCGTACCGGCTCACCCGCACGGTGGGCGCGATGAACACGAACCCCCTCCCCTGGCCGCGATCGTCGCCAGCCTGGAGATCGATCCCCTGGGCGGGCTTGCCCTTGGCCAGACGGGTGCGGGCGATCAGCAGGTGTCGGCCGGCGGACGGGGTCTCCGCCTCCCCGTACAGCTCCGGGAGGTCACCGAGCGCCCGGTGCAGCTCGGACAGCCCGTCCATCCCGCCGTTGCGGGGGTCGATGTCGAGCACGTCGAACACCACCCCGGTGACCATGGCCAGCGCCCACCCGGGCTGCCAGCGGTCCACCGCACTGTGGTTGGGGCGGTACTCCGGCCACATGCCCGGATACAGGAACTCGCCGGGCTTGCTGCTGTTGGGCGGGGCCGGGAACACAGGCACCCCGAGATCCACCAGGTGGTGCGCGATCTCCAGGGCGCGGGCAATGTCCGGGCTGTGCATGGAATCCCCCATTGGGGTATCCTCCGATCGTCGTAAGTGATAGCTCACAGGAGCCCCGGTGGACGCCGGGGCTCCTGCCTTTTCAGGGATCTTCCGCGGCCCTTCCCTACCGCGGGAGGGTGATCGTAACCCTCTCGGACGCCCTCGTGGCGGCGGTGTAGAGCCACCGCCTTCCGGCGGTCACCCCGGCCACGGCGCCCTCGCGCTTGGCCGTCATGGCCGCCACCCCGGGCGCCTCGTTCACGACGTACACGTGCTGCCACTCGGAGCCCTGAGCCTTATGCACCGTGATGGCGTTGGCGAACGTGGCCAGCATCCTGCCACCCTTCACCCCGGCGCCGGACCGCTTGGCCAGGTCCTGCTCGGCCTGCCCGGCGAACCCGTCGCCGAACACGGGGATGGTGCGGTGGCGCCCGTCCTCGTCCTCCACGGCCAGGGTGGGGCCGAGCGCGGCCGGGGTGACTCCGTGCACGATGAACTGCTGGCCGTTGAACACGGCCAGGTCCTTGTTGTTGGTGAGGCACATGATCCGGTCCCCGGGCACCACCTGGCCGGCGGGGAAGCCGAGCCGGGCCCGCATGGCGTTGATCAGGGACCAGCGCCTCCGGTTCGACCACACCAGCACCTGGTCCGCCTCCATGGCGGCGGCCAGGCTGGCGGGCTCCATGTCGGCCGCGGTGAGGCCGAAATCCCGGCTGGTGCTGGTGCGCACCCGGGTGGCCAGCTCGAGCACGGGGGAGTCCAGCGCCTGGCGGTGGATCTCGGTGAGCAGCACGTCCGGCTCCGCGTCGGTGTAGTACCCGCCGCCCTCCACGGGCTCGAGCTGCTCGGGGTCGCCGAGCACCAGGATCGGCACGCCGAAGCTCTCGAGGTCGGCGGCCAGCTTGGCATTGACCATGGACACCTCGTCCAGGATGAGCAGGCTGGCGTAGGCCAGCTCGCTCTCGGGGTTGATCTGCCAGCCGATGGTGCGCGCCTGCTGCTCGAGCTTGCCGATCTGCTCCTCCAGGAGCTTGATCTGCTCGGGGTCGATCTCGTTGGCCAGCTCCTGCTGGGCGAGGCGCAGGGCCTCCTTGGCCTCGTCGTTGGCCGTGGGGCGGTAGATCAGGGAGTGCAGCGTGCTGGCAGGGTGGCAGCCCTTGGAGCGCAGCACGCTGGCGGCCTTGCCGGTGTAGGCGCCGAACAACACGGAGCCTCCGAGCCGGGCGGCCACCTCGCGGGCCAGGGTGGTCTTGCCGGTACCGGCGGGGCCGAACAGGCGGAACGGGTCGAAGGGGTCGGAGGCGTGCCAGGCGGCGATCCGCCCAAGGGCGGCCTCCTGCTCGGGGAACAGCTCGATCGTCATGCGTCTACTATAGCAGAGGTACGGCCGTTGCGGTCAACTCTGCTCGTCTGCTATAGTGTGGGTATGACCGATGAGATCCTGCACGTTACCGAGGGACCCTGCGAGACGCGCCTGTCCTTCCTGTGCGAGGGCACGGGCGTGCGGCGGGAGTACCCGCTGGACATGCTCGCCGCGGCCACCAGCTTCCAGGCGGACCGGTACCGCGTGCAGTGCCTCCCGTGCTACGAGCGGGCCGCCGACCTGTACGTGGGCGCCACCCACGGCCTTGTGGAGGTCCCGGCCGACATCCTCAACCCTGCCCCCCGAAAGGCATGACCATGGACCAGCACCAGCTCGCGGGCACCGCCCGCGTGATCGGCGTCCGGATGATCCAAGCCTCCGCCCAGGGGTACGTCCAGGACGTCGACCCTGTGACGGTGCGGATGAACCGCAACGACGCTCGCGCGCTCGGCGTGCTCCTGGTCGAGACCGGGGCGCGCCTGGAAGCCGAGCTGGAGACCCCCCGGCCGGCGGACGCGCAGACCGAGATCATCCGGGTATCCGCGGCCAGCACCTGCACCAGCACCCACCCGAGCGCGGTGCCCACCGTGCGCTGCGCCCTGCCCGCCGATCACGCCACCGAGCACGGCCGTGGCTACCTGCGCTGGCAGGACAGCAGCACCGAGCCGGACACCGCGGTGCTCCAGGCTCCCGCCCTCTGCCGCGCGCCGTACCCGGCCGACCCCACGATCCTGTGCGGCCGCGCCCCGGGTCACCCCGGGGAGCACCGCATCACCCGGCCCAGCCGCGGGGTCGTGTCGTGGAACTGAAGGAGGCGCCCTTGCGGTGGGACCAGGTGGTGGAGTCCGACGAGATCCACTCCGCCAAGACCGGGAAGTGGTACGTGGTGCGGGCCACCCGCCCGCACCAGGGCGGCCTGGTGGCCGTGACCATCGTGGGGGTGGGAGTGAAGAACATGCCCGCCCACGAGACCGTGCTGGTGCGCCGCGGGGTCACCGGGCAGGCCGTGGACACCATCATCACCATCCTCGGGAGCGGGTGATGGCCAGCGGCGCCAACGGCTATGGCCGCGGGAGGTTCAACCCCCGGCGCGGGTGCGTGGGCAAGATCAGATACACCCAGCGCCCCTACGCGCAGGAGGCCATGGAGCGCCGCATCGCGCTCGGGGCCGCCCCCGAGTCCCTGAACGTCTACCCGTGCCCGGCCTGCAAGGGCTGGCACGTCGGCACACCCACCATGAGGAGGCTGCGGTGAGACGCCTGTTTGTCGGCGGGCCGATGGACGGCCTGTGGCGGGACGCGCCCGCCCGCCCGTACAAGTACGCCCCAGAGCCCGCTCGCGTGGCCTGGGTGGAGCCCAGCTCCCTGATCCCGTACCCCACCGAGATCCGGGAGTACGTGCCCGCCACGTGGATGGTGCCCGGATGGCGCATTCCGCTGGTGCTGATGGTGGAACAGGGACTGTGGGTCGGCGGCCAGCCGATCCTGCCGGCGGGCCAGGTCCTGCCCGGCGCCCTCTACTTGATGCACGGGTCGGCCACGGACGCCTGCACCTTCTGCTATTCCGCCGAGGTGCCGCCGTGGCGTACGGCGTGCCGGACGTGCTGCGAGCAGGGCCTGGGGGTGCGCCTTGCGTGACTGGTGGAGCACCTGGTGGAGCACGTTCGTCGCCCTGCTCCTCATCTCAGTGGGGATCTCCCTGCTGATCATCGGCGTACTGGAGGACCTGCCGTGACCATCCTGCGCGACTACCAGGAGCAGGCCCTGGCCGCCGAGGCCGAGGCCCGTACGGCCGACCCCACGGCCACCCGCCTGCTGGTCGAGATGGCTACCGGGCTCGGCAAGACGGTGACGTTCGCCGCCCGGGCGGCCCGGCACCTGGAGGGGGACCTGGGCCGCGTCCTGGCGCTGGTGCACACCGATGAGCTGGTGCGCCAGGCCGTGCGCACCATCCGCGCGGTGGTGCCCGGCCGCTGGACGGTGGGGGTGGTGAAGGCCGCCGAGGACGAGGTGGACGCGGACATCGTCGTAGCCAGCGTGCAGACGCTGGCCAGGCGGGAGCGCCGCGCCCGCATCACCGGGGTGACCCTGGTCATCGTGGACGAGGCGCACCACGCGGTGGCCCCCACGTACCGCGAGATCCTGGAGCACTACGGTGCCTTTGGCTGCCTCCCGTGCAGGACAGGGGCGCGGCACGCTGACGGGGTCATGTACTGGAATCGGTCCTGCCCAGAAACCACCCCCGTGCTCGGCGTGACAGCTACCGCAGCCCGTGGGGACGGCCAGGCGCTCGGCCACGTGTGGCAGGACCTGGTGTTCTCCCGGGGGATCTCCTGGGCCATCCGGCGCGGCCACCTCGTGGACGTGGCCGCCTTCCGGGTGACCATCCCGGACTTCTCCCTGGGAAGGCAGAACACCGCGCCGGGCGCCGATGGGGACTACTCCGACCGGGCCGTGGCCACCGCCCTAGCCGCGTCCACCCTGGCCCCCGAGCTGGTGGCCGAGCGGTACAACGAGGTGGCCAGCGACCTGTCCGGGGTGATCTTCTGCCCGGACGTGGCCAGCTCCCACCGGTTCGCCGAGGCGTTCAACGCAGCCGGGATCAAGACGGAGGTGGTCACCGGGGCCATGCCGCAGACCGAGCGGGACGCGGTGCTGGACAGGCTGGCCAACGGCACCACCCAGGTGGTGGCCAACTGCATGGTGCTCACCGAGGGATGGGACTGCCCTCGCGTGAAGGCGGTGGTGGTGGCCAGGCCGACGCGCAGCGCCCCGCTGTTCATACAGATGGCGGGCCGCGGGCTCCGGCCGTGGATCGGCCCGGACGCCCCGCCGCGGGCCGAGCAGCACGCCGTGCTGATCACCGTGTCCGACGGCGTCACCAGCCTGTGCTCGGTGGCCGACCTGTCGGACCGGCCCCTGCCGGCGGACGAGGACGGCACCTCGCTCACCCGCATGGAGGACGAGTGGGACCTGGGCGCCGAGCTGGACACCGAGGCTGCGCAGTACCGCGGCCCGGCCGAGCTGGTGCGGTTCGACCCCCTCACCGAGCGCTCCAGCAAGGTGTGGCAGTACACCAGCGGCGGCCACCCGTTCCTGCCGATCGGCAAGCGGCAGGACTACGTGTTCCTGCTGCGCGAGGGTGACGGGTGGTCGGCGTTCTCCATCCTGCACAGCAAGGTGCGGCGCCACGCTCGAGACATCCCCGATCTCGAGCTGGCCATGGCCACCGCCGAGGACCTGGCGCTGGAGCTGGGCGGGGACGTGGGCCGCCTGCTGGCGGACAAGGGCCGGGCGTGGCGCAAAGCCGTGCCGGGCGAGGACATGCGCGCGATGGCCGACCGGCTCGGCGTGCAGTACGGGGACATCCTGGCCAGCAAGGCCGGAGGCAAGGCCGGGAAACTGTCGGACCGCATGGATAGGGTGCTGGCGTCGCGGCGGGTGGACCCCGCCGTGGGCCGGATCAAGGAGAGGACGGGAGCAGCGTGAGCGAGGACCGGATCGCGGTGTCCGAGGGCGAAGTGCGCACGTTCCGCGAGGGGGCGGACTGCTGGAATCCGCTGGCGGACGAGGACATCAAGCGTGGCCTGGAGGCCGTGCTGAACGAGACCCCGGATTGGATCGTGGAGGCGTGGGCCACTGCTCGTCGGGTGGGGTCGGAGTGACGGACGAGGACCTGTGGGACGAGGCGCCCGCCCCCACCCTGTACGGGCTGAACGAGGGGTGGGGGCGGTACAACTTCCCGCCCCCACCCGGCACCGCCCTGGCCAAGGGCCAGCGCGGGTATATGCGGATGACCAACCTGGCCAGCGCATTCTCCGACCAGAAGCGCCTCCAGGATTGGCTGATCTGGAAGACCATGATGGGGCTGCGCGCCCACGATGGCCTGCTGGTGGACGAGTGGCTGGCCGCCAACGTGGACAGCATGGCGGACGAGGACCAGCGGGCCACCGCGCTGGCGCACGCCGAGCTGGCCAGGGAAACGGCCGGCGCGGGCGCCGGGGCGCGCCGCGGCACTGCGCGGCACCTGATGATGGACACCTACCTCACCACCGGGGCCAGGGTGGGCACCCGCGGGATGCGGATGCAACTGGACAGCGCGCTGGAGGCGCTGGACCGGGCCGACCTGGACATCATCCGCACGGAGTACCGCGTCTGGCACCCGCTGGCCGGCGGGGTGGTGGGCACCTCGGACGCCAAGGTGCTGTGCCGTCGCACGGGCCAGGTGGGCACGCTGGACTGGAAGACCCAGCGCACGTTCTGGACCTTCCAGGAGATCGCAGGCCAGCTCTACGGATACGACAGTGCCCCCTGGCGGTGGGAGGGCCCGCTGGACACCACGGGCGGATGGGTGCCCAACGAGGTGGGCACGCTGATGGGCCACCCGGGTGGGGAGTACGCGGGCCGCCCGGTGGCGCTGGTGGCGCACATGCCGCACACCCCGGGACCGGACCAGCCCCTGCTGCCGGTGGAGATCCTGGAGGTCCCGCTGGACTACGGCAAGGCGGTGCTCGAGACCGCGGCCCGCAACGTGGAGCTGCGGTCCCTGGGCAAGAGCCAGGCGGTGGGCCGCCGCTGCGGAGCACTCCGCCCGGTGGGTTGACACCTCTGTTATAGCTGAGGTAGAGTTACCTCAGCAGGTTGCAGTTGATCGGCAGGCCCGGCGCCCCGTAACAGGGGCCAGTGTCGGCGGTGACTGCCCTGCTGGCGGGGCGCGGCGGACCGGACGATGCCACCACTGGCGGAATCCTTACCGCGCCCCGCACCACATCCACCAGGGACGGGAGACCCACAGCATGGCCTGGAGCACTAACAAGCACGATCTGCGCGACGCCACCCGGGCACAAAAGGCATCAGCCGCGGCGAAGCTTCCGAGGCCGAGCAAGAGCGAGGCCAAGGCGATCGCTCAGACCGGCGTCTGGAAGCGGCAGGGCGGCTACAGCAAGAACTGAGCAGGGGGCCCCGGCGTGCAGCCGCGAGGGCGACCGATCGAATCGGTCCCGGGGCGCGCACCACCAAGCAGAAGAACAGCCGCAGAAGGAGACGCAGTGACGGAGCAGACGCAGACCAATCAGGTGGCCGGCGGGGACGAGGACGAGTGGGACGACGCCAAGAGCGCATTCCCCGGCATGGAGGACCTGGACAACCGGCTGGTGGCCATCTACGCCCGGAAGGCCGGGGAGCGCAAGAACCCCGAGGGCAAGCTCTACCCGTTCATCGAAACGGTAACGGTGGTCCTGGACAACGGCCTGGACGGCAACGCCTTCACCGAGACGGTGCCCGCCGTGGAGGGTGAGCCGATCCGGCTGGACGACTTCCAGCACAGCACCACCGGGCTGGTGGCCCGGCTCCGCCACCGGGTGGAGGGCAAGAGCGCCGCGGGCACCGCGCTGCGTATCCGCCCGATGCTCGGCCGGATCAACAGCCAGCCGAGCCAGCGGAACAAGAAGGTGCTGGCGTACTCCATCGCCGAGCCCACCGACCGGGACAAGGAGATCGCGGGCTCGTTCCGCGAGTACCTGCGTACCGTGTCGGCCGAGCTGAAGGCCAAGGACGCCAAGGCCGAGGACGTCGAGGCTTTCGACTGATCGGCATCACCCACCAGAGAGACCCCCGCCCGGCCCAGGTGCGGGGGTCTCTCGCTCTCCGGAGAGAGGAGACCCCGTGCAGCGTTGGAACGCCCCATGCAACCTGCCGCCGGAGATCCGGCAGTATCACCGCACCGAGCCCGCGCCCTTTCCAGCACCTCCCCGGCACCCCGGCCGGGGGCGGGGAACGGTCGACAAGACCGGCCAGGCCACGCGCCAGCGCCAGCGCCGGGCCATCCTGGCCAGGTGGGGACCGGTGTGCTGGCTCTGCGGGAAGGGCATAGACCTGACCCTGGCATGGCCGGACCCACGGTGCTTCACGCGGGACCACGTCCTGCCGCGCAGCAAGGGCGGGACCGACGCCCTGGAGAACCTGCGCCCGGCGCACCGGAACTGCAACAGCCTGCGCGGGAACGGGGAGGCTGGACGATGATCGCCCTTCCCCTGCACCTGCGCGGCCTGGACACGTCCGGGATGCAGCCGTGCGGCGGGTGCCGCGCGTACGTCCCGGCCGGGCGCAAGCAGGCGTGCGAGCACTGGCGCCCCGGCGCCCGCCCGGCCACCAGCCCGGTCCGGCTCACCGAGCAGGACGTGCGCGAGATCCGGGCCAGCCGGGAGAGCCAGACCGTGCTGGCCCACCGGTACGGGGTGAGCCAGAGCGCCATCTCTTTCGTGGTGACCAGGAAGACCTGGAAGGACGTGGAGTGACGGTATGGTGCCAGCCATGACGATCTCCCGTTTCGGCCGGCGCCTCGGCGCCCTGGCCGCTCTGCTCCTGCTGGCCACCGGGACCGCGGTGGCCACGTCGTCCCCGGCGCACGCCTCGTACTGCCCGTCGGGCGCTCTGTGCTACTGGACCAACAGCAATTACTCGGGAAGCTCCGAGATCATCTACCCGACCACCTCGTGTAAGAACCTGACGTTTCCGAATCAGGCTTCGTCGATGCGGTACGCGGGTAGCCCGACGATCAACGTGTATTACGGCCGGAACTGCTCCGGCTCCGGGGACATCATCCACACCGGTGAGTATGAGGACAATTTCAACTGGTCGCTGTGCTGCACGAATGACCAGTGGGAATCCGTCCGGATCCGTCCCTAGCAGGCTTGACCAAGGAGGGGGTGTGCGGCGTGCCGTTCAACGATGATCCATTGCTCGTGGAGCCGTGCGGGGACAAGCGGTGGACGCTGCACACCCCCCTGGACTACGTCGGGGAAACGCAGCGCTTCAGGGTGCCGGCGGGGTACGTCACCGATTTCGCCTCCGTTCCCCGGGTGGTGGTGGCGCTCATTCCGTCATTCGGCCGGTACACCCGGTCGGCCATCCTCCACGATTGGCTGCTGACGGATGGCCTGGAGCTGGGCCTGGTGTCGTCGGTGGACGCGGATGGCCTGTTCCGGCGGTCGATGCGGGAGCGGGGCGTGCCGGGGGTCAAGCGGTGGCTGATGTGGACGGGGGTCCGCTGGGCTGCCGTGTTCAGTCCGCGGCGCAGGCCGGGGTGGTGGTCCACCTTCTGGCCGGTGCTCGGCGTGTCGGTGCTCGCGGTGGTGCCGGTGCTCCTGCTGGCGGTGGTGACCGCGGCGATTCTGGCGCTGTACGCGGTGGCGGAGCTGATCGTCACCCGGGGGCAGAAGTCCGGCACCCTCTCGACGTGACCGCCATACGTCTGCTATAGTCGACGTATGAACAGGCAGACGCGCATCGGGCTGAACCTCCTCTGGGCCGCGGCCATGGTGGTGGCCCTGGTGCTGTGCATCGTCACCGAGCCCCGGTTCGGGTACGCGGTGGGCATGTCGCTGGCCTTCGTCGCGTACCTGCTGGAGTGCTGGAAGACCCCGAACCCCGAGGACGAGGAGAACTGATCATGGCCAACCCCACCGTCTCCGCAACCGGCCAGCGCTGCACGGCCGTGCTGTACGAGCAGGACCCCGCCGAGGGCACGTACTCCGTTGCTGCCACGTGCGGGCACGTCTACAGCCCGGACGGGGTCACCGAGCGCACGATGGAGCTGGCCGAGGCCGTGGAGTACGCCTACGCGCACGCGGACCACTGCCGCGGGGCGGGCGAGTGATGCCGGAGTGGGTGCTGGCCGGCGGAACCGCGGGGGTGCTCTCCGCCATGACGTTCGGGCTGATGGCGTGGGCCACCGCCCCCGCCCGCCCGGACCCCGGCGCGCACCGGGAGACCAGGGACAGCCCGGCTCCGCCACCGCAGTGGTACGCCACCGGGGAGATCCCGCGCATCACCGGTGACCCGGACGGGGCGTCCCGGCTGTTCTCCACCCCGGGGCCGCGGCCGGTGCCGATGCGCGCCGAGCTGGAGGACACCAGCACCCGCCTCGCCCGGCACTCGCTGGAGGACGCCCGGGAGCGCACCGCCCGCATCGACCCCCGCCGGATCTCGGCGGACAAGATCAAAAGGTCCCTCCGCCCGGACTGGCGCGAGGAGTAGCCGGGTACCCTACCGGCCGCAGGCCCCTGGCGAGCGCGAACGCCGGGGGCTTGTCCATGTCCGTACCTCTGCTATAGTGGACGGATGAGAGCGAGAGACACATTCGCAGGGATCGGTGGGTGGGACTTGGCCGCCCTGGAACTGGGCTGGACCGTGGACGCCTGGGAGATCCTGCCCGTTGCGCGCGAGACGCGCCGGGAGGCTGGCCTGGGAACGCTGGGCAAGGACGTGCTGGAATGCCCGGCGCTCCCGGGCATGTACGACGTGGAGATCAGCTCCCCGCCGTGCCAGACCTTCTCCATCGCGGGGTACGGCAAGGGCCGCCAGGATCTCCAGCACGTGCTGGACGGGGTGGCCATGTACGGCCAGGGGGTGGCCCCGTCCGAGGTCCGCAGCCGCATGAGCCAGGCCACCTCGGACCCCCGAACAGCTCTGGTGCTGGAGCCTCTGCGCCTGGCCCTTGCCGGCGGGGCGCCTTACCTGGCCTGGGAGCAGGTCCCCACGGTGCTCCCGGTCTGGAAGGCGTGCGCGGCTGTGCTCCGCGAACGCGGATACAGCGTGGCCACGGGGGTGCTGCACGCCCAGCGCTATGGGGTGCCCCAGCGGCGTAAGCGCGCGGTGCTGATGGCCCGCTCGGACGGCAAGGTGGCCCAGCTCCCCGGGCCCACGGTGGAGCGCGAGATCACGATGGCCGAGGCGCTGGAATGGGGTTTCACGGACCGCGCCAGCATGTCTGTCACCGCGGGCGGTACGGGCTCCGGCGGCGGAGTGGAGCTATTCGGCAACGGGGCCAGGCGCGCGATGCGCGAGGCATACGAGGCTGGACCGGCGGCCTGGGCCGGGGGCGGCGAGATGTGGTCGGCGGGAGGCAAGAGCCTGCGCGTGTCCACCGCGGACGTGCTCCGCCTCCAGGGCTTCCCGGCGGACTACCCGGTGCAAGGCCGCATCGGCCAGCGCACGCTCCAGGTGGGCAACGCGGTCCCGCCCCCGATGGCCAAGGCCATCCTGGCCACGCTGGTGGCTTGAGGCGGGACCGGCCACGGATTCGCTGCCGGGACAACACCAGGGCGGCCCAGCGCACGGGGCACCGGGATACCTAATCCTGGTGCCCCGTAGCGTGCCCGTTGCGCAGGCGTCCGTACGTCTGCTATAGTCGACGTATCAGCAGGGCGAGGGCCGAGAACGTGAGGCGCGTCCCGAGAGCGAGGAGAACCTGATGAGCGAGACCACCGTCCGCCCGTACCGCAAGGCCCTGGTGTGGGGCCGCCTGGCCCTCACCATCGGCATCGGCACCTCCATCGGCGGGAATGTCCAGGCCATCCACCTGGACAACGCCACCCCCGGGATCGGTGCCCACCTGTCCGCCGTGTTCTGGCCGGCGGCCCTGTTCATCCTGATCGAAATCATGCTCCACACCCCGTGGGCTAACCGGGCCAAGGACAGGCTGGCCCGCTGGGCCGGGCTCGGCCTGGTGGCCTTCATCGCTGCCTGGGTGTCCTACTGGCACCTGGCCCACGTCCTGTCCAGCTACGGGTACGACAAGCTGTCCACCTACCTGGGCCCGCTGGCCATCGACGGCATGATGGCCATGGCCACCGTGGCCCTCACCCGCATCTCGGAGGCCAGGGGGATGGCCAGCCGGGCGTCGGCCATGGCCACGGACGTGATGGCCACCCGCCCGGCCGTCCAGGACATGGTGGCCGCCGACGGCGTGAAGCTGGCCAGCGAGGCGGAGCAGTGGCTGGCCACGTCGGTGTGGGACAGGCTGGCCAGCGAGGCGGACAGCACCACCACCCCGGCGGTGCCGGTGGCCGCGGTGCCGGTGAGCCCCGGCCCCCAGCGGGGGCCGCGCGGGAAGCTGGACGAGGAGGCCATGGACCTGATCGTGGAGCTGGTGAACCTCGGGATCAGCGTGAAGGCCGTGGACACCGCGATCGCCACGGTGTACGAGGTCAGCGACCGCACCGTCCGGCGGGCCAGGGCGGCCCTGTTCCCCACCGCCGACGCGGACGACATGGCCTAGGCCAACAGGGGGTGCAAACCCCAGGTCAGGCAGCATGGGTCAGCCCCGCTGGGTCACCTCCCGGTGGGGCTTTCCCCTTGCCCGTACGTCTGCTATAGTCGGGGTATGACGATCCGATGCGGCCACTGCAAGGGCACCCACTCCACCGTCGCCGAGGTGCGCTCCTGCGCCTCCCCTGCCCCCGCTCTAGCCCGGTCGGCGCGGCGCCGGGAGCCCGCGGCCGAGGGGATGTACCTGGTCAACGGCACCCCGTACAAGGTGAAGCTGGCCCTGCACGGGTCCGGCCGTCCGTACGCCCTGGCCCTGCGCGAGGGGGAGTGGGTGCTGGAGCCCGGCATGGTCAACCACCTGCGCCCCGCCGACCGCATGACGCTGGAGCAGGCCGCCCAGTACGGCCACCTGTACGGCCAGTGCGTGCGCTGCCTGGCCCCGCTCACCGACGAGGCCAGCATCGCCCGCGGCATCGGGCCGGTCTGCGCGGGCAAGCTGTAGAGCCAGCGAGGGCCCCGCTCCACTTCCCCGGAGCGGGGCCCTCGCACGTCCAGGGCGCTACTCGTCCAGCTCGGCTCCGGCCCAGGCCATCAGGTCGGCCATGTCCCACAACCTCGGGGCGGACTGGCCATCCCCGTCCCGGCCGATGGCCACCGGGAACCCCGGCCGCTTGCTGGCCGACCGCAGCGCCTCCAGTGTCCACTCGCTCCCGTCCGGCTTGGCCGGGAGCTGGCCAACGGCCACGGACAACGGGACACCCCGGGTGATGGCCGCGCGCTCGGTGGCCAGCTCGCTGTCCATGTCCAGCACCGGGTGGCCAACCTGCGGGCCGAGGACAGGGCCAGTGGCCGGCGCCCCGGACGTGGCCAGCTCGATGGCCTGGACATCGGACAGGAAGGGGACACGGAACACCGTGAAGTCGTCCCCCTTGGCCATCCCCCAGATGCCGCGGGGGCCGGACGGACAGGCCACGTAGTCCAGGCCGTCCACCAGCATCCGCCACAGCTTCCGGTCCCACTTGGCCATGAGGCGCCCGCCCTGGAAGCTCTCCCGCACGTCCCCGCCGTTCGGGCCGAACACGCTGGCGGACAGGCGCTGCGCCATGACCACCACGTGCATCCGGATCTCCCGGCCCATGAACACGCTCTCTTGCATGGCCGTGATGGCCGGGGAGGTGGTGGGCGGGTCCAGGTCCGCCTCGTCCAGCCCTTCGGCGATGGCCAGGGCGAGGCCGTCGGCCAGGCTGCCCTCGCACCTGTCCACCGCGTCGGCCAGCCTGGCCTTGGCCGCATTCATGATCCGCTTGCGCTCGCCCTTCCAGTAGCGGGCCAGGCGGGGGCGCTGGGTGTTCAGCTCCTCGGCCATCACCCACACCCGGCGCTGCTGCTCCAGCTCCTCCTCGTCCAGCTCGATCCGCCGCTCGGCCTCGGCGGCCACGGCCAGCCACATGCGGTGGATGTCCTCGGTGCGGTAGGCGTACACCACCCGGTCCGCCGGGAGCTTCCCGCCACCCGCCCACCGCCAGTGGCTGAACTTCTTCGGGTCCGCGATGATCAGGCCGTCTCCGTTGTGGAGGCGCTGCGCCATAGCCAGCTTTCCCAGCACGCTCTTGCCGGTGCCGGACGCGCCGGACATGGCCACGTGCGGGGAGTCCTCGGCCAGGGAGATGGTGGCCAGTCGGCCGGCGGGGTCGCGCCCCACCGCCACCTCGGTGTCCGGCAGGGCCATGGCCGCCTTCAGGAACGGGACGATCGGCACCTCGCGGGGCGGGGCGGGGTTGGGCTTCAGCACGGCGAGCACCCGGCTGCCGGTCTCGTGCCACTCCGCGGCCGGGCTCTTGATCCCGAGGCGCGCGCCCACCTGCTCGGTGATCCGCTTCTTGGTCCCGGTGTCCAGCACCTTGCCGGAGGGGATCATCAGGGTGGCCGCCGGGGTCTCGCCCTCCTCGGCGACCATGGCTCCCCAGGAGCGGGGGAGCTGGAGCATGGTCCGGGCCCGGCTCTTGCTGAACCGGATGTTGAGGATGGAGCAGGCCACCTCGCCCGCCGGGTACACGAACTCCCGGTTGATCCGGCGCCGGAGCAGCACGTCCCGCACGGCCAGCCACAGCTCCCGGCCGATCCACGCCAGCGCGCCAGCGGCCACCAGGAACCCCCACGCGAGCACGGCCCAGCTCGGCGCGAACAGGGCGAGGGCCAGCGGCACGGTGGTGGCCGCGTTGCGGCGGGCCACCCGGCGCCAGCGGGCGCGGGTGAGCTTGAGGACCGGCTTGCCGCGGAAGTCCTCGGTGGCGTCATGAAGGAAGCTGGCGTTGTCCCCCTCGCTGAGGACGTATCCCCCGGTCACCAGGTAGCGCCAGGGCGCGCGCACCACCCAGGGGACGCGCACCCGCTGACGGTGGGTACTGATCATGTTGGCAGGCATCTCTCCAGCTTACGTCACATGTGACCATCAGGTCACCTTTGCGCTACCCTGGCCGCGTGACGAGAACTGACTACAAGCGAGCGGCCGAGATCGTGGAGGACCTGCGCACCTCCCTGCCGGCGGAGCGCAAGCGGCGGGGCCTGACGGTGATTCAAGCGGCGGCGGCCATCGGAGTATCCACCTCCACGGTGACCAGGGTCACGGCCGGGAAGTCCTGCCGCCTGCGCTGCCTGGTGCTCATCCTGAAGTGGATGGCTTCTGGTCAGAACTGACCATCCTCTGCTATAGTGGAGGTAGCTCCCCGGCGGGGCGGCGCAGGAGATGAATCCCGCCGCACTGCCGGGGCCTCAACGTTTCAGGAGGAGAACGTGGAGATGCACCCCGGCATGAGAGCGTCCCTTGATCAGGGCCGGGCCCAGATCATGGAGAGCGTCACCGAGCTGGGCCAGAACGCCCTGGCCGCCACCGACGGAGACGTGGACCACGCGGCCATGCTGCTGGCCACCGAGTCGCTGACGAAGCTGATGGAGCTGGACGCGGCACAAGCCCTCGGCCTGCTGATGGCCCTGGCCTACCCCGCCATCCTGCACGCCCAGGAGGCCCGGCGATGAAAGTGCGCGCCCTGGAGTGGCTGGCCTCCTTCGTCGTCCTGCTCGGCGTCCTGTGCGTCTCGTTCGGGGTCACCTACGCCGAGCGCCCGCTGGTGGTCGCTGGCTCGGTGGTGCTCGCCACGGGCGTGCGCGTCGCCATCGACGTAGCCAGGATGCGTCCGTGAGGCCCCTCGGCCGGCGCCAGGCCCTGCTGGTGGAGCGCGCCCACCTCTCGCGCTGGCGCCGGGTGATGCCCGCCAACTACCTGGAGCGCCGCGCGCTCCGGCGCCTCACAGCCCGGGGCGCGGCCCGGTTCGTGACGGGGCTCGGCTGCTGGGAGGTGCTGCTGTGACCATCCTGTCCGGCAGGCACCACCACGCGGTCCGGATGCGGCCGGGCCGCACGGACGTGGCCTATCACCCCGCCCACCCCGCTGGTCTGTGGCGGTGCGCCACGTGCGGACGGATCATCGCCCGCGGCCGGGTGGCCGGAATCTTCCTGCGATGGGCGGCGGGCCGATGAACACCCCGGCGGCCTGGTGGCGTAAGTGCAAGCGGCGCCGCCCCGGCATCTACCTGGTGCGCACGGACCGGCACCTCAAGCCCGGACGCCGGGAGAACGGCTACGTGGGCGAGAGCGTGCACGTCGAGATGCGCGGCCTGGACCACCTCGGCCGGGGCCGGTACGGGCACGCGGCCAAGGACTGGGCGGACCTGCGCCCCCGCTGGCACGTGCTCCGGCTCCCCTGGTGGCTCGGCTGGAAGTGGGTGCTCCGCCCCCTGGAGACCCTGGCCATCCTGCTCACCTGGCCGCGGTACAACGATGCCAAGAACCGGTGGAACCCGCGGCGCATCCCCCGGCACGTACAGGCGCTCCAGCGCCGCAACCGGGACCGGTTGCTGTCCGACCCCGGGCTGTGGATCCGCACCACCACCGCCCTGCACCGCGCGGCACACACCGCCAGGCGGGTCGCCATCGGCTCCGCCGTGGCGGTGGTGGCGGTCGCCGCCCTGGCCCTCACCGAACCATGGAGGTAGAGATGATCCCCCGCGACGTCGCCGTCCGGCGGCCCGCCCAGGTGGCCCGCACCGAGGCTCCCGTCCTCGCCCGGGAGCTGATCGTCGGCACCCGGGCGGACGTGCTGAAGGAGCTGCGCCGCGGCCACCGACGCCAGGAATACCGGCGGGCCGGGGCGCTCACGCTGAACGCACGCACCGGGGAGTGGGAGGCGCACGTGGAGCGGGTGCGGGCCAGGCCGCCGCGGTGGCGGGCCCCGCTGCTGTGGGGGTGCGCCTCCCTGGCCGTGCTCGGGATGGTGGCCGCCCTGTTGGTCCAGGCGTTCGCCGCTGCCGCCGCGCTGCTGGCCGCGGTCTCCTGGCCGATGGTGCTCGGCGGCCTCGCGGTGCTCGCGCTGCTGCTCGGCAGGCGCACCATCACCATCGTCCAGAAGGTGACGATCCGGTGACCATCACCCTGCCGGCGGGGGTGGGCGCCATGCCCATCATCCTGGCCGCCTGCCTCTGCCTCGGTTTCGTGTGGGCCAGCTCCATCCTCGTGTCCCTGGCGTTGGAGCGGACCAACACCATCGCCGAGCGGATCGTGTCGGGGATCGCGGGGTCGGTGACGCTGGGCGCGTCGGTGTGGACGGTGAGTTGGGGGATCGTCATCGCGGCGAACTACACCACCTGCTGACCCCGGACGTGGCGGAGCCCGGCCCCTGAGCGAGTAGGGGCCGGGCTCCTGTCTGTGGTGGGTCAGTCCTCGCGTTCCGGCCAGTGCCAGGATCCGCCCGCGTGCTCGTCCTCCTGGTGGTGGACGCCGCGGTTGAAGAACTGGCCCTCGGGGTTGAGCACGCACAGGCCGACGATGCGGTTCTCGCCCACCTCGGTGACGATGGCCGCGCGGCACTGGGAGGTGTACGCCTGCGTCCCGTCGGACCGGGGTGGCGTGCCGTGGCTGACGTAGTGGACGATCCGGCCCACGGTGGGGCGCGGTGTGGTCACCGGTTCTTCTTCAGGTACGCGGCCACCAGGCCCGCCAGGGTGGTCACCGCATACGTGGCGGCGCCCGCGGCCCAGCCCGGCACGGTGGTGAGGTCCAGCACCTCCAGCTTGCCCAGGACGGCCGTGGCCGCGATGGTGAGCAGGAAGGTGGTGGCCAGGCCCACCTTGCTCTCCTTGGCGAGACTCTTGCTGCCGTCCCGGTTCTGTCCAGCGGTCTCGGCGGGGTTGTTGATCGTCATTGCGCGGTCTCCCGTCTCTCGGCCCGGCGGGCTCGCTGGGCCTCCATCAGCATTTTCTGTGGCAGGTACGTCTGGAAGGCGAACGCCACCAGCATGAGGGCCACGATCGGCCGGCGGCCCGGCCAGTCACCGAACAGCCGGTAGGACAGGATGGTGGCGAACAGCACGGCCAGCAGGATCTTGCGGGTCATCAGGAATCTACCCACCGCCGTGTCCCGCCACGCTCCACGGCTCTGCGCCTGGTAGCTGATGGCGAACCACGCGGCCAGCACCAGCCCGGCGATACAGGCGATCAGGACCAGATAGTCCCAGAGCTGGTGATATAGAACATCATGCATGATCAGCGCCTCCGGTCACCGAGGGCGGCCCAGAATCGGGGGCCCAGGTTGTTCTCCCGCAAGATCCGATCAGCCCTGGCCGAGACCTTGCGCACCTGATCATCCTGCCGTTCCACCCGGTCCAGCACTTCCGCCGCATGGTCAGCGGCCTGCTCCGCCCGCCGGACGGTACCCGGGGGAAGCGGAGGGGGTGGCTCCAGGCCGATCGGCCGGCGCCGCCCGAACCTGCGCCCCAGCCCGGCCAGCAGCACCCTACCCACCCAGCTCACGCCGTTTCGCCTCCTCAACGATGCCGACGGCCAGGTGCGTCGAGAGGTCGGCGCCCTTCATCAGGCGCTCGATCTGCCCGGCCTGCTTTTCAATGGTCACGTCCTTGCGATCGTTGGCGGCCTGAAGGTGTTCGATCGTCTTGTCACGCGCGGCGATGGTGTCTCGATACCCCGCGATCGTACGGTCTACGTGGCTTCCGGGGACCAACGCTCCGCGCCAGATCAGGAATGACACCGCGAGCACCACAGCGAGCAGGGCGGCCCACGGGCCGCCCTGCGTCACCTGGCTCGGGAGCCAGTCCACCTACGCCTGTCCTCCGCTGAGGAGATCCCGGAACGCCTCCGCGAGGGTGTCCGCGTCCACCTCCCGGTCCTCCGGCAGGAGCGGCGCCAGGGCGGCGGCCAGCGGGGTCGCGAGGGCGCCCGCCAGGGCCACCTCGTCCACGTCGTCCCGCTCCGCCAGGGCCTTGGCCACCGCGAGGGCGTCGGCCGCGTACTGCCGGGCGGAGATGGTGGCGGTGTAGATGTTGCGCACGTACGTGTCCAGGCCCCAGAACTCGTTCGGGGTGCCGTCCGCGTTGGTGGTGCCCGCCGGGGTGGCGAAAACCCCGTCCGTCCGGCCGATGGCGTTGGCGAGGGCCAGGCGGCCCTCCGCGCTCTTGGCCCAGGCGGTCATCTCTGCGGGTGTCATGTCGTCCCCTTCCATCTCCTCCTGGACCAGCTCCAGGAGCACGTCCCACGGGAACTGCGCCCCCGGGTCGGTGTGGTCTCCCCCGTCCTCGGGGTAGGCGTACGTGCAGTCGACGTGACCCACGATGCCCTTCGGCCCGTTCGGGTAGTCGTACCAGGCGGCCCGGGTCTCGGCCACCGAGAGGCGCCGCACCGGGATCCCGTACTTCCGGCAGTCCCGTGCGATCTGCCTGGCCGCGTTGCGGAGGGTGGCCAGGCTGGCCGCGTCCAGCCACTGCGCGCGGGTCTGCACGGTGCCGCACAGCTCGTATTGGATGCCGAGCCGGTTGCCCTTGGTGCGGGCCGCGTTGGCCCGATCCTTGGTGAGCACGCACTGCACCACCGAGTTGCTGTCCACGAAATAGTGGGTGGAGGTGCCGTCCGTGCGCCGCGCATCATAGGCGGCCCCGTCCTCGGCCGAGGTGCTGCGCTCGGCGCCCGCGGTGTAGTGCACTACGATGTAGCGCACGGCCTTGCCGTCGCGGCCGGACCCCCACGCGCGGGGCTTCACGAACTCCAGGTCCGGGTACTCGCTGCTCTTGGCCATCGGTCACTTCTTTCCGGGGGAGGTCTCTGCGTCGGGGTCGGACGAGTCGGCCAGGCGCACCCCCTTCACCTGCGCCCAGAATCTCACGAACTTCAGCAGCTCCCGGCCGTCGGCGGTGAGCTGCCGGGTGGACCAGCCGCAATCCACGCACCCGCCCTCCGGCGGATCCGGCCGGCGGGCCGCCAGCGCCTTGCCCTCGGCGCTCTCCATCCAATCCTCGCGGGTGATCCCGCTGGCCTGCGCGGCGGCCTCGTAGGCGTCGGCGGCCTCCTTGCGCCAGTCCCGGTACGCCTTCTTGCGCTCGGCCTGCGCCTGGCCGGTCTGGCAGGTGGCACAGGGGCGGTCCAGCTCGGGAATGGCCATCAGGAGATCCTCCACGCCCGGATGAGGGACCGGTTGAACACGGTGGTGGCGTTGGCGTTGCTGGTGTTCTGCGCCCACCGCAGGGTGATGTTGCCGGCGGTGGTGATGGTCACCTCGGCGGCCTCGCGGACGAAGAACTGGAAGGTGCCGGAGCGGGCGCCGTACGCCACCGCGGTGCCGTGGCCGTGCACGCCCCAGCGGGACAGCGTGTCGTCCCCGCCGTCGGCGGAGCCGGAGCCGGGACCGCAGCACCGACGGTTGCCGACGGTGCCGGAGGGGGAGGTCCAGTCGGTCTTGAAATCGCCGGAGGTGTTGGCGCTCACCGCCAGCTCCATCTCCACGTACCACTCGCCGGGGACCACCGGGAGGACCAGCTCGGGGTCGGCGGCCAGGGTGGTGGTGGAGGTGCGGGCGGTGTCCGACTGCTTGACGATCATGGTCGGCACCATGCTCTGGGCCAGCAGGGCGGTGAACGGCTGGCCGGAGAACAGGACGGGGTACTGGCTCATACGCTCACAGCCTCAAGATCATCGGGTGGAGTAGTTCGACAGGAGTGCCGGTCGCATGTTCCTTGACCACACCGTTGACCGACCGCGTCACCGTGAGGTTCTGCGCCTCCGCCGCGATGCTCACCCCGGACACGGTCATCACCTCGCCGCCGATGATGATGTCGAAACCGGTCCACCCCGGCTCCGTGCTCGGCCACCACGGGCGAGCCTCACCCTCGGCCGAGAACACGGTGATCACCGTCTCGGTGGTGTCCAGGTCCTCAAAGAGCACGGACCCACCGGAGGGCAGGCGAAGCAGCGAATCGTCCAGCGTGCCGATGTCCCACGGGGCCGCGGCGGAGGCGGACAGCCGGATCTCCCACCCGTCCGGCCAGAGGGTGGCCTGGTAGCCCTCCACGATCACGTCCGGCTCGGCGCCCGCCACCTGCGGGAGACCGGTCTCGATCGTGATGCGGGGGAACGGCCGGCGGCCCAGCCAGTACGGGATGAGCGCCGGACTCCTGGCCAGGTTCAGGGCGATGCCGGGCCAGCGGAGATCCGGGCGGGTGCCGAGGTAGAGGCGCCACCCGGCATGGGACAGCAGGAGGTCGTCCGTCTCGACGTTGATCGTCACGCTGTCCGGGTACAAGCCCTCGCGCAGGATGTGCGCGTCGTCCGTCAGCGTGGCCGACGATCCACCGGTGCGGGACACGGTGATGCTGTTGCGCACCCGCTGGTCGTCGAACGTCGGTTCCGGCGCGTCACCGAGGTGGCCGGACGACACCACCAGCTCGAAGTCCACGGCTTGCTGGTAGCGGGCCGCCCGCGGCCGGAACCCCAGCCCCACACCGGTCTCGTACAGGATCCCGAAGTCCGCGTCCGCCGCGGAGTAGATGGCCTCCAGCGGGGTGCCCTCCCGCTGGGCGCCCAGCGGCATGGTGTCCCCGTCCTCGATCAGCACCGGGATGCCCTCCTCCTCGCACACCCGGGCGATGCGGTCGGCGGCCAGCTCCCCCTCGTAGCCGGAGGCGATGGCGCGGAACGAGTCCTCGGTGACGAAGGGGAGCGTGTCCGGGCCCAGCCACAGGTGGGCGAACGACACCCCGGAGAGCAGCGTGCCGGCGCCGAGGGTGGCACCGGTGGCGCGGTGGATGAGCGAGGACGAGAACGTGCTGCCCATCCCCCAGAACGTGCTGTCCCGGCCCACCTGGTGCCACGTCATCCCCCAGGTGGTGGTGGAGCCGGAGGTGGAGGTCTCTACCTGAATAGCGAACCACTGGGTGATGTCGATGGCGGACAGCGACACGTCGTCCACCACCTTGGTGCCGTCCGCGTCGTACGCGCGCAGGATGAAGCCGGTGTTGTCCGCCCGGATGTTCCACTGCACCACCCGGCCGGTGGTGCTGACGGTGGCCAGGGTGGTCTCCCCGCCGGGGAGGGAGGCGAACTTGCAGAAGAACATGGCGGAGAACCCGGTCCCGGCGGTGCTGGTGCGCACCACCTGGCCGCGGATCCACCCGGTGGCGGACGACAACGTCGGTGTGCGGATGGCCCCGGCCAGGGAGGTGTCCACGCCTGGCGACACGCCGGAGTAGACGGCCTCCCGCCCCCCGGTGATCTCGGAGGCGAAGGAGGCCGAGTCCGTCCCGTCCTCCAACGGCCAGTACCCGCTGGGCCCGTGCGTGGGCAGGTTGCGCGTCAGCGGGCTCTTGCTGGGCACCGATCCCTGGCTCAGACGGCGGAGGATGCCGTTGGCCTGGATCGGTGCCCAGGCATTGGTGCCGCGCTTGTTCCACCGCAGCGGCCACTGGCTCACCGCCCCCACGAACTCGAGGGCGGTGATCGTGATGTCGTCGTACTCCACGTAGAGGGCGCCGGGGTTGCTGTTGCCGGAGAACCGGAAGGTCATGAACCCGAGGCCGCGGCCGGTGGTCAGCTCGCTGTCCTCGGTGGTCACCGTCCACTCCGCGGGCTCGTCGTCCCCGTCGGCCCACAGCTTGCCGCGCAGTTGCGACCCGACGCACTGCCCGCGGACCCATATCTTCTGGCCGGCGGTGTAGGTGACCCCGGTGGACAGCTCCTCCACCAGGTCGGTGTTGCCACCGTCCACCCGCTTCATGATCTTCTGGGTGATCACCCCGCCCGGCTTGAACTCGGTGTAGATCCGATAGGCGTTGTTGGTGTCCTCGTAGCGGAACACCGGGGCCACGATCATCGGGGCGGTGAGGGTGAGCACGGGCATGGTGGCCGAGAACAGGATGTCCGCGTCGTGGGCGCCTACCGCCGACAGGTCCGCCACCTGCCAGGACGTGAGGTTGGCGGTGGCCAGGGTGGTGCGGCCCTTGTTGCCGGACACCGTCCAGTTGCCGGAGACGTTGGTCCAGGTGCCACCCCACTCCGCGTCACCCCAGGAGCTGGCGTTGTCGGCCCGGCCGAACGTGTCGGTGACCACCTCCACCCCCATGGCCACCGGGGTGTTGCGGGTGAGCTGGCCGAAATAGGTGCCGTTCGGGTTGTGGGTGGAGAACCTGCCGTCCCGGTTGTCCAGGGTGAGGGTCATGCGGGCAGGGTCGACGCGGGTGCTCTCGTCACCGCGGCCTGCGCTGTACTCGATCGGCGCCCCACCGTCCTGGCCGGGATGGCGGATGTAAGCCGAGATGTCCTCGGCAAGGCCCCAGTCGGCCATCCCCTGGCCAGGCCCGCCGGACGGGTACAGCCAGAGCCGCGGGCGGAAACGGTGCGCCACGGCTCACTCCTCGATCAGGTTCATGGTGCGGATCATGTACTTGAAAGCGGTGCGGAACTCGGCGGCCCCCACCAGCTCCAGCTCCACCCGGGTGCGCCGGGAGACCGGCGCGCCGAGGGTGGCCGGCGCCGCGGCCCCGCCGCCGACCGGGACGGGGTTGCCGCGGGTGCCCTGCCGGGTGAGCCCTCGAGAAGCGGCGGCGGACAGCACCCGGCCGTTGGCGTCCGGGATGACCACCTCGGGGCCGTGCTCGCCCACCACGTACGGGGTGCCGCGGGTGACGGGGCCGCCGGATGCGCGCTGCGCGATCCGGCGCTTCTCCTCCTCGTACGCCTTCTGCGCGGCGCTGGTGACAATGGTGGAGATGCGCCGGTAAATCTGCGTGTTGATCACTACCTTGGCCGCGTACGTCTTGGCGTAGGCGTCCCCGGCCTTCTTGGCGTTACGGAACTCGCGCTCGATGGCGTCGATCTGCTGCTTCGTCAGCCCGGCGGCCTGCAACGTGCCGCGCATGGACGGGGTGAGCTTGCCGTCGAACGTGGAGCCCAGCGCCCCCACCTTGGTGTTGAGATCGAAAGCGGCCTTGGCCAGCTCGATGTTGGCCTTCCTGGCCTCGTCACTGCGGGTGCCGAATTTCCGGGCAGCCTCGGCTGCCGCGTCCTGCCGCTGGCGCAGCGTGAACGAGGCGTCGATCAGTCCGAACAGCGGATCCGTCTGGGCCTTGATCCCGTTGCCCAGCTCCGTCAGCGCCTCACGCTCGCCGCGCAGCGCGCGGGCCGCCGCATCGTGGGCGGTGGCGGCGGCTGTCGTCTGTCCGGTGGCCGTCTTCTGGTAGGCCGCATAGTCGTTGACCGCCCCTGCTGCTCCGATCACGCCTTGCCGGTACAGCTCGGCGGCCTCGCTGCCCTTGGCGTACCCGTCGGCGGTGAGGTCGAACGGGCTATTGTCCTCCACCCAGGAGCGGAAGCTATCGATCACGCCGTCAACCGAGTCAGTGGCCCGCTTGATCTGGCCGAGCGCGTCGACCACCGCCCCCGCCACGGTGATCGTGTGCTCCATGGCGGTGTTGAAATCGTCCACCGCCGAGGCCGCCGCGTCGCTGTTGTCCCCCACCGTCTCGATGAATTTGCCCACCTGCACCCCGGTGTTCGCCACCAGGCGGCCCAGGGCGTCCATCACCGGTCGACTCTTGCCGGCGGTCACCACGAAGGAGTCCAGCAGGGCGTCCCCGGCCCTGGCCACGTTGCCGGTGAACCCCTTCAGCGAGGGGGCGGTGGCGTCGAAAATCTTGCCGATCTTCGGGACGGAGCGGGCGGCCAGGGCCTCCACGTCGCGCAGGGAATCGGTGACCGGGCCCAGGAAGCTCTGCCTGGCCTCGCTCTTGATCCCCGCGGTGAACGTCTTGCCGATGGCCTTGGCGTGACCCATCACCTGCGGATCCTTGGCCACCAGGGCGGCACCGCCGATGATGCCGCCGAGGCCGACCCCGCCGATCACCGCGGCGGACACCCCGGCGCCCAGCGAGGGCGCGAGCCCGGCGGCCAGCCCGGCACCCGCCAGGCCGAGGCCGGGGGCGCCGCGGGCGCTGGAGGCGATGCTGGTGCCCAGCGAGCGCACCAGCCCCTGTGTGACCGCGGGCGGGATGGTGTCCGGGATGAGGGCGGACAGGATCCCGCGGCTCTTGCTGAGGCGGCGCAGATCGTTCTCGGAGCGGCGGATGGCCTTGGAGATGTCCAGGCGCTGCGCCGCGTCCGAGGTGTCCGCGAACTGCCCGGCCAGCAGGGCGAGGTCCTGCTCCACCTTCCGGATCTCGTCGGAGAGGCTGTCCACCTTGCGCTGCGCGCGGGACGAGGCGTCCCCCAGCTCGTCCGCTCCGCGGCTGGCAAGGACGGTGGCCTTGCCGAACTGCTGAGCCTGGTCGCCCGCCTGGTCGGCGGCCTTCCCCACCTTGTCCAGGTTGCGGGCCGCCGAGCCGGTGCCCTGGCCGGTCTTGTCCCTGGCCAGGAGGTCCAGGATCAGCTCGCGCTTGTCAGCCATCGCCCTCCCCCTCCTCCTCGGCCTGCTGCTCCACGTACCTGATCAAGTCGGCTACCTGGAGAAAGGATAGGGCCCCGTGCTGCGCCGGGGGTATCCCCGCCTCGAACACCAGCCACGGGCCCCAGGTCTGTATGAAGACCCCTACCCCAAGTCCAGCGAAACGATGGAGGTCCGATCCGGCGTCGGCTCGGGTGACCCGTCCGCGGACTGCTCTTTTCCCAGGTCCACCTCGGCGTCCCCGGTGCTCGGCTCGGCCGGGACCTTACTCCACTCCAGGAGCATGATCATCGGCTTGAACTCCTCCCACGGCCCGGCCATCTCGGGGTTGGCCAGGTGCAGCGCGACCCAGCACCCGGCGAGGGTGCCCAGCACGCTGTCCCCGCGCCAGAGGTTCATCAGCCGGGGGATGGTCAGCCCCAGCACGCTCTCCAGCTCCACCAGCTTGTCCACCGGGAGGTGCACCAGGTCGGCCTCCGAGTAGGTGATCCACTCGTCGGTGTAGGTCTTCACGTCGTCCGGGTCGGTGAACCGGAACCGGATGGGCACCAGCAGGTCTTCGCGCTTCACGTCGTGCTCGCTCTCACTCGATCAGCCTGGCCGCGAAGTCGGCCAGAACGTCCAGCATCTCCTCCTCCGCCGCGTCCGCGGCGTCCGCCGTTCCCCGGTCATGGAAGCCGGGGGTTATGCGGGTCACGGACCAGGGGTTGCGGAGGATGGTCCCGGCGCGCGCCCCGCGGCGGATCCGGCGGGAGCGACCGTACACCGGGTGGCGCAGCTCCCCGAGGTTCAGGCGGCGGATGTCCCGGCGCTCCTTGGTGCCCTCCGCGTAGGTGAGCAGTCGGAAGCTGGCCACCCGGCCGGCGCCGCGGGTGCTGGTCCGGAACTTCAGGGAGCGGGACAGGATGGCCCGGTACCCGCCCCGGCTCGGCATCACCTTGTCCGCCTCGGTGCGGATGCTGGCCTGCACAGGCCGGGCGGCCTGGAGCAGGGCGGTGGACATCTCCCGCCCCAGGCCCTTGTTGCCCTCGGCGCGGATCTTGGAGGCCACCGCCTTCAGGGCGGCGGACCCGTCGATCCGCGCCTCCAGCATCAGGAGAACTCGCCCACCGTGGGGATGCCCTCCACCTGGAAAGTGGCCGCGATCGGCACCCGCTCGGACACGCTGGCGTCCACCGTGAACTCGGTGAGCCAGCACTGCCCGGTGATCTTCGGGTATCCGGCGGTGGAGCCCGCCGGGCCGTACTCGAAATCGGAGGCCGCATCCGCCAGGCGGATGCTGTTGAGCACCACCCAGATGCCGGTGGTGGCGGTGTCATCGAAGTGGCCGGCGATGGAGAACGTCACGTTGGCCAGGGACGGGATGCTCTTGGTGCCATCATCCCCGAACGCCGTAACCTCGGAGAGGCCGCGGGCGCCGGGGAGACCGGTCACGCTGTTCAAGAAGGCGCGCAGCGCCCTGGCCGTGCCCCCGCTGTCGTCCAGCGTAAAGACGGCATTCTTGCCGTGGCGAAAACTCATGCCGCTCTCCTGCTCTAGCGAGGTGCCACGGCCACCAGGTAGGTGACCGATCCGGTGCCGGTCACGTCGGTGACCACCCGGAGGTATCGGTTGACGGTGGTGCCGTCGGCCACCAGCGCGCGCTGGGCGCCCACCGCCGTGATGCTGGCGAAGCTGGCCAGGTCCGTCCAGTCGGTGCCGTTCGCGGAGTGCTGGACCTTGATCCCCACCGACGTGAATCCGGAGTAGGCGGTGGCGTGCAGCACCAGCGCGGCGCCACCGGTGCTCGGGGTGCCGACCGTGCCGCGGTCCACGGCCGTGCCGTTGCCGTCTCCGGTCTCCGCGCCCAGGGCGTGCAGCACGTACCCGAGATCCACCCCGTCATCACCGGTGGCGGTGAGCGAGTAGCCGACGGCGTCGGTGCTGCTGGCGTCGATGGCGAACTCGGTAGGGTCGAACTGGCCGAACATGGCGGGCTTGCCGATGGCGTACCCGGCCGGGCAGCACGTGACGATCAGGCCGTTGTCCACGTCCACCGCGGCCACGATCTCATCGTGCAGCGCCTGCTCGTGATCCTGCGGGCCGCGCAGGGCCAGGGAGCCGGAGATCAGGCCGGGCACGAACTTGGCCCCGCCGTCCAGCAGGGCGGTCACCTCGCCCATGCCACGGGTGCTGGACACGCTCCACCCGGCCACCACCGCGGACACGTGATGCTCGTTGGCCAGGACACGGGTGGCCGTGCCGTGCTTGAAACTCATTCCAGCCCCACCTCCACCACCAGCTCGGCCCCGATGTAGCCGGTCTCACCGTACTCGATCGTTCCCGTCCGGCGGACGTTCGACAGGTGCGCGTAGGACACCAGGCCGCCGAGGGTGTCGTCCGCCTCCAGGGCGTCCTTCATCCGGCCGGCGGTGCCCCCGGTGGACAGGGCGGACCGCAGCGCCCGCTGGGCGCCCTCGCTGTCCGCGCCCTTGATGAGCAGGGTCACCAGGAAGGTGGCGTTGTCCGACCCCCGGCCCATCGTGTTGTCCCAGTCGAGCGAATCGAACTCCACCACCACCCCGGGGGCGGTGATGGTGCCGGTCACCTCGCTCTGCGCGCTCAGCTTCTGCGCCACCCCGCGGATGGTCACGCCGGTGGGCAGGCCGCGCCACACCGCGGCGAGCGCGTCCGCGATCGCGTTCAGGTCGTAGCTGGCGGCCATCAGGAACCCACCGCGGCCTGTAGGCGCGCGTCGTACGTCTGGTAGGGGGCCAGCAGGGCCTGCGCCATCGGGTTGCCGCGGATGCGGGCCGCGTAGTCACCGAACGCGGCGTAGCCGAACGGGGCGTCCGCGCTCTTCCAGTCCATGGCGGCCAGCATCAGGGTGGCCGAGCGGACTGGGCCGGGCACATCGGCCCACCCCCATTTCGCGGTCACCCGCACGTGGGCCACCCCGTAGAACGTCCACGTGCCGAACGTGGAGTAGGTGAGCCGGTTGAACGGCCAGCCGGGCACCCCGTCCACCACCCCGTCCGGGGGCTCCAGCTCGAACTCGTAGTCGGCGGTCCAGGAGGTCCCGGCCGCCCCGTTCGCCCAGGGGGTGACGATCAGGCCGTCCGCGGTCCAGAAGTCGTCCACGTCCACGCCGCGGCGGCCCGCCCGGAATCGGCGCTCGGTGGCCGATTCCGTCTTGCCGAACTGCCGACCGCAGAAGTGATTGACCGTGCCGGAGGCCGCGATCAGCGAGGACTCCAGGTCGGTGTCGTGGTCGGTGTTGTCGTCCGGGATGTCCAGGCGGTGCTTCAGCGCTTCCAGGTCCGCGTACGGGCCGCCGATGTCGGTCACGCCGGTACCTCCTGGAGGGCTCGCTGGCGCAGGTAAAGGTCCTCGTCCAGGAACTGGGCGCCCTTGTAGTGGGTGGTCTTGATGCTGGTGTCCACCCCGATGCGGATGCCGGCGGCGGTGACGCGCAGGCAGAAGGACAGGTCCTCGGAGAACGGGCGGTCGGTGCCGTTGCCTCCTGCGCCGCGGATGACCAGCGGGCGGAACGGGTCGGGCCCCAGGGTCTCGAGCACGCGGCGGTGGATGAGCAGGCAGGCGGCCCCGGTCCCGGCCACCTCCTGGAAGGCGTCCGGCTTGTAGTCGGCCATCGGCCGGAACCCCACCTCTCCCGTGTCCACCACCTCGTCCATGGAGTACAGGGTGGGGACGATGCGGTGGACAACGCCGTAGTGGGTGGCCACCGCGCTGGTGTCCGCCTTCAGGGCGAAGGCCAGGCCGCCGAGGACCTTCACGTGGTTGGCCTCGGCGCTGGCCACCAGCCTGTCCACCGTGTCCGGGCCAAACCCCATGTCCGTGTCCACCATCCACAGCCACTCCGCGTCGGTGGCCAGGAAGGCGCGGGCGATCTCGTTGCGGCCCTCGGCCACTCCCATGGTCCCGGCCACCTTGCGCAGGTACATGCCGTTGGGGCGCAGGATGCGGGCGCTGGTGGCCTGGTCGTGGAGCAGGAGGTGGGCGAGGGACAGGCCGAAACAGGCCGCCCATTCGTGGCAGTCCAGGAAACCCGGCACCACCCCGCCCTTGTGGATCTTCATTGCGGTTCCCGTCCTCGCAGGCGCGCAGGCGTGAAGGGGCGCGCGAGGGCCTGCAACCCCGCGCGCCCCCTGCTTCACTTGCCCTCGGCCTTGGCCGCGGTCTTGGCGTTGGCCACGTCGCCGCTGGAGCTGGCGGGCTTGGCCGCGGCCTTCTTGGCCGGCGCGGGCTTGGTGGCCTCGGGGGCCACCTCCTCGATCGGCGTGGCCACCTGCACCTCGGACGCCTCGGTGGCCTGGCCACCCGGCGCGGGCCGGTTGTCCAGATCCTCGGCGGTGGGGCCGTCCAGGTTGGCGTGGCTGCCGTCCAGCTTGGTGGGGCCGGTGGTCTCGGTGATGACCACGGTCTCCCCGTCCCCGGCCTTCACCACCTCGCCGACCTGCTGGCGCATCGGCACCTTGTCGTCGTAGTCCGGATCGCCCGACTTCTTCTTCTCGTGAACCATTGTCCGTTTCTTCCCTTCGGTGTGCTCGGCCGGCGAGCCCGGCTCGGGGTTGTCCGCTCCCGTGGATTACCCCGAGCCGGGAGCTGCTAGGCGGTGGTCTTGTCCTGGAGCAGGCGGAACGCGAGGTCGTTGATGCTGTCCGCGCCGTTGCGCCAGTGCATGTACCACCCGCGACGGCCGTCCGGGAGGTTGTTGCTGGTGTTGAACAGGTGCGGGATGAACTCGATGGCGAGCGACCCCGGCTTGTCCACGATCAGGTAGTTGCTGAACAGGCCGAACACCATCAGGTTGTCGACGGTGGTCGTCTGGAAGGTGCTGGGCGCCTGGAAGGACGTTTCCACCGGGAAGCCCAGGAGCTGCTGCGTGGGACGCTGCGTCATGTCGGTGGAGTAGTTCGCGCCCAGCGCCGAGCCGAGCGCCGCGATGCGCTCCAGCATGGTCGGGTGCATCAGCCACCGGGAACCGTCGGTCCAGCGGTCACCGAGGCTGTTGGCGATCCCCGCCAGGTCCGCCCGGGTGAACGTCGAGCCGGTGGCCAGGGACACCTCCACGTTGGTGTTGGCGTCCAGCGCGGTGAAGATACCGGTGGGCTGGCCGGAACCCGAGCCGGTCATGTGCGCGGCGGCCTCCAGGCGGGTGCGGCTGTCCGCCAGCAGCATCCGCACGTCCTCGGCCAGGCCGGGGATGTCCTCGAACGATTCGATGGACGCCTGGATCAGGCTCTGCGCCTTGTAGGTCGGCACCGACACCCGGGCGATCGGCGGGGTGTCGTCCGAAACCTCGGTGAGCTCGCCGTCCCACGAAGCCGTGGAGCCCGCCGTGCTCACACCGTTCCAGGTGTTGGCGCCACCGGACAGAGTGACCACCCGCGAGAGGGTGCGCACGACGTCCTTGGCCCCGGTGTTCGTCAGGATCAGGGTCGGGTCCAGGTGCGTCGGCACCAGGAAGCCACCAGCCGTGTTGGTGCCGACGGCCATGGCCGCCCGCTCCACGTCGGTCATCAAGAACTGCTGGCCCACGATGTACTTCTGGAAGCCGTCCATGTACTCCGGGCGGGACCGGGCCAGGATCTGCTTCTGCCACTCGGTGTCGCGGCGGTGGCGGGTGATCACCCGGTCGAAACTGTCCGCGCCCTCGGCCGGGAGGTGGTGCTCCTCGATGGCCTTCAGGTTGGACGAGCGCAGCGCCTCCGCGTACTCCCGGTCGTCCATGTTCTGACGGCCGGAGCGCAGGATCTCGAACGGCTCCACCTGGCGCATGTACTCCGTCGAGCGGCCGGCGGGCCGGGCCCGCTGCACCTCCACGTCGGTGCCCTCGGTGTACCCGGCCGCGGCGAACGACCGGACGGCCTCCGCGGCGTCCTCGTGCTCGGTGGCGGTGGCCAGCTCCGTCTGGAGCGCCGGGAACAGGTTGCGGACGATCTCGGTCGAGCGGGCCACCTGCGCGTCGTCCGGCTCGTCCAGGGCGTCCAGCTCCAGGAACTCGGAGCGCAGCGCCTCCAGCTCGGTCTCGATCTCCGAGACCTTGCGGATCTTCGGCATTGCTATGCCTCCTTCGGCATCTCGATCAACCCGAGGTGTTCCGCCAGCAGGCGGTTACGGGTCAACACGGTGCGACCGGACCGCGGGGTGCGGGTGGCCGAGATGCCGGGCTCCGAGGTGGAGGTGGCGGGGTCCGCGAGCGAGGCGGCTTGCGTGCTCTCGGACAGGGTGCGGATCAGCTCCGCGCGCTCCTCGTCGGTGAGGGCGGCCAGGGCTGCCGCCACCTCGGTGGAACGTACAGCCATGATCCCCGCTTCCGCGTACGCGGGGAAGGGGGTGGGCCCGTACTCCTTCAGCCCCAGCTCGTGGCGGACCACGGTCTTCAGGGGCTGGCCGGGGCGCTCGCTGGAGCGGAAGATCCGCCCCCGGAACGACTGCCCGCGCAGGCTCTTGTCCCGGATGGCGCAGAGGGTGCTCTCCGCCAGGGGGGTGTGGTTGTACCGGGTGACCGTGAGCAGGCCGCGCGAGTCCACCTCGATGTGCTTGGCGTCGCCCAGCGGCACCGCGCCCAGCATGTTGGGCCGCCCGGTGAGGTCCATCCCGTGGTTGTAGAACACCCCCACCCGGTCGAACCCGCCGGACCGGCGGATGTGGTCCAGGGTGCGGTTGAATGCGGCCCGGTCGATCTCCTCCATGTAGTGCCCGTGCACGTCCCGGATCTCGGCCGGCGCGTCGAACACCGCGGCGTAGGCGGTGACGGTGCGTCCGTCCCCGCCGCGCTCGATCTCGAACTCGGTGACCGCGTAGGAACGCTCGTAGGTCTCGATCATCGGTGACTCCTCACGACACGCTCACGCGAACGGGGGCGGCCTTGCGGCGCTGCCCGGTGCTGGTGCTGTCCGGCGGCGGCGGGGGCGCCTTCCGGGCCTGCGGGCCGATGCTCTTGCGGGACATCAAGCGGCGCAGAAGGGTGGGGGTGACGATCCCGTCCGGCTTCAGCCCCAGCAGGCGCTGCGCCTTCTTGACCGCCGACGAGGTCAGCGGGCCGAACTTCCCATCCGTCCCCAGCTTGTTGCCGCGCAGGTCCGTGACGCCGAGCCGGTTGAGGGCGGCCTGGAGCTTGGCCACCCGGGGGTCGCCGCCCTTCATTCCGTACCCCGATCCGCGCTTGCCGTCGAACCGCATCGGGCCGGTGGGGGCCGCGGCCTTCCGCTTGCGCGCCGGGGCCCGGCCGCGGCCACCGCTCGAGCTGGACGCGCCAGAGCCCTTGGCCACGAACTGGCCGCCCTGCGCACCGGTGCCTCGAGGGTGCAGCGCGTCATCCCACTGGCGGGTGATCTCCGTCATCCGGGCTGCTCCTGTTCATCGGCGGCGGCCAGGGCGGGATCCTCGGCCAGGGGATCGTCCTCGGCCGGCGGGATCGGCTCCCCGGTGGCGGGGTCCACCTCGGCATCCGGGTCGGGGATGGGCTGGAGCTGCACCGAGATGAGGCCACTGTGCTCCAGCAGGGTGAAGTCCTCGGCCAGCACCGCCTGCACCGCGGTATCCGGAGTGAACCCGGCGGTGATGAGCACGGAGATCGTGCCCGCCTGCGTGGACTGCACCTCGGCGAGGTCCTTGGTGTCCTCGCGTAGGAAGGCCACGTCCGCCGCGTCGTACCACAGGTGCGCGTCGTCCGGCTCGTTCACCAGCGGGCCGAGGGCGCCGCACAGGGAACGCCACTGCGAACGCAGGAACAGGTCCCCGTACGCGCGCTTGGCCTGCCCATAGTTGCTGTAGGTGGCGGCGGCCAGCCCCTCGGACAGGCCGACGATGATCGGCGGCACCCCGCCCGCGGCGGCCACCCGCGTCTCGCCGTGGCCCTGCGTCCCCTTGAAGTCGAGCTGGGTGAGGTCGGCCCCCACCACCTTCACGTCCGCCCCGCCGCCGAGGTACAGGTTCTTGTAGGCGTTCTCGATCCCCGTGGAGGAGTCGTCCATGGCCTCCCGGAACTTGCGGAACTGCTCCGGGGTCACGGTCTCGGCCAGGGAGATGGCGAGGTTCGGGGTGGCCGCGTTCTCGAAGAACTTCAGCTTGTGGGCGGTGGCGGCCTTGTCCGCCTGCATCTCCTCGATCACCGGGGTGAGCCAGCTCATGCCGCGGTACTGCGCCTCCGGGTCGGGGATCGGCGCCCAGAACGCGAACTGGTCCAGGGTGTAGAGCGACACCTGTCCGCCGGACATCGGCCCGCCCACGGTGTACTTCAGGCCGATGATGTCCGCGGCCACCGCGGTGGCCGGCGGGGCCGACAGGATGAACTCGCACCAGTCGGGGCGCAGGCGGCGCAGCCCTGGCCCGAACCGCGGGTAGTCCTCCTGCACCCAGAAGGCGGTGCCCCCAGCGGTCACGTCCTGCTCGGCGCGCATGAGCAGTTGCTGGGTGGTCCCGCCCGGCCAGGGGCGCTCCAGCGCGGCGAGGTCCTGATTGCCGAACAGGTCGGATCCGCCACCGCTCTGCCGGTTGCGGCGCCACTTGAACCGGATCTCCGAGAACGGGCGGGCGCGGGCCATGCTCACCGCGAACACGATCCCGTTGGTCTTGTAGGCGCCCTGCACGTACCCGGCGAACGTGTCGGCAACCGGCTCCTGCTTCTCGCCGGTGTAGCTGTACGAGATGGGGCGATAGACCTGGCCCTGGAACTTCAGGAAGGAGTCCACCCACGCCTGGAAGGAGGGGGACCACCGCTGCACCTCGGCGGTCGGCGGGGTCCAGCGGACCAGCTCCTTGATGAAGCTCATGCGTACACCGCCCACGGCTCCACCGTGGCGGGCTCCTGGTAGCTGGCCAGGGCCCACAGGGCGTGGGTGCACGCCACCAGGGGGGTGATGTCAGTGGCGGGGTTGCGTCGGTCCCATGCGTGGCCGTCGCCCACGGGCCGCTTCCCGGCCCCGGCCACCGCCAGGGCCATCTCCTGCTGGCCGAGGTGCGTCACGTTGCGGTCCTCCACATCCTCGGCCGTGGCCGCATCATAGATCATGCCGAACGCCTGGGCTACGTCCCGCGTCCCCATGGTGACCAGGGGGAGCTTGGCGGGTTTGCCGTCGGCGCCGATGGCGTTCTGGAGGTCCGGGAGCAGTGAGCCCGCGGGGCCGCCGGGGTCAACGGCCACCGCCACGATATCGGGGTTGGCCGCCACCACCTTCACGACGTGCGCGACGATCCACGACGTGCCGGAGCCGGACACCACCAGCTCGAGCTGGCGCATCCCCTCGGGGGTGAGCACGGCTGCGCCGATGGAGGCGTTCACCTGCCCGCCGATGCGCGGGCTCACGTCGATGGCCAGGGCGGTGCGGCCGGCGTCGGCCGGCGCCTCGGTGCGCATCCGGTGCCACTGCACCTTGGAGATCACGCCGAACCCGCTCTGGAGATCCGGCGGCCAGATCCCCATGCGCTCGCGAGCGAAGCCGAGCGGCGCCATGGTGCGGCGCTCGCGCTCGATGGCCTCCAGCGTGATGCGGTGCGGGTGGGCGGGGTTGGTGCGCGCCCACGCCTTCCGGTCGTCCAGGACGCACCCGGTCTCGCGCCCGTAGAGGTGGGTGCATCGCGGGTTGGCGCAGCCCTTGATCTTGTCCAGGGTGCTGTCCCACCCGTAGTCCATGAACACCTGGGTGGCCGGGCCGTCGGCCAGGGCGAGGCGCAGGGCGCCGAACATTGGTTCCCCGCTCACGCTGTCCAGCGGCGGGGAGCTGGTGAGCCACACCTGCGGGTTGGGGCGGGCGGAGAGGGTGGGGAGCTGGGCGTCCACCTGGCCGGGGGTGAGCGCGTACGCCTCATCCCAGATGATCTTGTCGAAGGAGAACCCGCGACCGGAGCCCTTGCTCCTGGCCAGGAAGCGCATCCGCTGGCCGTTGACCAGCTCGATGCCCTCCTCCCCGTTGGTGTTGATGATCTTCTTTACCTTGGCGCGCATCCAATCGGTGGCGTCGATCAGAGCGACGATCCGGCGGAACGCCTCCATGGCCGTCTTGTACTCGTGGGCGGAGTGGCCGATCAGGCGCTCCCCGGTGACGAACAGCCAGAACAGCCCCAGCGCCTCCAGCACCGAGCCCTTCCCGTTCTGCCTGGACACCATCAGGTTCACCTGGAAGGCCGCCCAGCGGCCGAGCGCGGTCTCCCCGAGGCCGAGCTGGAGGGCCAAGGACTGCCACGGGTCCAGGATCAGCCCGGCCTGGGCAGCCACCTCCACCGCCTCCAGGCCGGAGGAATAGGCGTACTCCGGGAAGCGGCACACCCGCGGGACGATCAGCGAACGGTCCACGTCCGCGGGCAGGACGATGGAAGCGGGAAGATTGCGCGGGTCGAACACGGGTCACCCCACCCTGGCCCACGACACGATGGCCATGGTCATGCTGGCCAGGAAGAACAGCACCACCACCACCAGCACCACCCACCCCGCCCGGTCCATCAGTCGGCCGTGCCCGCCGCGCGGGCCGCGGCCTCGCGCTGCCGGCGCTCGCGCGCCTCCTTCAGCTCGTCCGCCGGGTCGACCGGGGGCGCGGCCGGGACCTGCTCCCGGGTCAGCACCCCGAGCTTGTCCAGCACGGTGGCCAGGGCCAGGGCGTGCTGGCGTGCCTCCACCATCGGCGCGCGCACCGTCACCTCGGCCACCTCGCCGCCGAGCTGTAGAGCGATGTCGTGCCAGGCCGCGGGATCACCGGTCAGGAAGGCGTCCAGCTCGTCCAGGCGCCGCTTGATCCGCACGGCCTCCTCGGCCAGGGCGCGGCGGGGACCGGTGAGCGCGGCGAGGCCGAGGGCTCCGGCGAGGTCAGTGCTTCCCGTGCTCACAGATCGGCCCCCCTCTGCGGTTCAGCTCGGCAACGGTCACGTCCAGGGTGACGGCGAGGCCGGGGATCAGGGCGCGCACCAGGCGCGCCCGCCACTCGGAGGCGTGAATCCAAGCCGCGATCGTCTTGGCGTGCAGCTCGGGGAACGGATCAGTGCCGGTGGTCATGGCAGCACCGGAGGTTGCGGACCGACGATCAGGCCGCCGATGAAGCAGGTGGCCACCACCGCGAGCACCGCGGCCAGGACTGCCCAGCCGAGCAGGCGAGCCTCCGGGCTCATGGGCTTGGCGGGCTTGTCGTCCGGCACGTACACGAACGGGCCGATGCGGGGGCGGAACCGGAAGCCCATCAGCGCACCAGTCCGATCCCGCGCAGCACCCGCCAGAACGTGGCCATCTCCCTCTGGTGCTCGGTGAGGCCGAGCGGGTCGCCGTCGGCCGGCGGGCCGCTCAGCTCCCGGCGCACCTCCAGCGGGTGCCGGAACTCGGCCACCGGGGCGGGGTGCTCGCGCGCCCACGGCGGTGGCGGGACCTGGCGCCACTCAGTCGCTGTCATCGTCCGGCCTGTTCTCGGTGGGGTCCTCCACGTCGGGGCGCGTCCAGCCCAGCCTCTCCAGGAGGGCGGCCTGCTCCTCGTGGATCATCACCACCGCGTCGTCCAGCTCGGTGTCCGGCGCGAGGGCACCGCCGAGGGAGAGCACCACCGTCGGCTTGTCGTTGGGATTCTCCACGTACACCGCGTAGCCGCGGACGTGCCGGGCGATGTCCTTGCCATCCACGTGGATGGTGGCATCGCCCAGGCCCTTGTGGTGGATCTTGACTTTGCTCATCCCGTCCTCACGATCCGTGCTCGCTCTGTGTGCCGTACGGGTGACCCTCCGGGGGGAAATCGCGCGAC
>Ga0196970_1000548_pt1 | contig 41647 bp, 35 predicted proteins | sample S1v_513CmetaG_FD_148672 | JGI IMG/M metagenome (GOLD analysis project Ga0196970, IMG submission 148672) | Soil microbial communities from Anza Borrego desert, Southern California, United States - S1+v_5-13C | ecosystem: Environmental > Terrestrial > Soil > Desert | place: USA: California... | reverse complement strand
GCCCTACAAGGACCTCGGCCTGATCATCGTCGATGAGGAGCATGACGCCGCCTACAAGCAGGAAGAGGGCGCCATCTACCACGCCCGCGACATGGCGGTGGCGCGCGCCCACCTGGGGCAGATCCCTATCGTGCTGGTCTCCGCCACGCCGGCGCTGGAGACGCAGGTCAACGCCGACAGCCACAGGTACACCCGCATCCACCTGCCGGGCCGGCACGGCGGCGCGATGCTGCCCGACGTGAAGCTGATCGACCTGCGCGCCGACCGGCCGCCGCCGCGGCACTGGCTGGCGCCCAGCCTGAAGAAGGCGCTGACCGAGACGCTGGCGGAGGGGGAGCAGGCCATGCTGTTCCTCAACCGCCGCGGCTACGCGCCGCTGACGCTGTGCCGCGCCTGCGGGCACCGGCTGCAATGCCCGAACTGCACGGCATGGCTGGTCGAGCACCGGCTTGCCCGCAAGCTGCAATGCCACCATTGCGGGGTGGCGCAGCCGCTGCCCGAGGCCTGCCCGAACTGCGGCGAGCACGGCACGCTGGCGGCCTGCGGCCCCGGCGTCGAGCGCATCGCCGAGGAGGTGGCCGAGCTGTTCCCCGACGCCCGCGCCGCCATCATGGCGTCGGACACGCTGTTCGGCCCGCGCGCCATCCAGGAGATGATCCGCAAGATCGCCGATCACGAGCTGGACATCGTCATCGGCACCCAGGTGATGGCGAAGGGCCACCACTTCCCCATGCTGACGCTGGTCGGCGTGGTGGACGCCGATCTCGGGCTGGCCGGCGGCGACCTGCGCGCGGGGGAACGCACCTATCAATTGTTGCACCAGGTCGCCGGCCGCGCCGGCCGCGGCGAGCGGCCGGGCACCGTCTACCTGCAGACCTACATGCCCGAGCACCCGGTGATGCAGGCGCTGGCCGCCGGCGACCGCGACGGCTTCTACCAGCTGGAGGCGGAGATGCGGCTGGAGGCGGCGATGCCGCCCTTCGGCCGGCTGGCGGCGCTGATCGTGTCGGGGGAGGACGCGGCGCTGGTCGACCGCGTCGCCATGGCGCTGGGCCGCGCCGCGCCGCGTTCCGACACCGTGGCGGTGCTGGGGCCGGCGCCGGCGCCGCTGGCCCTGCTGCGCGGCCGCCACCGCCGCCGCCTTCTGCTGAAGGCGCCGCGCGGCACGCCCATCCAGTCGCTCATCGCCAACTGGCTGGAGCAGGTGGAGGTGCCGCCCGCCGTGCGGGTGCAGGTGGACGTGGATCCGTACAGCTTCCTGTGAGGCAAGGCGGTGCGTGCGCCGCCTCTCGTGCGCCGGAACGCTCCCGCAGCGCAGGGGAAGGGCGAGCGCACGCCCGCCGATGTGGCCGATAAGTCGAAAATTTGCTTCGCATTAAAAGTGATTGCGCTAGATCAACGCGCAGGGCGGACCTTCTGTGCCGTCACTCCCGCCCATTTTTCTGGTCGGCCAATGAGGAGATGAGCGCATGTCGCTTGTCAGCCGTCTTTCGATTCGTATGAAGATCGCGCTGGCGTTCGGTGTGGTGGTGGCGTCGATCGTGGCGTCGTCGCTGCTGGTGCACCGGGACGTCCGCGAGCAGGACCGCCAGCTCGACGTGATCGACCGGGCGGCCGAGGAGGTTCTGACCCGTGTGGTGCCGCTGGCGCAGGGCGTCCTCGACCTGCGCTACGACGTGGCGCAGGTGCAGCAGTGGCTGACCGACGTGTCGGCGACGCGGGGCCTGGACGGCCTGGACGACGGTCCGGAGAAGGCGGAGGAGTTCGCCCGCAAGTTCGCGGAGGATCTGGCGCTGGCGCTGGCCCACGCCGAGGCGCTGAACCTGCCCGAGGTCCGCGCCGAACTGATCGCCGCCCGCGAGCGTTTCGCGCCCTACTACCAGGCCGGCCAGCGGATGGCGAACGCCTTCATCGAGGGCGGGCCGCAGGCCGGCAACACGCTCATGGGCGACTTCGACGCGACGGCGGAGGAACTGGCGCAGCGGCTCGACCATCTGGGCGAGCTGGTCGGGCAGAACAGCGCCGTGCGCTTCCGGGACCTCAAAGGCGCCGTGGTGGCGATCGGGGAGTCGAACGACGGCATCCGTGACGTGCTGCTCCTGGCGACGGCGTTCTCGGTGGTCACGGCGCTGGTCAGCGTGGTGGTGCTCGGGATGACCCTGTCGCGTCCGCTGCTGCGCCTGCGCGCGGTGATGGCGGCTCTGGCCGGCGGCGACCTGGGCGTCGCGGTCGGCTTCGAGGGGCGTGGCGACGAGATCGGCGGCATGGCCGACACGGTGCGCGTCTTCCAGGCCAACGCCCGCGAGGCGGAGCGCCTGCGCGCCGAGCAGGAGGCGGCCCGCGCCGAGGCCGAGGAGGAGAAGCGGCAGGCGCTGGAGCGCATGGCCGCCACCGTCGAAACCGAGACGCGCGACGCCGTCAATCGCGTCGCCGCGCGCACCCGCCAGATGAACGCCAACGCCGACGGCATGGCGGCCTCCGCCACCGCGGTCAGCGGCAACGCCCAGGACGTCGCGGCCGCGGCCGAGCAGGCGCTGGGCAACGCGCAGACCGTGGCCTCCGCCACAGAGGAGCTGAGCGCCTCCATCGGCGAGATCGGCCGCCACGTCGGCGAGGCGAGCGACGTGTCGCACCGCGCCGTCGGCGCCGCGCAGGGCGCCGCGGCGACCATCGGAAAGCTGGCCGAGGCCGTGGGCCGGATCGGCGAGGTCGCCGACCTCATCAACGGCATCGCCGCGCAGACCAATCTGCTGGCCCTCAACGCCACCATCGAGGCGGCGCGGGCGGGGGAAGCGGGAAAGGGCTTCGCGGTCGTGGCGTCGGAGGTGAAGAGCCTCGCCAACCAGACCGCCAAGGCGACCGAGGAGATCGCCGGCCAGATCGCCGACATCAAGGGCGTCACCGGCACCGCGGTGGGCGCGGTCGAGGAGATCGTCCAGACCATCCACGACATCGACCGGATCGCCTCGACCATCGCCGCGGCGGTCGAGCAGCAGACCGCCGCCACCGGCGAGATCGCCCGCAACGTCAGCCAGACCACCACGGCCGCGCAATCGGTGTCGACCCGCATCGGCGCGGTGTCGCAGGAGGCCGGCAGCACCGGCGAGCGCGCCGCCGAGGTGCAGCAGCTCGCCTCCGAACTGGCCTCCGGCATCGACGCGCTGTGCGAGCAGGTGGTGCGCATCATCCGCACCTCGACCGAGGACGTCGACCGCCGGCGGATGCCGCGCGTGCCGGCCCAGCTGCCGTGCCACGTCGACGGAGAGCCCGCGGTGGTGCGCGACCTGTCGGCGGGCGGGGCAATGATCGAGGGCGGGCCGGAGCTGGCGGTCGGCGCCGCCGGGACGCTCAGCGCCGATGCCGTCGGCCGGCCGCTGCCGTTCCGCGTCCGCGCCGCCAGACGCGGCATCCTGCACGTCACCTTCGAGATCGACGACGCCGCCGCGGCCGCGGTGCGCCGCGTGGTCGAGAACCTGGGGCGCACCCGGGCGGCGTGAGACGAATCGGGGCGGCGGGTTCTATGACGTCGCCATGGATCCGGCTCAGACCACCGCCTCGGCGCGCGCGGCGCGGCTGCGCGGCCGCCAGATCGACAGGCATTCGGCGGCGGTGGCGCCGTTGCCGATGCCGTACCAGCCGGCGCGGTCGTTGAAGCTCAGCGTATAGCGGCCGGTGCCGTCGCGCTCGAAGCGGAACACCGCGCGCTCGACGCCCGGCAGCATCACCAGCAGCCGGTCGAAATCGCGCCCGCTCTCGCGGATGATCCCCGCCCAATGGCCGAGGCGCAGCTTGGGTTCCGCCACCGTCCCGAACTCGTCGAGGTCGGCGGGGGTGAAGCGGGCGCAGGAGAAGGCGACGACGGTCATGGCGGGGCACACTGATCGCGGAAGACGTGCCGGGACGGTGGCCCCGATTGGTTAACCACGGGTTAAGGTCCCGCCGAGTTCACAGCCCCCGGTGGCTTCCCGGCCGGCCGAAAGTTGCCTTTTTCCGGAGCATTCATACGGCTTCCGTCGGATACCCCCATTCGTTGCACGGAAACTGTCCAGACTCGGTTGCGCATAGGCGATTCCTGTGATATTGGACCGCTCGCTTTCGCGGCCGGGGCCGTCGCAACAAGCATCACAGCTCTCCTTAAGGCCCTGAAAATTCACCGTCTACCGAACTCATATTCGAGGGATCAGGTGGCTTCCGAAGGTACAGGCGTTTCCGAGCTCTCCGGCCGCTATTCCACGGCGCTGTTCGAGCTTGCGGATGACAACAAGGCGCTCGATCAGGTCGCAGGCGATCTGACCGCGCTGAAGCAACTCCTTGCCGAGAGCGCCGACCTTCGCCGCCTCGTCCAGAGCCCGGTGATCAGCCGGGCGGAGCAGGGGCGTGCCATGGCCGCGGTTCTGGACCGCGCCGGCGTGTCGGATCTGACCAAGCGCTTCATCGGGCTGGTGGCGAAGAACCGCCGCCTGTTCGCGCTGCCGGGCATGATCAACGGCTATCTGGCCGAGCTGGCGCGCCGCCGCGGCGAGACCACGGCGTACGTGACGGCGGCCAAGCCGCTGTCGGACGCCCAGGTCCAGGCGGTCACCGACGCTCTCAAGAAGTCGGTCGGCTCCAAGGTGACGGTGAGCGTTACCGTCGATCCCGCGCTGATCGGCGGCATGATCGTGAAATATGGCTCGCGCATGGTCGACACCTCGGTGCGCACCAAGCTCGATAAGTTGCAACTCGCCATGAAGGCCTCAGGGGGACAAGTCTGATGGATATCCGCGCCGCAGAAATCTCTGCGATCCTCAAGCAGCAGATCGCGAATTTCGGGACCGAGGCGGACGTCGCCGAGGTCGGTCAGGTCCTGTCGGTGGGTGACGGCGTCGCCCGCGTGCACGGCCTGGACAACGTGCGCGCCGGCGAGATGGTGGAGTTCCCGGGCGGCCTGAAGGGCATGGCGCTGAACCTCGAGACCGACAACGTCGGTGTCGTGATCTTCGGCAACGACCGCGACATCAAGGAAGGCGACACCGTCAAGCGCACCGGCACCATCGTGGACGTGCCGGTCGGCAAGGGCCTGCTGGGCCGCGTGGTCGACGGCCTCGGCAACCCGATCGACGGCAAGGGCCCGCTGGTCAACGTCGAGCGCAAGCGCGTCGAGGTGAAGGCCCCGGGCATCATTCCGCGCAAGTCGGTGCACGAGCCGATGCAGACCGGCCTGAAGGCCGTCGACAGCCTGGTGCCGATCGGCCGCGGCCAGCGCGAGCTGATCATCGGCGACCGCCAGACCGGCAAGACCGCCGTCGTCCTCGACACCTTCATCAACCAGAAGCCGATCAACCAGGGCGACGACGAGAGCAAGAAGCTCTACTGCATCTACGTCGCCGTCGGTCAGAAGCGCTCGACGGTCGCCCAGATCGTCAAATCGCTGGAAGACGCCGGCGCCATGGAGTACTCGATCGTGGTCGCCGCGACCGCGTCCGAGCCGGCGCCGATGCAGTTCCTGGCGCCGTACACCGGCTGCACCATGGGCGAGTTCTTCCGCGACAACGGCATGCACGCCGTGATCGTGTACGACGATCTGTCCAAGCAGGCCGTCGCCTACCGCCAGATGTCGCTGCTGCTGCGCCGCCCGCCGGGCCGCGAGGCGTACCCCGGCGACGTGTTCTACCTGCACAGCCGCCTGCTCGAGCGCGCCGCGAAGATGAACGACGCGCACGGCGCCGGTTCGCTGACCGCGCTGCCGGTCATCGAGACGCAGGCCGGCGACGTGTCCGCGTACATCCCGACCAACGTGATCTCGATCACCGACGGCCAGATCTTCCTCGAGACGACGCTGTTCTATAAGGGCATCCGCCCCGCCATCAACGTCGGCCTGTCGGTGTCCCGCGTGGGCTCGGCGGCGCAGATCAAGGCGATGAAGCAGGTCGCCGGCTCGATCAAGCTCGAACTCGCCCAGTACCGCGAGATGGCCGCCTTCGCGCAGTTCGCCTCGGACCTCGACGCCTCGACCCAGCGCCTGCTGGCCCGCGGCGCCCGCCTGACCGAGCTGCTGAAGCAGGGCCAGTACCAGCCCCTCCCGGTCGAGGAGCAGGTCGTCTCGATCTTCGCCGGCGTGAAGGGCTACCTCGACAAGATCAAGGTCGAGGACGTCACCCGCTTCGAGAAGAAGTACCTGGACGAGATCCGCTCGAAGGGCGCCGACATCCTGAACGCCATCCGCACCGAGAAGGCGATCAGCCCGGCCACCGAGGAGAAGCTGAAGGCCTTCCTCGAGGGCTTCACCAAGGTGTTCGTCTGATCTGAACCAGGAAGTCCGGGGCCGCGAGGCCCCGGACTTCCGGCCGGAAGCAATCGGGCGCAGAACTCTCGCGGGATGAAGGGCCGGTATGCCTAGCCTCAAGGACCTCAAGAATCGGATCGCCAGCGTCCAATCGACGCGGAAGATCACGTCGGCCATGAAGATGGTGGCCGCCTCCAAGCTCCGCCGCGCGCAGGAGCAGGCCGAGGCGTCCCGTCCCTACGCCGAGCGCATGGGCCGCATGCTCACCTCGCTCGCCGCCAACGTCCAGAACGGCGCCGGCGGGCCGAAGCTGATGACGGGCACGGGCTCCGACCAGGTGCACCTCCTCGTCGTCATCTCCTCCGACCGCGGCCTGTGCGGCGCCTTCAACGGCTCCGTCGTCCGCGAGGCGCGCCGCCAGATCCAGCGCCTGCAGGGCGAGGGCAAGACGGTGAAGGTGCTGACCGTGGGCCGCAAGGGCCGCGACCAGCTGCGCCGCGACTACGCCTCGCTGGTCGTCGAAACCTACGAGGATGTCGGCCGCCGCCGGCTGTCGTTCGGCGACGCGGACACGATCGCCAAGAAGATCAACGAGATGTACGAGGCGGGCGAGTTCGACGTCTGCTCGGTCGTCTACAACAAGTTCAAGTCGGCGATCACGCAGATCGTCACCGTCCAGCAGCTCATCCCGTTCGCGGTGCCGGAGACGGCGTCCGAGGGTGCGGCGGACGAGGCGAAGGCGATCTACGAGTTCGAGCCCGACGAGGAGCAGATCCTCGCCGAGCTGCTGCCGCGCAACCTGTCGATCCAGGTCTACCGCGCTCTCCTGGAGAGCGCCGCGTCCGAGCAGGGCGCGCGCATGACCGCGATGGACAACGCGACCCGCAACGCCGGCGACATGATCAACCGCCTGACGCTGACCTACAACCGGACGCGCCAGGCGTACATCACCAAGGAGCTGATCGAGATCATCTCCGGCGCCGAGGCGATCTGAGGCACTGCGTGATCCGCGGTTTCGTTTGACACATTCGAGTTCCGAGGGAGCTTTACCCCATGGCTAAGAATACCGAGGCCCAGGCCACCAACGCCGGCGGCCGGATCACCCAGGTGACGGGCGCCGTCGTCGACGTCCAGTTCGACGGCGACCTGCCGGCGATCCTGAACGCGCTGCACACCCAGAACGAGGGCAAGACCCTGGTTCTCGAGGTCGCGCAGCACCTGGGCGAGAACACCGTTCGCACCATCGCCATGGACAGCACGGACGGCCTCGTCCGCGGCCAGGAGGTGATCGACACCGGCGCCCCCATCGCCGTGCCGGTCGGCCCGGAGACGCTCGGCCGCATCATCAACGTCATCGGCGAGCCGATCGACGAGCGTGGCCCGGTCGGCAACAAGGCCGTGTCGCCGATCCACCGTCCGGCCCCGGAGTTCGTCGAGCAGTCCACCGAAGCCGAAGTGCTGGTCACCGGCATCAAGGTCGTGGACCTGCTGGCCCCGTACGCCAAGGGCGGCAAGATCGGCCTGTTCGGCGGCGCCGGCGTGGGCAAGACCGTGCTCATCATGGAGCTCATCAACAACGTCGCCAAGGCGCACGGCGGCTACTCGGTGTTCGCCGGCGTGGGTGAGCGCACCCGCGAGGGCAACGACCTCTACCACGAGATGATCGAGTCGGGCGTCATCAAGCTCGACGGCCCGGGCTCCAAGGTGGCCCTGGTGTACGGCCAGATGAACGAGCCGCCGGGCGCCCGCGCCCGCGTCGCGCTGACCGGCCTGACGGTCGCGGAGTACTTCCGCGACGAGGAAGGCCAGGACGTGCTGTTCTTCGTGGACAACATCTTCCGCTTCACGCAGGCGGGCTCCGAGGTGTCGGCGCTGCTCGGCCGCATCCCCTCGGCGGTGGGTTACCAGCCGACGCTGGCCACCGACATGGGCGCCCTGCAGGAGCGCATCACCACCACCAAGAAGGGCTCGATCACCTCGGTGCAGGCCATCTACGTGCCCGCCGACGACCTGACCGACCCGGCCCCGGCCACCTCGTTCGCCCACCTGGACGCCACGACGGTGCTGTCGCGCCAGATCGCCGAGCTGGGCATCTACCCGGCCGTGGATCCGCTCGACTCCACCTCGCGCATCCTGGATCCGCGCGTGGTCGGCGAGGAGCACTACAAGGTCGCCCGTGACGTGCAGCGCGTTCTGCAGACCTACAAGTCGCTGCAGGACATCATCGCGATCCTGGGTATGGACGAGCTGTCGGAAGACGACAAGCTGGTCGTCGCCCGCGCCCGCAAGATCCAGCGCTTCCTGTCGCAGCCCTTCCACGTTGCCGAGGTGTTCACCGGCACCCCGGGCGTGCTGGTGTCCATCGAGGAGACCATCAAGGGCTTCAAGGGCATCGTGAACGGCGACTACGACCACCTGCCGGAGGCCGCCTTCTACATGGTCGGCACCATCGACGAGGCCGTCGCCAAGGCCAAGAAGATGGCCGCCGAGGCCGCCTAAGGTCTCGTCTGGTCCACAGTTGAAACGGCAACCCCCTCCCGTCCGGCAACGGCGGGAGGGTGGGTCGAGGGAGCCCCTGTCGCATGGCCGATAAAGTCGAATTCGAACTGGTGTCGCCGGAGAAGCTGCTGACCTCGCAGCCGGTGGACATGGTCGTGGTCCCGGGCACCGAAGGCGACTTCGGCGTGCTGGCCGGACACGCGCCGATGATCTCCACCGTGCGTCCGGGCGTCATCGACGTCTACGAGGGCGACCGGATCGTCGACCGCGTCTTCGTCGCCGGCGGCTTCGCCGAGGTGACCGAAACCCGCTGCACGGTGCTGGCCGAGCAGGCCCTGCCGCTCGCCGACATCGACCGCGCCAAGGTCGAGAAGGAGGTCCAGGACCTCTCGGAAGACCTGGACGACGCCAAGTCCGACGCCGAGCGCGCCGAGGTGGAGGCCAAGCTGGCCATCGCCCGGGCCAAGCTCGACGCCGCCGGCACCGGCAGCACGACGCACTGACCGGGCGCCGTCCGGTCTGCGGCAACGTGGACCGGCACGAGCCCGTTGCATTGCGGAATCAAGCCCATACATAGTTCCGTGGGTTGCGACGCCCTCCGACACGGTCGGGGGGCGCCGTCGTTTTGGGGACCTGGGTTTTCGGGACGGGAGCGGTCATGGCGACGTTGCACTGGCGGTACGAAGAGCTTCCCTGGGACAGCCTGGATCGCGACAGGATCGATCCCGAGCTGGTGCCGCTGATCAAGGCGGCGGCGCTGGTGGAGTTCAACGCCAACGACTACACCGCCTACCTCTGCAACGTCTTCAAGGACGACCCGGAGTTCCAGCAGGCGGCCCATGAGTGGGCGGTGGAGGAGGTGCAGCACGGTCGCGCGCTCGGCCGCTGGGCCGAGCTGGTGGACCCGTCCTTCAGCTTCGAGGGCGCCGTCCAGCGCTTCCGCGACGGCTACCGCGTGCCCATCGACCTGACCGCGTCGATCCGCGGCTCGCGCAGCGGCGAGCTGATTGCCCGCTGCATGGTGGAGACCGGCACCAGCTCCTACTACACCGCCATCGCCGACTCGACCGACGAGCCGCTGCTGAAGCTGATCTGCCGCAACATCGCCGCCGACGAGCTGCGCCACTACAAGCTGTTCTACACGCACGCCAAGCGCTACCTTGAGACCGAACAGCTCAGCAAGTGGCAGCGCCTGAAGGTGGCGCTGGCCCGCATCGGCGAGACCGAGGATGACGAGCTGGCCTACGCCTACTACGCCGCCAACGCGGCCGAGGGCGTGCCGTATGAGCGCAAGACCTTCAACGCCGCCTACGCCAAGCGCGCCTGGGGCCGCTACCAGGAGCCGCACGTCGAGCGTGCCATCGCCATGGTCTTCAAGGCCTGCGGGCTGAAGCCGCACACCACGCCCTTCAAGATGGCCACCAAGGTGGCGTGGTGGCTGATCGCCGGGAAGGCGAGGGCGTCGGCGAAGGCGGCGTAAGCGAGAGGGCCCGGCCCTCTCGCGCTCTTCCCACCAAGGGCCGGAGGCCCTTGGATCCCGGCTGTCTACAGCGCCTTCTCCGCCGCGGCGTGCGCCGCCGCGAACTGCTCGTTCAGGAAGGGGCTGACCTCGCGGCAGATGTCGGCGACGTGCCGGGTGCCCTCGACATAGCCGATGCTGCGCTCCAGCGACCAGGAGCGCGGGCGCTCCTTGGTCAAGGCGCGCAGGATCGAGATCTGCTCGGCCATCTTGATGCGCTTGGAGCCGGCCGGGGCGGTGGCGAGGCGCTTGGCCTGGGCCGCCTTGCGCTCCTGGATGGTGGCCGCGCCGAGAATGTCGTCCGGGTCGGTGACGCCGGCCACCAGCGCGGCGACGGCATCGCCGAAGCGTTCACGGATCACGTCGATGGTGACGTGCCCGTCTTCGACCATGTCGTGCAGCCACGCGGCGGCGATCTCCTCCGGCGAGCCGCCGGCCTTGGCGACCAGATCGGCGGTCTCGCTGAGGTGCGTCACGAACGGGCTGGCATCCGGGCGGGTGCTGCCTTCGTAGGTCGCCGCCGCGAAGCGCAGGGCGGACGTGACGATGTTGGTGTCCGTCATTCGGGCTCTCCCGTGTCCTCTTGGTAGGACCACCTTAGCGCGTCGGCGCCACCGGGGGGATTGCGGCGGATCAAGTGCGGCGATGCGCCTCAGGACCCGGCCGACCGCAGCCAACGCTCCGGCGGCGGACCCGTTCCAAGCAATACCGCGCCAAAGGAAAAGGCGCCCGAAGGCGCCTGCTCCTCCACGCCGTGGGCGGCCCGTCAGAGGCCGCCGTTCGCCACGGCCTTCTTGAGAAGCTCGCGGATGTCGAGGAGCAGCGCGAGCAGCCCCGAGCTGAGGCCGCCGACCAGGAAGCCGACGACGGCACCAACCAGTGCCATGCCGAAGCTGAAGCCCTGGAACGGGTTCGCGCTGCCGCCGGCGATGAAGCCGAACAGCGTTCCGCCAATGATCACCAGCACCAGCGACAGGTTCATCAGGCCGATCAACAGGCCGCGCAGCTTCTCCATATCACTCTCTCCGTTTGAATGCGTGCAATGCACTTAAGAGGTGCAACTAAGACGGAGGCTAGGGAGTCAACCGAGGCTTGTCCATCGCCGGATCGCGGTGCGCGCACAAGGATGTGCGGCAAATCGTCCTCACAACGGAAAAGGGCGCCCCGAGAGGCGCCCTTTCCGGTTCGGCGTGGAGCCGATCAGACGTCCAGCAGCAGGCGGCGCGGGTCCTCGATGCACTCCTTGATGCGCACCAGGAAGGTCACCGCTTCCTTGCCGTCGATGATGCGGTGGTCGTAGGAGAGCGCCAGGTACATCATCGGGCGCACCTCGACCTTGCCGTTGACCACGACCGCGCGGTCCATGGTCTTGTGCATGCCGAGGATGGCCGACTGCGGCGGGTTGATGATCGGCGTCGACATCAGCGAGCCGTACACCCCGCCGTTCGAGATGGTAAAGGTGCCGCCGGTCAGCTCGTCCATGGACAGCTTGCCGTCGCGGCCCTTCTTGCCCAGCTCGCCGATCTTCCCCTCGATCTGGGCGAAGCTCATCTTGTCGGCGTCGCGCACGATGGGAACCACCAGACCCTGCGGCGTGCCGACGGCGACGCCGATGTCGTAGTAGTTCTTGTAGACGATGTCGGTGCCGTCGATCTCGGCGTTGACCGCCGGGATCTCCTTCAGCGCCTGGATCGCGGCGCGCACGAAGAAGGACATGAAGCCGAGGCGCACCTTGTGGCGCTTCTCGAAATAGTCCTTGTACTCGGCGCGCAGCGCCATCGCCGCGCTCATGTCCACCTCGTTGAAGGTGGTCAGCATGGCGGCGGTGTTCTGCGCCTCCTTCAGGCGCTCGGCGATGCGCTGGCGCAGGCGGGTCATGCGGACCCGCTCCTCCTGCGCGGCGCGCGGACGCTCGCCCTGCGTGCCCGGAGCCCAGACGACCTTCGGCGCCGGGGCGGCGGCCGGAGCCGCGGCGGGAGCCGCCTTCGGCTTCTCCAGCGTCTCGATGACGTCGCCCTTGGTGACGCGGCCGTCCTTGCCGGTGCCGGCGATCTGCGAAGCGTCGAGGCCCTTCTCCTCGATCATCTTGCGGGCGGCGGGCATCGGCTCGACGCCGGCCTTGGTGGCGGGCGCCGGAGCCGGCGCGGCGGCCGGGGCCGGAGCCGCGGCCTTCGCCGGGGCCGGGGCGGCCGCGGCGGCGGTGGCCGCCGCACCCTCGGCGATGATGCCCAGCAGCGCGGCGACGCCGACGTTGGAGCCTTCGGGGGCGACGATCTCGGCCAGCATGCCGGCGACCGGCGCGTTGACCTCCAGCGTCACCTTGTCCGTCTCCAGCTCGACCAGCGGCTCATCGGCGGCGACGGGGGCGCCGGCCTGCTTCAGCCAGCGGGCGACGGTGGCCTCGGAGACCGACTCGCCCAGGGTGGGGACCTTGATTTCGGTAGCCATGGTTCCTCTTGCGTCCTCTTTTTATATGTCCTGGGGTCAGCGAACCGTCAGCGCGGCGTCGACGATCTTCGCCTGCTCCTGGTTGTGCCGCTTCAGCAGGCCGGTGGCCGGGGCCGCCGCCGGCTCGCGGCCGACGTAGCTGGGCCGGCCCGCCTTGTGCTCGATCGACTTCAGCACGCCCTCGATGCGGCGGTCCATGAAGTGCCAGTAGCCCTGGTTCTCCGGCTCTTCCTGGCACCAGATCACCTCGGCGTTCGGGTACTTGGCGAACTCCTCGGTCAGGGTCGAGCGCGGGAACGGGTACAGCTGCTCGACGCGGACGATCGCCACGTCCTTGATGCCCCGCGCGGTGCGCTCGGCCAGCAGGTCGTAGTAGACCTTGCCGGTGCACAGCACGACGCGGCGGATCTTGTCGTTGGAGACCAGATCGGTCGCGGCCTCGCCCAGCACGCGGCGGAAGTGGCCGTTGCCCGTGAACTCCGACAGGCTGGAGACGCACAGCTTGTGGCGCAGCAGCGACTTCGGCGACAGCAGCACCAGCGGCTTGCGGAAGTTGCGGCGGACCTGACGGCGGAACGCGTGGAACAGGTTGGCCGGGGTGGTGATGTTGCAGATCTGCCAGTTGTCCTCGGCGCACATCTGCAGGAAGCGCTCGGGACGCGCCGAGGAGTGCTCGGGGCCCTGGCCCTCGTAGCCGTGCGGCAGCAGCATGACCAGACCGGACATGCGCAGCCACTTCGACTCGCCCGAGGAGATGAACTGGTCGATGATGGTCTGCGCGGTGTTGGCGAAGTCGCCGAACTGCGCCTCCCACAAAACCAGTTCGTTCGGCTCGGCCAGCGAGTAGCCGTACTCGAAGCCCAGCACCGCGGCTTCCGACAGCGGGCTGTCGTGCACCTCGAACGGTGCCTGATCCTTACGGATGTGGTTCAGCGCGATGTACTTTTCTTCGGTGTTCTGGTCGTAGACCACCGCGTGGCGGTGCGAGAAGGTGCCGCGGCCCGAATCCTGGCCCGACAGGCGCACCGGGGTGCCCTCGACCAGCAGCGTGCCGTAGGCGAGGCCCTCGGCGGTCGCCCAGTCGATGTTCTCGCCGCTCTCGATGGACTTCTTCTTGGCCTCGAGCTGGCGGGCGATCTTGGAGTTGAGCGCGAAGCCGGCGGGGATCTCGCACAGCTTGAGGCCGACCTCCTTGAGGACGTCGAGCGACACGGCGGTGTTGCCGCGGTGCTCCTCGTCCAGCTTGGCGGCCTCCAGGCCCGACCACTTGCCCTCCAGCCAGTCGGCCTTGTTGGGCTTGTAGTTGTTGGCGGCCTCGTAGTCGTTCTCCAGGCGCTTCATGAAGTCGGTGACCATGTGGTCCGCTTCTTCCTGGGTGACGACGTTCTCGGCCACCAGCTGCTTGGCGTACAGCTCGCGCGTGGTCGGGTGTGAGCGGATCACCTTGTACATGATCGGCTGGGTGAAGCCCGGCTCGTCGCCCTCGTTGTGGCCGTGCCGGCGGTAGCAGACCATGTCGATGACCACGTCGCGCTTGAAGCGCTGGCGGAACTCCACGGCGATGCGGCTGACGTGCACCACCGCCTCGGGGTCGTCGCCGTTCACGTGGAAGATCGGCGCCATCACCATCTTCGCCATCTCGGAGCAGTAGATGCCCGAGCGCGAGTACTGCGGGTTCGTGGTGAAGCCGATCTGGTTGTTGATGATGACGTGCACGGTGCCGCCGGTGCGGTAGCCGCGCAACTCCGACAGGCCGAGGCTCTCGGCCACGATGCCCTGGCCGGCGAACGCCGCGTCGCCGTGCAGCAGGATGCCCATGACCTCGGAGCGCTCCAGGTCCTTGCGCTGCTGCTGTTTGGCGCGGACGCGGCCGAGCACGACGGGGTTCACCCACTCCAGGTGCGACGGGTTGGCGTTCAGCGTCAGGTGGACGATGTTGCCGTTGAAGTCGCGGTCGGACGAGGTGCCCAGGTGGTACTTCACGTCGCCGGAACCCTGCACGTCCTCAGGCGACGACGGGTTGCCCTGGAACTCCGAGAACACGGCCTGGAACGGCTTGCCCATGAAGTTGGTCAGCACGTTCAGGCGGCCGCGGTGGGCCATGCCGACGACGACCTCCTTGAGGCCGAGCTGGCCGCCGCGCTTCAGGATCTGCTCCAGCGCCGGAATCATCGACTCGCCGCCGTCCAGGCCGAAGCGCTTGGTGCCGGTGTACTTGACCTGCAGGAACTTCTCGAAGCCCTCGGCCGCGGTCAGGCGCTCCAGGATGGCGCGCTTGCCGTTGACGGTGAAGTCGGTGTGGTTGCGGCCGCTCTCGATGCGCTCCTGGATCCAGGCCTTCTCTTCCGGATCCTGGATGTGCATGAACTCGACACCGATGGTGCCGCAGTAGGTCTTGTTCAGGATGTCGAGGATCTGGCGCAGCGTGGCGCTTTCCAGGCCCAGCGAGTAGTTCAGGAAGATCGGCCGGTCCATGTCGGCCGGGCCGAAGCCGTAGGTCGCCGGGTCCAGCTCGGGGTGCGGTTCGCGCTTCTCCAGGCCCAGCGGGTCGAAGTGCGCGTTCATGTGGCCGCGCACGCGGTAGACGCGGATGAGCATCAGCGCGCGGATCGAATCGAGCACCGCCTGGCGCATCTGCTCGTGCGTCACGCCGCCGAACACCTGCTGGACGTGCTGCACCAGCCCGCCGTTGCCCGGGCCCTTCAGCGCCGTCGCGGCCGCCGCCGCGGTGTCTTCCGCCGCGCCCAGGAGGATCTCTTCCGGCAGCGACCAGGATGCGCCGCGCAGCTCGTCGAGGACGGCGCGCGAATCGTCATCCAGCTCCTTGAAGAAACCGTTCCAGCTCGGATCCACCGAGGCGGGGTCCTTCAGGAAGCGGGCGTAGAGTTCGGCCACGTACTGTGCGTTCCCGCCGAACAGGAACGAGGACTTCTCCAGATTCACCGACATGGTTTTCGCCTCGGGCTGGCGCCCGGTTCCCTAGAATTTGTTCTTTTTCAAAGTGGCCCCCACCGGCCGAAAGGCCCCTGGATCCCGCGTGCGGGTTCCAGGAGCCTCCCAAGTCAGGCCAGCGAGGTGTGCGGTCGGGGCATGTCCGAATACCCCGCCATCACCTTAGCCCTTCATCACCTTCAGCATGGTCGAGCCGAGGCTCGCCGGGCTGTCGGCCACCGCGATGCCGACCGACTTCATGAAGTCGATCTTGAAGTCCGCGGTGTCGTTGCCGCCCGACACGACCGCGCCGGCGTGGCCCATGCGGCGGCCCGGAGGCGCCGTGCGGCCGGCGATGAAGCCGACGACCGGCTTCTTCGTGCCCGACGCGCGGATGAACTCGGCGCCCTTCACCTCGGCGTCACCACCGATCTCGCCGATCATGATGATGCCCTCGGTCTCCGGATCCTTGATGAACAGGTCCAGGGAGTCGATGAAGTTGGTGCCGTTCACCGGGTCGCCGCCGATGCCGATGCAGGTGGTCTGGCCGAGGCCGGCCGCCGTGGTCTGCGCGACGGCTTCGTAGGTCAGCGTGCCCGAGCGCGACACGATGCCGATCTTGCCGCGCTTGTGGATGTGGCCCGGCATGATGCCGATCTTGCACTCGTCCGGGGTGATGATGCCCGGGCAGTTCGGACCGATCAGGCGGGTCTTGCTGTTCGCCAGGGCGCGCTTGACGCGCACCATGTCGAGCACCGGGATGCCCTCGGTGATGCAGACCACCAGCGGGATCTCGGCGTCGATGGCCTCCAGGATCGCGTCGGCCGCGAAGGGCGGCGGGACGTAGATCACGGAGGCGTTGGCGCCGGTCTTCTCGACGGCGTCGGCGACGGTGTCGAACACCGGCAGGTCGAGGTGGGTGGTGCCGCCCTTACCCGGGGTGACGCCGCCGACCATCTTGGTGCCGTAGGCGATCGCCTGCTCGGAGTGGAAGGTGCCCTGCGCGCCGGTGAAGCCCTGGCAGATGACCTTCGTGTTGCTATCGACGAGAACAGCCATCTTACTTGGCCTCCTTCACGGCCTTGACCACCTTCTCGGCGGCGTCGGCGAGGTTGTCGGCGGACAGGATCGGCAGGCCGGACTCGGACAGGATCTTCTTGCCCAGCTCGACGTTGGTGCCTTCCAGGCGGACGACGAGCGGAACGTGCAGGTGGACCTCACGGGCCGCGGCGACCACGCCCTCGGCGATCACGTCGCAGCGCATGATGCCGCCGAAGATGTTGACGAGGATGCCCTCGACGTTCGGATCGGACAGGATCAGCTTGAACGCCGCGGTCACGCGCTCGCGCGTCGCACCGCCGCCGACGTCCAGGAAGTTGGCCGGCTCGCCGCCATACAGCTTGATGATGTCCATGGTGGCCATCGCCAGGCCGGCGCCGTTCACCATGCAGCCGATCGAGCCGTCGAGCTTGACGTAGTTGAGGCTGTGCTTGGCCGCCTCGATCTCCGCCGGGTCCTCTTCCGACTCGTCGCGCAGCTCTTCGATGTCCTTGTGACGGAAGAGCGCGTTGTCGTCGAAGTTCATCTTGGCGTCGAGCGCCAGGATCTCGCCCGAGCCGGTGACGATCAGCGGGTTGATCTCGACGATCGAGCAGTCCAGGTCGACGAACGCCTGGTACATGGCGCTCAGGAACTTGGCGCAGGCCCCCACCTGCTTGCCTTCCAGGCCCAGGCCGAAGGCGACCTTGCGGGTGTGGAAGCCCTGGATGCCGCTGACCGGGTCGATGGCGACCTTCAGGATCTTTTCGGGGTGGTTGTGGGCAACCTCCTCGATCTCCATGCCGCCTTCGGTCGAAGCGATGATGGTGACCTTGCCGGTGGCGCGGTCGACCAGCATGCCGAGGTACAGCTCGCGCTTGATGTCGGCGCCTTCCTCGACGTAGATGCGCTTGACTTCCTTGCCTTCGGCGCCGGTCTGCTTGGTGACGAGCACCTTGCCGAGCATGTCGGCGGCGTTCTTGCCGACCTCCTCGATGGACTTGACGACGCGGACGCCGCCCTTGCCCTGCTCGTTGCCCTTGAAGCGGCCGGCGCCGCGGCCACCGGCGTGGATCTGCGACTTCACGACCCAGACCGGGCCGCCCAGCTCGCGGGCGACGGTCTCGGCTTCCTGGGGGGTGTAGGCGACGCCGCCGCGGGGAACCGCGACGCCGTACTTCTTCAACAGGCCCTTAGCCTGGTACTCATGGATGTTCATCGGGCGTCCATCTTTTTTGTAGGTCGGCTGACGATGATGGGCGGACGCGGGAAAGGCGCCGTGCGTTTCGGTCCTACATCCGGAGGCGTATGCACTCCGGATGATTGACCGCCGCTACTGTAGCACCTGGGACGGACTCTTCAACCGTCCGTCCCGCGGTGCCGCGCGCGTTTCCGCCTGCTGGCAAAAAAGGCCGCCTCTTAGGAGGCGGCCTTCTCAGCCTGCTGCTTCTTGACGACGTCGACCAGCGTCTGCACCGCAGCCACCGAGTTGTCGAACATCTTCTTCTCGTCCGCGTTCAGCTCGATCTCGACGATCTTCTCGATGCCGCCGGCACCGATGATCGTCGGGACGCCGACGTACATGTCCTTGACGCCGTACTGGCCGGTCAGGTAGGCGGCGCAGGGCAGGACGCGCTTCTGGTCCTTGAGGTAGCTCTCGGCCATCTGGATGGCGGAGGCGGCCGGGGCGTAGAAGGCCGAGCCGGTCTTCAGCAGCTTGACGATCTCCGCGCCGCCGTCACGGGTGCGCTGGACGATCTGGTCGAGCTTCTCCTGCGAGGTCCAGCCCATCTTGACCAGATCCGGCAGCGGGATGCCGGCGACGGTCGAGTAGCGGACCAGCGGGACCATGGTGTCGCCGTGGCCGCCCAGCACGAAGGCGGTGACGTCCTCGACCGACACGTTGAACTCTTCGGCCAGGAAGTAGCGGAAGCGGGCCGAATCCAGCACGCCGGCCATGCCGACCACCTTGTTCGCCGGCAGGCCGGAGGCCTGCTGCAGCACCCACACCATCACGTCCAGCGGGTTGGTGATGACGATGACGAAGGCGTTCGGGCAGTACTTCTTGATGTTCTCGCCGACCGTCTGGCAGACGCCGGTGTTGATGCCGATCAGGTCGTCGCGGCTCATGCCCGGCTTGCGCGGCACGCCGGCGGTGACGATGACGACGTCGGCATCCTTGATGATCGAGTAGTCGTTGCCGCCGCTGAGAGCGGCATTGAAGCCCTCGACCGGAGCGGTCTCGGCGAGGTCGAGCGCCTTGCCGGCCGGCATGTCCTCGGCGATGTCGAACAGGACGATGTCGCCCAGTTCCTTGAGGCCGGCGAGGAGAGCCAGCGTGCCGCCGATCTGGCCGGAGCCGACGAGCGCAATCTTCTTGCGTGCCATGGAGCGTTCCCTGCGCATAAAGCGTCCCCCCTTCAGCGGAGGACCGAACCAATGGATGGGTCTTTCTTTAGGGATCCAGCGCCCTTAGAATTCGAGGCGGGTTCCTAGCGCGAATCCACTCGAAGGGCAAGCGTGACGGGAAGCACGGAACCGGAACGGTCCGCGGAATCCGGAGAATTCATGCTTATGGATCGCCTGCCCACGTATCAAAGGACTGAATTCGCTCCTTGGGAGGTCATGATGATGCGCTTTGCGCCCGCTGCGACATTGGCGATGGCCGTCGCGTTCCTGGCGGGCCCGGTGTCGGCCCAGACCGTGCCGGACTATGAGGCGGCGCTGGCCGCGGTGCCCGGCTCGCCGCCGGCGGCCGTCGCCTCCGCGTGCCGGCCGCTGCAGAACTACGTGTTCACGGCGATGGAGCCGGGCGAGCGCAAGGGGCCCTGGCTGCTGTCGTGGCTGCCCTTCACGCCGTTCGCCGGTGACGAGGCCGTCGCCGCCCGACGCGACTGCGCCGTCGTACGCGAGGCGGGGGTGATCGCCTTCAACGCCGGCAGCGCCGAGGAGATCGTCAGCCCGCCGATGCTGGACGACACCGACGTCCTCGTCCGCCCGGTCGATCCGGCGATGCAGCAGCCGCTGCCCGGCTACGACACGCCGAGCCGGCGGATCCAGCGGGTCCGGTAAGGGGGGCTGCGGATCGGGCCGGCGTGCGTCCGGCCCGCTCTACAGCCACTCCGGTGTCCAGGGAAAGTCGGCCGGGAACATCTTGAGGTAGTGGACGAGGCGCGGCCGGTCGGCGTGGTTCGGCGTGGGGCCGTGCGCCAGCGCGTGGTGCCACAGGATCAGGTCGCCGGCCTTGCCCGCGATGGGCGTCAGCGTCAGGTGCCGCTCGGCGTGGGCGCGCGGCGACGCGCCCGCCGGCAGCGAGTCCAGCCAGGCGTCGAGCGTGCGGTGCATGCCCGGCACCACGCCGAACGCCCCCTGGTTCGCGGCGGTGTCGGTCAGGTAGATCAGGCCCTGGATGCCCAGGGGGACCGGCCGGACGAGGCTGACGTCCCAATGGACGCCCGGACCGGGGAAGGCGCAGCGCGGCGTCACCGGCGGGTTGAAGCCGACGCGGTCGGTGCTCACCCACAGGTCGGCGGTCCCCCAGAGCTGGGCGAACGCCTTGCGGATGCGCCGCGACCGCCGGTTGGCGTCGAGCGCCGGGTGGCGGAACAGCCCGGTGAACACGCATTGCTGCCGGTCGGTCCATTCGTCCCACGAGGCGGGGTCGTCCGGCGACTTGCCCAATTCGTCCCACACCGCCTGCGCGGTGGCCCGGCAGGCCTCCGGGGTGATCGAATCGTGCAGGACGACCCAGCCGTGCTCCTCCCAGTGGGCGATGTCGTCGGCATCGAGCACCGGTTCCATGGCGTCGATCTCGTCGGCCAGGGCGCGGGCGTCGGCCGGCGGTGATCGGCCGGTCAGCGCGGCGTTGATGCGTGCCACCGCGGCGCGGTCGATGGTCCCGCCGTTGTGCCGGACGATCCAGTCCTCGAACTCCGCGAAGCCGGGCCGGACGCCGCCCAGATGGCGGTACAGCTCCTCCAGCCCGACCTGCAGGCCGCTGCTCAGCACATGGACCGCGCGCCACTCGCGCACCGCCTCGTCGCCCGTGGGCGTGGAGCCGGAGAGAAGCCGCGACCAGATGCGCTTGAGGCCGACCACCCCGAGCGCGCCGACGTCGGTGAAATCGGCGAGGGGAGGCGCGCTGCGGGTCTTTGCCATGGCGGCCGGGTCCGTGCTGCGGTGTGGTGGCGGGGGTAAACACTACCTGTTTGCCGCAGCGCGAGCGTCACTGCAACCCATACAGCTCCAGCTGCCGTGCCATTTCGACGGGCGGCAGCGGGAAGTCGGTGCCCTGGCGGGCGTTCAGCATGGCGTGCGGCGGGATGCCGGCGGCGCGCGCCTGCACCTGCATGGCGCATCGCATCGAGAAACCGGCGCGCCAGACCAGCGCGGTGACGGCGCGCGGGTTGCCGGAGTCCAGCACCAGCCCGACCGCCTGCACCGGCGCCCCGGCGCGCAGCGCCAGCGCGGCGCGCACGAAGCCGACCTCGTTCCACGACAGCGCATCGCCGATGGCGGTTTCGTCCAGCGCGCCGGTGCGGTGCAGGCGCAGCGCGCGGCGCTCCGGCGTTTCGGACGGCGCGCGCTCGATCCACTCGACGCGGCGGCGGACCGCAGCGGCGATCTCGGCGACGGTGGCCTCGTCGAAGTCGGGGCGCGAGCGCAGCACCGCGACCACCGAGCGGTCGACGAAGTCGGCCAAACGCAGGGCGAGCCGAGGCGGCAGCGCCGGTCGGGCCGCCAGCTTGGATTGCAGCGCGCGGTGGCGGGTCGAGTCCTCGACCGCGCGCTCCAGCGCCGGTTCGGGGATGATGGCGCCGGTGTTGTCGAGCAGCACGCCGGTCGCCTCGGCATCGCCGGCCTCGACGATGGCGGTGGAGACCGGGGCGCTGACGCTGGCCCGCCCGGCGATGGCCGACAGCGCCCAGGGTGCCGGCTGCGCCGCGATCACCGCCAGCAGGTCGGAGTCGGTCAGCGTGGCGCAGCAATGCAGGATCGGCTCCGCCACCGAGCGCTCGACGTCGCGCGCCAGCTTCTGCACCACCGGCGGCGGCGCGCAGGCGATGTCCTTGATGGCGGTCGCCAGCGCGGCGCGTACGAAGGTGACGTGGTCGCGGGCCAGCTGCTCCAGCGCGCGCAGCGCCACGTTGGCGACGGTGTCGCGGCCGTCCGGCGGCAGGTCGGGCAGCAGGCGGCAGAGCTGGCGCGCCAGCGCCGCCCGCACCGCCTCGTCGCCCCAGCCGGACAGGCGGGACTGCGCCAGCAGCGCGCCCAGCGCGCGGGCCGGCGTCGGCTCGGGTGCTGCGGGCTCGTCGAACAGGTAGTCGAGCTGCTCCGGCGCCACGCCTTGTGCGGGGCCGGGGCTGTCGTGGGTGGCCGGTGGGCGCGGCCGGAGGAGGTGCGGTTTGCCGGTCACGGTTTTCGATCCCGGGTTGAGGCGACGAGGGAACAACCAGTTTGACCCATCGGAACGCCGCCTCGGTTAACGGGTGGCTAATTCGGCATTTCTCTAAAATACATTTTATCGCCGCCGGCCGAGGGCTGCCGTGGCCGGCGGCTTCACGGCGCCGCCCATGGTGCGCACCGGCACGGCGCGCTGTCTGCGCAGCGTGTCGAAGGCGTCGAAGATGCGCAGCAGGTGGCCCGAGGTTTCGTCGCCATAGCGCACGTCCATGCGGGCGCGGCCCAGTTCGGTGCGGATCTCGTCGCGCAGGTGGCCGAACAGCGCCTCGAAGATCAGTTCGAAATGCTCGTCGGCGAAATTGAAGGTGCGGGCGTCGACGGCGGTCGCCATGCGGCGCATGAAGCTCTGGCGCTGGAAGTGGAACTGCTTGAAGCGCAGCATGACCCGCACGAACAGCGCGTGGCTGAGCACCGGCAGGGTGGGGTGGCGGGCGACGCGGGGCCACACCTCCTCCTCGCGCTCGGCGCGGGTGAGCTGGAAGATCGAGCGGGCGTCGGCGTTCATCGCCTCCCACTCCTTGTCGTAGAACAGCGCCGCCAAGTTGGCCTGCAGGCCCGGCACGATCACGCGGGGGAAGACGTTGCCGGTCACGGGATCGGCGATCTCCGGCACCTTCTGGGTGACGGTGGAGTACATCAGCCGCGTGACGAAGTCGCGCCGCCGCCCCTCCTCGGTTCCCGGCGGCAGTTCCAGCGTGACGGAGTCGGCGGGGTCCGTGCGGCCGTCCAGGCAGCCGCGGCAGGTGCGCGCGAACAGCGGCAGCGTGCGCGGCCAGTTCTCCATCATCAGGTCGAAAGCGCGGGCGAACTCCTCCTGGGTCAATGCGCCGCGCATGGCGATCTGCGCGCCGATGGCCTCCTGGAAGGTCTGCACCAGCGCGCGGGCTATGCCGTGGTGCTGCACGAAGGACGGGACGCCCGCGTCCGCGGCCGCGGGGCCCTCGGACAGCGCGCCAGGGCGCGTGGGTTGCAGGTCGTGGTCGCTCATGTCCGTCGCGGTGCGAGAGAATTGGATTTATCTCGCATTTTATCGAACGGCTAGGGCGTGGCTGTGACGGTGGTCACAGGGGGCTTGTTCGTTCGTGCCGCACTCATTCTTTTCGTCATCCCCGCGAAGGCGGGAATGACGCTGTGGGGAGGCGCGGGCTGTCGGGGGCACTTTCAAGCGCCCAAGAAAAAAGGCCGCCGTCAAGCGACAGCGGCCCGAAGTCTAGGGAGGAAACGCACGGCACGAGTGCCGTAGTCGCGCGGAACCTACCCGGATATGCCCTGAAGTGGTAATACCAAGTGCGTATGTGTGCGCTGCATACCGCGCATGGCTCCGCACAAGGTATGCTCCGTCAGCCCAGCTTTTCCCGGATCAGCGCCTTGGTTTCCTCAATGCCGTACAGTTCGATGAACGAGCCCATGCGCGGCCCCGTGGTCTGCCCCAGCAGCACCTCGTAGAGCGCCTGGAACCACGCGCGCAGCTCGGTAAAGCCGTGCAGCTTGCCGACCTCGAAGACTTCGTTCTGGATGGTCTCGGCCTTGGCGTCGGCGGGCAGGATCGTCAGGCGGTTGACCAGCTCCTCCAGCGCCACGCGCTCGGCGTCGGTCGGGGCGCGGTACTGCTTGGTCGGCTTCACGAAATCCTGGTAGTAGCGCACCGCGTAGCCGGCCATGCGGTCGAGCAGCGGGTTGCTCTCCGCCGACACGCCGGGGGCGTAGCGGCTGATGAAGCCCCACATCACGTCCTTGGTCTCGGCGTTGGCCGCACCGGCGAGGTTCAGCAACAGGCCGAAGCTGAGGTCGGAGCGCACGGCCGGCGGCTTGCCGTCGTGGATGTGCCAGGCCGGGTTCTCCAGCCGCTTGGCCGGTTCCTCCTGCGGCAGCTTGGCGGCGAAGGCGACGTACTCGTCCACCGCGCGCGGGATGACGTCGAAGTACAGGCGCTTGGCCGTCTTCGGCTTCTGGAACATGTAGAGCGAAAGGCTCTCCGGCGGGGCGTAGGTCAGCCACTCCTCGATGGTCAGGCCGTTGCCCTTGGACTTGGAGATCTTCTGCCCCTTGTCGTCCAGGAAAAGCTCGTAATTGAAGCCCTCCGGCGGCGTGCCGCCCAGGATCTTAACGATCTTGCCGGCCAGCTCGACCGAGGGGATCAGGTCCTTGCCGGCCATCTCGTAGTCCACGCCCAGCGCGTACCAGCGCATGCCCCAGTCGGGCTTCCACTGCAGCTTGACGTGGCCGCCGGTGACCGGCACCTCGACTCGTCTGCCGTCCTCGTCCTCGAACACGATGGTGCCGGCGTCCACGTTGCGCTCCAGCACCGGGACCTGCAGGACGCGGCCGGTGGACGGCGAGACCGGCAGGAACGGGCTGTAAGTCTGCTGCCGCTCCTCGCCGAGCGTCGGCAGCATCACCGCCATGATCTCGTCGTAGTTCGCCAGGACCTTCAGCAGCGCCTCGTCGAAGCGGCCGGACTTGTACCAGTCGGTGGAGGACTGGAAGTCGTAGTCGAAGCCGAACTGGTCCAGGAAGGCGCGCAGCCGCGCGTTGTTGTGCGCTCCGAAGCTGTCGTGCGTGCCGAACGGGTCGGGCACCTGGGTCAGCGGCTTGCCGAGGTGCTGGGCCACCATCTCCCGGTTGGGGATGTTGTCGGGCACCTTGCGCAGGCCGTCCATGTCGTCGGAGAAGGCGAACAGCTTCGTCGGCAGATCCGACATGCGCTGGAACGCCTGGCGCACCATGGTGGTGCGCGCCACCTCGCCGAAGGTGCCGATGTGCGGCAGGCCCGACGGGCCGTAGCCGGTCTCGAACAGGACGTAGCCCTTGGCGGGCGGCGCTTTGGCGAAGCGCGCCACCAGCTTGCGCGCTTCCTCGAACGGCCACGCCTTCGCCTGCAACGCCAGTTCCCGCTCGCCCGTCATAGCCCGAGTTCCTTCGCCACACTTCCGTAAAGGGGAAGGCGGACCCTAGGGCGGAAGCGGGGTTGCGTCAACGGCCCAGCCTTGCCACCCTCTTGCGCATCGCGGCAGCCGGGGAACGCGCCTCCATGGGTTGGGTCTATCTGTCGGTCGCCATCGGCTTCGAGATCGTCGGCACCACCGCCATGAAACTGTCGGACGGCATGACGCGGCTTGGACCGGCGCTGGCCGTGGTGCTGTGCTACGGCGTGTCGTTCACGCTGCTTGCCTGGGCGCTGCGCAGCCTGGAGGTGGGGGTGGCCTACGCCGTGTGGTCGGCGGTCGGCACCATGGCCATCGCGGTCATCGGCATCCTGGTCTTCGGCGAGGGCGCCGGGGCGCTGAAGCTGCTGGGCATCGCGCTGATCGTCGCCGGCGTGGTCAGCCTGCGGCTGGCCGACGCGGGGGCGTGACCATGGGCTGGATCGTCCTGGGGGTGATCGTCGGCGCGGTGATGATCCTGCTGTCCAAGCGGCACCGCAAGAGCGAACCCGAGGGCGCCGCCGACGCCGCGGTGGCGGTTCCGCCCCTCGGCGGGCCGGACGGCGGCGCCGACGGGGATGGCGGCGGCGGGGATGGCAACGGCGGCGGCAGCGAATGACGCGGCTGTGGGATTCGGCCGTCGGCCTGCTGCTGTGCACCGGCGGGCTGCTCGGCCTGACGCCGCTGTTCGGCAAGATGGCGGCGCAGGGCGGCGTCCCGGCGCCGGCCTGGGCGTTCGCCGTGTCGTTCGGGGCGGCGGCCGTGCTGCTGGGCGCGCTGCTGGCGCGGGGAGGGGCGGTGCTGCTCAGCCCGCACCGGCTGCGCTACTTCGTGGTCACCGCGGCGGTGTCCTACGCGCTTCCCAACCTGCTGATGTTCTCGGCGATCCCGCACCTGGGGGCGGGCTACGCGGGGATCATGTACACGCTGTCGCCGCTGTTCACGCTGGGGCTGTCGATCCTGGCCGGGCTGCGCCGGCCCAGCCGGCTGGGAGTCCTCGGCATTGCCGTGGGCTTCGTCGGCGCGGTGATGGTGGCGCTGACCCGCGGCGAGGCCGGGCAGCCGGCGGAGCCGCTGTGGGTGCTGCTCGCCCTGCTGATCCCGGTCTGCCTCGCGGCGGGCAACGTCTACCGCACGCTGGACTGGCCGAAGACCGCGGGGCCCGTGGAACTCGCCGTCGGCAGCCACGGCGCCGCCGCCGTCATGCTGCTGGTCGGCATGCTGGTGCTGGGCGAGGGCGGGACGGTGGGCCGGCTGGCCGAGGTGCCGGTGCTGGTGCTGGCGCAGGCCGTCGTCGGGGCGGCGATGTTCGCGCTGTTCTTCCGGCTGCAGGCGGTCGGCGGGCCGGTCTACCTGAGCCAGATCGGCTATGTCGGGGCGGCGGTCGGGCTGCTGGCCGGCGTCCTGGCGCTCGGCGAGCGCTATGAACCGCTGACCTGGGCCGGAGCGGCGATCATCGCCGTGGGCGTCGTCCTGACCACCCGGGCGGAGAGCGGCGCGCGGTGATCGTCGGCATTTCCATCGAATTCGAGATAAGCGTGGCAAGAGTGTGAGGTAATTTTTCGTTAACCATAACTGGCGCTTCCTCCCCGGGCACACAGCACGGAGGCAAGCGATCCATGACGACCGCGCTTTACGTTTCGACCCAGGGCAAGGACACATGGTCGGGCACACTGGCCGCGCCCAACGCCGAGGGGACGGACGGGCCGCTCGCCAGCCTTGCCGCGGCGCGCGACGCCATGCGCGCCGGGGTGGCGGACACCACCTACGTCCGCGGCGGCACCTATCATCTGGCGCGGACGCTGGAGCTGGACGTCCGTGACGCCGGACACACCTTCGCCGCCTACCAGGGCGAAAAGCCGGTGATCAGCGGCGGCGAGGTGGTGCGCGGCTTCCGCGACGAGGGCAACGGCCTGTACTCCGCCGCGCTGGCCCAGCGCAGCGACCTCGACCTGACCGTTGGCGGCGTGCGCCAGCACGTGGCGCAGACCGGCGTGCGCGACCCGGCCGATCCGGCGAAGTCCGGCTGGCAGGTGATCGGCGACGCGCCGGGCGGCGCGTCCAAGAGCGTCTTCACCGCCCGCGGCACGGTGCCGGAGAGCATCGTCGCGCATGACGGCCTCAAGGTGCAGGCGCTGGACTACGAGCGGCTGTCCGACCGCATCGCCGACGTCACGGCCATCGACCGCGGCGCCCACACCATCACGCTGGGGCAGGAGTCGCAATACGCCCTGCGCGCCGGCGGCACCTACCGCCTGATGAACGACCCGGCGCTGATCCGCGACGCGGGCGACTTCGCCTGGCGCGACACCGACCACCGCCTCGTGTTCAAGCCGCAGGATCCGGCGCACTTCGAGGAGCAGGGCGTGGTGGTGCCGCGCCTCGGCACGCTGGTGACGCTGAACAAAACGCACGACGTGGAGCTGAGCGGGCTGACCTTCACCGACGGCCGCTGGGACGGCGCGGCGGTGGTGCTGTCGGGCGGGCACAGCAACGAGCTTGGCGGGAACACCTTCAGCAACGTCGGCACCGGCGTGGCGGCGTACGCCTCGACCGGCAACCGCATCGCCGGCAACACGCTGCGCGACCTCGCCGACAGCGGCATCACGCTGAGGCAGGCCTCCGACGGCAACCGCGTCTACGCCAACGTGATCGAGCACATCGGCACCCTGGTGAAGGGCGGCGCCGGCATCGGCGCGGTGGGCAGCAGCCATCTCACCATCAGCCACAACGACATCACGGACGTCCCCCGCTACGGCATCTCGCTGAAGGAGTGGGGCGACGGCCAGCTGAACCAGGACAACCTCGTCGAGGGCAACCGCATCCGCCACGCCGGGCAGGAAACCGCCGACGGCGGCGGCATCGAGATGTTGGGCCGCTCCGCCCGCGAGACCGGCTCGGTGATCCGCGGCAACGTGGTGGAGGACACCGGGGGGCTGGCCACCGAACGCGGCTCCGGCGCGTGGCTGACCGAGCACAAGGGCTGGGGCATCTCGCTGGACGACCTGACCAGCGGCGTGACGGTGGACGCCAACCGGGTGACCGGCAGTTCGTGGGCCAACATCTACGTGCACGGCGGCCACGACAACACGGTGACCAACAACGCCGGGATCGTCGACAACCCCGGCGACTCCTTCATCCGCGTCGAGTGGGTGCCGAAGGCCGGCGACCTCGGCCGCCCGGCCGACAACGTGGTCACCGGCAACACCATCCAGGGCGCGCAGCCGATGGACCACTACGCCACGCTGCTGACCCCGGGCACGCTGACGCTGGACGACAACCTGCTGCACAACGTGCCGGCCAAGGGAGCGGCGGACGTGGTCGCCGACCACGCGGTGGTGACGGCGACCGGCGACGGCACCCATGACGCGGCGTGGGCGTCGGCGGGGGCCGGCGGCTTCGCCGCGGGGGCGGAGCTGACGCACTTCTGGTGAGGCGGGTTGCCTAGGATGACGCGTCGCCTTGACGTCTGACCGGATCCGGCAGATATATGGAGCGCGTCGCTGGTGTCGGGTCGCAAGGCCCGAAATGCTGACCTCGGGGCCCGCCGTCTTCCACCGGCGGGCCTCAGCCGTTCTGGGGTGGGGAAGGACCATCCCTCAAGATCCTTCCCCGATACCTCAGACTACCGCTTCAGAGCGGCCCAGACGGCCACGCCGATTTGGACGATCATCAGCACGATTACCACAGCGTCGCTGGTAGTCATGCTGAACCTCCTTTCCGCCGCAAGGTGTGGATTTCGCGGCGCCCTTCGCTTCCACACGAACGACGCATTGATCCCACCGGCGGGCGTACCGGAACGCCGACAGAGGTATGGGCGCCCGGCCATGCAGCCCGCCGGCTCGCGACGGACCGGATCATAGAAGTGCGGTTGCATGCATGTAAATGTATGCAAGCTATGAGTTCATTGCCGCACGCTTTCACCGCACGCAGTCGTCTAGCCGCTCCCGTTCCACCACCGCCATACGCCGTTCGATGACTCCCGCCCGCCGCTGCACGTACGGCGTGGCAGGCGTCCAGTTGCGCGGGCTCGGTAGCAGCACCGCCAGCACCGCGGCCTCCCGCCGCGTCAACGCCGCCGCCGGCCTGCCGAAATGGTGCCGCGCGGCGGCCTCGGCGCCGTACACCCCGTCGGCCCATTCGACGATGTTCAGGTAGACCTCCATGATCCGGCGCTTCGGCCACAGCGCCTCGATCAGCACGGTGAAGCCCGTCTCCAGCCCTTTGCGGGTCCAGGTGCGGTCGGGCCAGAGGAAGGCGTTCTTCGCGGTCTGCTGGCTGATGGTCGAACCGCCCTTGAGGCGCCGGCCCTCCTCGTTGTCCTCGAACGCGTCCTCGATGGCCGCCCAGTCGAAGCCGCCGTGGCCGCAGAACTTGGTGTCCTCGGACGCGATCACCGCCCGCGCCAGCGCCGGGGCGATGCGTGCGGTCGGCACCCAGTCGTGCCGCAGCTCCGACCCGCCCATGGCGCGGATCAGCATCAGCGGCGTCGCCGGCACCGGCGCCACCCGGTACAGCAGCGCCCAGCCGACGCTCAGCGCCGCCAGTGCCAGGGCCAGCGCGACCATGACGCGGATCAGCCGGCGCAGCATGCACGTCCGGATGGGGTAGGGACTGCGAATTCCATCGTGTCGGCCGAAAAAATACCTATAAGAGGCGCAACGGGGGTGCTCGTACCGGCGCTGCCGGCCCCTTATACTGCACGCGGCATGCACACGTCCCACCCGACCTCCCACCCCCTGTCGCTCGACACCGCGCCGGTCATCGTCGCCGGGGCGCGGCAGGTCGTGTGGATGAGCGCCGACGGCGAGGTGGAGACGCTCTCCCCCGTCACCGCCGCCAAGCGGGCTCGGCGCGAGACGCCGGTGGTCTGCCACGCCCGCACGGTGGCGCGGCGGCTCGGCACCGATCCGTTCCCGATGCTGGACGTGCTGGAGCTGTTCGCCTTCGTCAAGCCGGCCGCCTTCTGCGTGCCCACCCCGCGCGGGCTGGCCGAGGCGCTGCAGTTGCCCCAGCCCGAGGGGCTGGAGGCCGAGGCGGTGGCGCTGCAGCGCGCCGCGTGGCTGCTGTTGAAGATCATCGCCGCCCCGGCGCGCGAGGAGAAGTCCGATCCCGTCGCCATCGCGTGGGAGATGGGCCGCGCCGGCTGGCCGTGGGCGTCGATGGTGCTGACCGCGCTGGGTGCGCCGAACGGGCCGGAGCGCGGACGCGCCCTGCACGGCTTCCGCGTCTGGACGCGGCTGAAGGAGGTCGACCAGGAGGCGCCGCCCCCGCCGCCCGCCCACCACCCGGTCGAGCCCGAGGAGGCGCGCCGCCGGCTGGCCGAGATGCTGTCCGCCCAGGTCGCCGGCAAGGTGGCCGAGCCGCGGCCGCAGCAGGCCGACTACGCCAGCGCGGTGTCCGGCGCCTTCGCGCCGCGCCCGGCGCCCGACGCGCCGAACCTCGTGCTGGCCGAGGCCGGCACCGGCGTCGGCAAGACGCTGGGCTACCTCGCCCCGGCGACGGTGTGGGCGGAGAAGAACCGCGGCACGGTGTGGATCTCCACCTACACCCGCAACCTCCAGCACCAGATCGACGGCGAACTGGACCGCCTGTTCGACGACCCCGCCACCAAGGCCCGCAAGGTCGTGGTGCGCAAGGGGCGCGAGAACTACCTGTGCCTGCTGAACCTGGAGGACGCGGTGCGCGGCCTGCCGACGCAGCCGCACAACGCCGTGGCGGTCGGGCTGATGGCGCGCTGGGCGGCGGCGACGCGCGACGGCGACCTGAACGGCGGCGACTTCCCCGGCTGGCTGGTGGACCTTCTGGGCCGGGCGCGCACCATGACGCTGGCCGACCGGCGCGGCGAGTGCGTCTATTCCGCCTGCGACCACTACACCAAGTGCTTCATCGAGAAGAGCGTGCGCCGCGCCCGCCGCGCCGACGTGGTGATCGCCAACCACGCGCTGGTGATGGTGCAGGCGGCGCTGGGCGGGGGCGACGACATCGGCCTGCCGACCCGCTACGTCTTCGACGAGGGGCACCACGTCTTCGACGCCGCCGACAACGCCTTCGCCGGCCACCTCACCGGGCGCGAGACGCAGGAGCTGCGCCGCTGGCTGCTCGGCGCCGAGGAGAGCCGCGGCCGGGCGCGCGGCCTCAAGCGCCGGCTGGAGGACCTCGTGGCCGGCGACGACAAGGCGCAGGAACAGCTCGACGCCGTGCTGATGGCGGCGTTCCGGCTGCCCGGCGACGGCTGGGCGGCGCGGCTGTCCGCCGACAACCCGAACGGCCCGACCGAGCGCTTCCTGCTGCTGGCGCGCCGGCAGGTCTACGCCCGCACCGACGGCGCCGCCGGGCCGTACAGCCTGGAGGCCGACACCGCCTACCCGGTGGACGGCCTGCCGGAAGCCGCCGACGAGCTGCGCGCCGCGCTGGGCGAGCTGTCCAAGCCGCTGGAGGCGCTGTCGCAGCGCCTCGCCAGCCGGCTGGACGACGAGGCCGCGGAGCTGGACGCCGACCAGCGCCGGCGCATCGACGCGATGTCGCGCAGCCTGCACCGCCGCGGCACGCTGACGGTGGAGGCGTGGCGGGCCATGCTGGCCTCCCTGAAGGAGGCGACGCCGCCGCAGTTCGTCGACTGGTTCGCGGTGGAGCGGCAGGAGGGACGCGACGTCGACGTCGGCCTGTACCGCCACTGGGTGGACCCGACCATCCCCTTCGTCGAGGCGGTCAGCGCCCAGGCGCACGGCATGGTGGTCACCTCGGCGACGCTGACCGACGGCACCGGCGACGTGGCGCTGGACTGGGAGGCGGCGGAGGCGCGGACGGGCGCGCTGCACCTGCCGCGGCCGGCGATCCGCGCGCAGGTGCCCTCGCCCTTCGACTACAAGGCGCAGACCCGCGTGCTGGTGGTCACCGACGTGCGCAAGGACGACCTGGGGCAGGTGGCGGCGGCCTACCGCGAGCTGTTCCTGGCCGCCAAGGGGGGCGGGCTGGGGCTGTTCACCGCGATCAGCCGCCTGCGCGCCGTGCACGAAAAGTTGGCCGAGCCGCTGGACCGCGCCGGCCTGCCGCTGTACGCCCAGCACGTCGATCCGCTGGACGTCTCCACCCTCATCGACATCTTCCGCGGCGAGGAGCACGCCTGCCTGCTGGGCACGGATGCCGTTCGGGACGGCGTGGACGTGCCGGGGCGGAGCCTGCGCCTGATCGTCTTCGACCGCGTGCCGTGGCCGCGGCCGGACATCCTGCACCGTGCCCGCCGCGAGGCGTTCGGACGGCGCCGCTACGAGGACATGCTGACGCGGTTGCGGCTCAAGCAGGCGTTCGGCCGGCTGGTGCGGCGGGCGGACGACGTGGGCGTGTTCGTGCTGCTCGACCCGATGATGCCGTCGCGGCTGTTCGGCGCCTTCCCGGAGGGCGTGGAGGTGCAGCGCGTCGGGTTGAAGGAAGCCGTGGCGATCACGAGGGGGTTTTTGAGCGAAAACCCTGGTCCCTCCCCCGCCTCCGGCGGGGGAGGTTAGGAGGGGGCAGCGGCTTCCGGGGAACGCCGTAGCCCCCACCCTCCCGCGGCGATGCCGCGGGTCCCTCCCTCCCCCAGCGGGGCTGGGGGAGGGCGCAAGGTGCGTCACGCCGCCTTGATGGCGCTCAGGAACCGTTCGACCTCGCCGCGCAGGGTGTCGGCCTGCTTCGTCAGGGCTCCGGCGGCGCCGAGCACCTGGGTGGCGGCGGCGCCGGTCTCGTCGGCGGCCTGGCTGACGCGGGCGATGTTGCCGGTGACCTCCTGCGTGCCGACCGAGGCCTGCTGGACGCTGCGGCTGATCTCGTGCGTCGCCGCCGCCTGCTCCTCCACCGCGGCGGCGATGGCGGTGGAGATCTCGTTGATCGTCACGATGGTGCCGCTGATCCCCTGGATGGCGTCCACCGCCCCGCCGGTCGCCGTCTGGATCGCCTGCACCTGGGCGGCGATGTCTTCGGTCGCCTTGGCGGTCTGGCTGGCCAGCGACTTCACCTCGGACGCCACGACGGCGAAGCCCTTGCCGGCCTCGCCCGCCCGCGCCGCCTCGATGGTCGCGTTCAGCGCCAGCAGGTTGGTCTGGCTGGCGATGGAGCTGATGAGTTGCACCACCTCGCCGATGCGCTGCGCCGCTTCGGACAGGCCGCGCACGGTGTCGTTGGTGCGCGCCGCCTGCTCGACCGCCTGCCCGGCGATGGCGGTGGAGCGCGAGACCTGACGGCCGATCTCCTGGATCGAGCTGGCCATCTCCTCGGTGGCGGAGGCGACGGTCTGCACGTTGGCGGAGGTCTGGCCGGCCGCCGCGGAGGCCGCCGCCGCCTCGCCGCTGGCGTGGCGCGCCACCTCGGCCATGCTGCGCGCGGTGCTGTCGAGCTGGCCGGCGGAGGCGCCGACCGTCTCCAGCGCGCCGGCCATGGTGCCCTCGAAGTCGCGCACCAGCCGGTCGACCGTCTCGGTGCGGCGCTGCTTGGCGCGCTGCTCGGCGGCCTCGGCGGCGGCGAGGCGCCCGGCCTCGATCAGGCCGTCCTTGAACACCTGGACGGCGCGTGCCATGGCGCCGATCTCGTCGCCGCGCTGCGTCCCCTCGACGTCCACGGACAGTTCGTGCCGCGCCAGCCGGTTCATGGTGCCGGTCAGCGCGCGGACCGGGTCCGACACCGACCGGACCAGGAACAGGCCGGCCGTCAGGCAGATCGCCACCGCCAGCCCGAGCGCCGCGAAGATCCATGTCTTGCCGGCACTGTAGGCCTGCGCGCCGTGGTCGGCGGCGGCGCGGCCGTCCTCGGCGTTCAGATCGGCGAGGTCGCGGAGAAGCCCGGTTGCCGTCAGGAACGCCTCGCGCGATTCCCCGCGGAAGACGCGCCCGGCGTTCTCGTTGTCGTTGGCGCGGGACAGCGGCTGCAAGCGGTCCTTGCCGATGGCGCGGTAGGAGTCCCACGCGGCGGCGAACTGCCGGTACAGCTCGGTCTCGCGGCCGGGGGACAGCGCCTCGCGCTCGAAGCGGGCGCGCACCGCGGCCATCTCGTCGAGCAGCCCGGCCATGCGGTCCTCGTAGGTCTGCATCTCCTGCGGGGTGGCGGCGAAGATGTGCGACGCCTCCTGGATGCGGTACTGCTGCGCCGCGACGTTGACGCGGCCGATCATGCCGATGCTGGGCAGGTAGTTGTCGCGGATCTCCGCCGCGTCGTGGTTCAGCACGCTCAGCCGCTCCACCGCGAACAGGCCGAGCCCGGCCGTCACCGCCAGCACGCAGGCGAAGGCGGCCAGCACCTTGGCCCGGATCGACAGGGCGCTCATGCCGCACCTCCCGGCAAATGGTTTCGAGCCGAAACCCGATAGGCGGTCTTCTCTGGTCCGCGCGCCGTGCCGGCGCGGCTGTCGTCGCATGTCATTGTTGATTGTCTCCCTACCCGGAACCCGCCGGCTCCGACCTATCGCCTAGAACGAAAGGTCGGTGCTGCTCGTGAGCAAGCAAACCGGCCGCATTTCTATCGTGTTTTACGCGGGCATGTTCGGGCTGGATTTCACGGATGCGCCGCTGCCGTGCATTTTTTCTGTTGGCGGCGCGATGATCGCTGCCGGAGTAGGGTTAATATTGTGTTTAGTGTGGTGCGTAGACGGCCAGCACCACGCTCAGCGTCACCACGCTGACGACGGTGGAGACCAGGATCGCCGCCGAGGTGCGCTCGATGTAGATGCGGTACTGCGTCGCCACCACGAAGGTCAGGGCGCCCGTCGGCAGCGCCGCCAGGACCATCGCCGACGCGGTCCAGAACGGATCCATCGGGAACAGCGTGCGGATCAGCAGCCAGCACAGCAGCGGGTGCACCAGCAGCTTCAGCGCCACCACCCAGGCGATCTCGCCGATGGGGGCCTTGATGTCGCGCGTCGCCAGGAACAGGCCGATGGCGACCAGCGCGCAGGGGCCGGCCGCGGCCCCCATCAGCTCGCAGAAGGTGACGATGGGCTGCGGCACCGAGCCCTGCGGCAGCAGCAGCGACCACGCCACGCCCGCCGCCGAGGAGACGATCAGCGGGTTCTTGGCGATGGCCTTGCCGACGTCCCGCAGCGCCTTGCCCAGCCCCTGGCCGTGGCTGGCGGCGAACTCCAGCCAGATGACCGCGATGCCGACCATGATGGCGCTCATGATCACGGTGGCGAGGATCGCCGGGGCCAGCCGGTCCGCGCCGAAATAGGCGATGAACAGCGGGATGCCCATGTAGCCGGTGTTGGAGAAGCAGGCGGTGAGCCCCTGCATGCACAGGGTCTCCGACTTCTCCTTGTGCAGCATGCGGCCCATCAGCGCACCCAGCGCGTAGACCATCAGCATGGAGCCGAGGAAGGCGCCGATGAACGGCCCGTTCAGCAGCTCGGCCAGCGGCCGGCGGGCGGTGCCGAGGAACAGCACCGGCGGCAGCGCCATCCAATAGACGAACTTGTTCAACGCCTCCGACGAGGCGGAGCCGAGCAGCTTCGCCTTGCCCGACAGGTAGCCGGCCAGGATGATGGCGAAGACGGGGAGGACGACGTTGACGACGACGGACATGGGCGACGAAGGTAGGGGAGGCGGCGGCGCCTGTCGACCTGCGCAAAGCGCCGCCCAGGCTTGACGGCGCGCGGGTGCCGGGCAAGATTGCGCCTACCCGTTTCCCAGGAGCTGCAATGCACGACCATCACCGCGCGCTCATCTACGTCATGGTGCTCGTTTCGGCCTCCGACGCCGACATGACGGACCTCGAACTGGAGGCCATCGCGGAGAACGTCCGCTACCTGCCCATCTTCAAGGATTTCGACGCGGAAAAGCTGTTCGCCGTGGCCGGCGAGTGCACCAAGCTGCTGGACGACCCGAACGGCCTGAACAAGACCCTGGACCTCATCAAGTCCTGGATCCCGCCCAAGCTGTGCGAGACCGCCTACGCGGTCGCCTGCGACATCGCCGCCGCCGACGCCACCGCGAGCCAGGAGGAACTGCGCCTGCTGGAGATGCTGCGCCACAAGCTGAACGTCGACCGCCTGTGCGCCGCCGCCATCGAGCGCGGGGCGCGCGCCCGGCACATGCGCCTCTGACCATGACGGACGCCACCGCCGAACAACGCCCCGACCTGTCCGGCCGCACGGTCGGGCTCATCGGCCTCGGCCTGATGGGCCGGCCGATGGCGCGCAATCTGGCGCGCGCCGGGGCGCGCGTCGTCGTCCACAACCGCAGCCGCGGCCCGGTGGACGCGCTGGCGGCGGAGGGTATGGTCCCGGCCGACGACCCGGCCGGCGTGGCGCGGGCCGCCGACACGCTGATCCTGATGCTGACCGACACCCCGGCGGTGGAGGCGGTGACCGACGCTCTGCTGGGCGCGCTGAAGCCCGGCCATCTGGTCATCGACATGGGGACGACCGCCGTCGGCGCCACCCGCCGGCTGGCCGCGCGCGTGCACGCCGCCGGCGCCGATTGGGTGGACGCCCCGGTTTCCGGCGGTCAGGTGGCGGCCGAGGCCGCGACGCTGACCATCATGGCCGGCGGCACGGCGGACGCGTTCGCGCGCGCGCAGCCGCTGTTCCAGGCGCTGGGCCGCCGTGTCACGCACGTCGGCGACACCGGCGCCGGGCAGATCGCCAAGACCGCCAACCAGGTGATCGTCGGCTTGACCATCGGCGCGGTGGCCGAGGCGCTGGCGCTCGCCAAGGCGGCCGGCGCCGATCCGGCCAAGGTGCGCGAGGCGATCCGCGGCGGCTTCGCGGAATCGCGCATCCTGGAGCTGCACGGTGGGCGGATGGTGTCCGGCGACTTCACGCCCGGCGCGCGGGCGACGACGCAGCTCAAGGACCTGACGCAGGCCGAAGCGCTGGCGGAGGAGGCCGGTATCGACCTGCCGGCGGTGTCGCTGTGCAAGGAGCTGTACGAGCTGCTGGTCGACAAGGGCGACGGCGGCCTGGACCACGCGGCGCTGTACCGGCTGTTTTCCTAAGAGGGGAGCATTGCCCCCACCCCATCCCTCCCCCGCTTCGCAGGGGAGGGGGCAGGGAGGCGGAGTTCCCTCCCCTGCGATAGCGGGGGAGGGTTAGGGTGGGGGCATTGGCCTACTCCGCCAAATGCTCCGCCACCAGCAGCTCGGCGATCTGCACAGCGTTCAGCGCCGCGCCCTTGCGCAGGTTGTCGGCGACGCACCAGAAGGACAGGCCATTGTCCACCGTCGGGTCCTCGCGGATGCGGCTGACGTAGACCGGGTCGTCGCCCGCCACCTCGACCGGCGTGATGTAGCCGCCGGGCTCGTGCCGGTCCATCACCGTCACCCCCGGCGCCTTGCGCAGGGCGCGGCGCGCCTCCTCGGCGGAGATCGGGTCGGCGAACTCCACGGTCACCGCCTCGGAATGGCCGATGAACACGGGCACGCGCACGCAGGTGGCGATCACGCGGATCTTCGGGTCGAGGATCTTCTTGGTCTCGACCACCATCTTCCACTCTTCCCTGGTGGAGCCGTCGTCCATGAAGACGTCGATCTGCGGGATGACGTTGAAGGCGATCTGCTTGGGGAACACCTTCTCCTCGATCGGGTCGGCGACGTAGATGGCGCGGGTCTGCGCGAACAGCTCGTCCATCGCCTCCTTGCCGGCACCGGACACCGACTGGTAGGTGGACACCACCACGCGGGTGATGCTGGCGATGTCGTGCAGCGGCTTCAGAGCCGTCACCAGCTGGATGGTCGAGCAGTTCGGGTTGGCGACGATGCCCTTGTTGCGCCAGCCCTTGAGCGCCTGCGGGTTGACCTCCGGCACCACCAGCGGCACGTCGGGGTCCATGCGCCAGTAGGAGGTGTTGTCGATCACCACCGCGCCGGCCGCCGCCGCCTTCGGCGCGAACTGCGCCGAGATCTTGGACCCCGGCGAGGACAGCACGATGTCGATGCCCGTGAAGTCGAACTTGGCGAGGTCGCGCACCTTGAGGATATCGGTGTCGCCGAACGACACCTCGCGGCCCACCGACTTCTCGGAGGCCAGCGCCACGACCTCGTCGGCGGGGAAGTCGCGGGCCGCGAGCGTGGCCAGCATCTCGCGTCCCACATTGCCGGTGGCGCCGACGACGGCAACTCTGTAGCCCATGGCGGAAGGTCCTGTCATGAAGGGTCAAGAGCGCTTGACCTATGCGCTTTGCGTCGGAATTGCAACGGGCGGCGCGCTGTGCGACGGTGGACTTCGCCCCGTTCCATCAGAATCTTGCAGCGACGTATGGCCACCCCCCTCGAGGACATCATCGCCAAGGCGATCAAGGACGCTGACAAGTCCATCTTCAACGAGGACTACACCAAGCAGGCGCGCGCGGTGATGGCCGCGCTGAAGAAGGCCGGCTACGAGGTGGCGCCGGTCAAGCCGCCGCCGGGGCTGGTGGAATGGGCCAAGGACAACATCCCCTTCGGCCGCCTGCGCCCGACGGAGCTGATCGTCCAGATGTACTCGATGATGGTCGAGAACGTCCGGCGCTTCGACAAGTAGCCGAGAGGGGAACTCCGCCATGTCCGACTTTTCCGGCGGCGACCCGGGCGAGCAGGGCCGCGCGGCGGCCGAGGCCTGCCTGGGGACGGCGACGCAGCTGATCGCGGCCGGGCGGGTGGGGGAGGCGCAGGCGTTCCTCACCCGGGCGGCGCAGCTGCACCTGCCGTCGCTGGCCGCCCTGGCGGAGAAGGAGGGGGCGCCACTGCGCGCCATGGCCGCCCGCACGCTGGTGATGCACAGCCCGCGCGGGCCGGAGATCGCCCGGCCCTGCGCCATCCTCGGCCCGGCCGGCTCCGGCCCCGGCCTGGATCCGGACACCGAGGCGCTGGTGCGCGGCATCTTCGACCACCACCAGCGCCGCTTCGAGGCGGGCGCCGCGCCGCCGCTGGCCGGCCTGTACGGCAGCGCGGCGCCCGAGGGGTTCGGCCGCGGGCGCCGCACGCTGGTGGTGATGGCCGAGCGCGTCCACGCCAACCCGGCCTTCATCGAAAGCGACATCTTTCACCACGTCGCCCGCAGCGCCGCGGCGTACGGGCTGGACGTGCGGACCTTCGCCGCCGACCGGCTGGTCCTGGACACGCCGAACCGCGCCGCCTGGACCGACGCGGAGATCGCCCGGGCCTGGGCCGACCTGCAGCGCACGGTGGCGGACTTCGACCCGGAGATCGTCGTGATGCAGGGCGACTGGCCGACCGAACGGACGCTCGACCTCGCCTGGGCCCGCCGGTTGCGGGAGAACGGCTGCCGCGTCGTGGTCGTGCTGAGCGACCTGTACGACACCGAGTTCGACTTCTTCGGCTTCTGGGCGCCGGAGGCGGACGCGCTGGTCCACGTCAACAGCGAGACGACGCATCCCCTGCTCTCCGGGCACGCAGACAAGGCGTTCCCCGCGCACGGCCTGCCCATGGATGCAGCGCTGTTCGCCGGCCCGGAGGAGGACAAGGAGTTCGACGTCGCCGTCATCGGCGGCAACACCCGCAGCCGGCGGGAGATGCTGGTGCTGCTGCAGGCCTACGGCGTCGAGGTGGCGGCCTGCCTGCACCACCGCCTGACCCGCGATGCGCCGACGCTGGAGCAGTACGGCCTGCTGACCCGCAAGGGCAAGCTGACGGTGAACACCGGCCGGGTCGAGACGACGCGGTCGCTCAGCATCGTCACCGGCCGCCGCTTCGAAGCGGTGCTGGCGCGCACCGTGCTGCTGGAGGAGGCGGGCAGCCGGCTGTCGGACTTCCTGCTGCCCTTCGTGCACTACGTGCCTTTCGCCAACACCGACCAGCTGGTGGGCTTCGCCCGCTTTCTGCTGAAGAACGACGACTACCGCCGCCGCATCGCCGATCAGGCGTTCGACTGGCACCGCAGGCATTTCGGGGCGGACCGCTTCTGGCGGGCGCTGCTGGGGCGGCTGTTCTGAGCCACGCCGTTGGGCCGCCCTTCGGTTGGCCCAACCTGCCGCGGCGTGCATTCCGTCGTAGGTCGGGCCAACCAGAGGGCGGCCCGACGTCCACCCTCCGCCCTTCGGCGCAACGGCGTATGACCGCCCTTCATGCTGCGCCGCAACGCTGGTAGTACCATCGACATTTGAGCCAGCGTTTCCAGCGCTTTGCGCGTATAGGCCCAAAATCGACATGGTCAAGCCCCCGTCGTTGACTCAGGCAGTCCGGAGGGGTAATTCAATGCGCCAATCAATACGCCACCGTTCTTTTCCGTCTCGCTTCACCCGCCGCGCGGCGCTTTCTTCCAGCGCCCGGCAGCCGATCAGAGGACGACCCAATGGCAAACGGCAGCAGTCGGCCGCTTTCACCGCACCTTCAAGTCTATCGCTTCCAGTGGACCATGGCGCTGTCGATCACGCACCGCATCACGGGCGTGGGTCTGGTCCTGGGCACGCTGCTTCTCACCTGGTGGCTGGTCGCCGCCGCCGCCGGGCCGGAGGCCTTCGCGAAGGCGCAGAAGTTCATCGGCTCGGGCCTGGGGCTGCTGCTGCTGTTCGGCTGGACCTGGGCGCTGTTCTACCACCTGGCCAACGGCATCCGCCACCTGGTGTGGGACGCCGGCTACGCGCTCGACCTGAAGAACGCCGAACTGGGTGCCTACATCGTCGCCGGCGCCTCGCTCGGCCTGACGATCATCACCTGGATCGTCGCCCTGGCGGTGTGGTGAGGAGAGAACAAGAAATGACGACGCACTCGGCCAAGAACCTCCGCTCGCCGCTGTCCGAAGCCCGCGGCCTCGGCTCCTCCAAGTACGGCACCGAACACTGGTGGCACCAGCGCCTGAGCGCCATCGCGCTCGTCCCGCTGACGATCTGGTTCGTCATCGCGGTGATCTCGCACCTGGGCGCCGACCACGCGCAATTCACCGCCTGGCTGAAGGGCTCGCCCTTCTCGGCGATCATGCTGATCCTGACCGCGGCGGTCACCTTCCACCACGCCCAGGGCGGCATGCAGGTGGTCATCGAGGACTACGTCCACGTCGAGTGGCAGAAGCTGGCCGGCATCATCGCCGTGAAGTTCCTCTGCTACGCGCTGGCCGCGGCCTGCATCTTCGCCGTCCTCAAGATTTCGTTCGGAGCCTGACGCGCCATGGCGAACGCCTATCAGATCATCGACCACACCTATGACGTCGTCGTCGTCGGTGCCGGCGGCGCGGGCCTGCGCGCCACCTTCGGCATGGCCGAGAAGGGCCTGAAGACGGCCTGCGTGACCAAGGTCTTCCCCACCCGCTCGCACACCGTGGCGGCGCAGGGCGGCATCTCCGCCGCGCTGGGCAACATGGGCGAGGACGACTGGCGCTACCACATGTACGACACCGTGAAGGGGTCGGACTGGCTGGGCGACCAGGACGCCATCGAGTACATGTGCCGCGAGGCCATCCCGGCCATCATCGAGCTCGAGCACTACGGCATGCCGTTCTCGCGCACGGCCGAGGGCAAGATCTACCAGCGCGCCTTCGGCGGCATGACCGCGCAGTACGGCAAGACGCAGGCCTACCGCACCTGCGCCGCCGCCGACCGCACCGGCCACGCCATGCTGCACACGCTGTACCAGCAGGCGCTGAAGCACGAGGCCGAGTTCTTCGTC
>Ga0196970_1000547_pt1 | contig 41674 bp, 44 predicted proteins | sample S1v_513CmetaG_FD_148672 | JGI IMG/M metagenome (GOLD analysis project Ga0196970, IMG submission 148672) | Soil microbial communities from Anza Borrego desert, Southern California, United States - S1+v_5-13C | ecosystem: Environmental > Terrestrial > Soil > Desert | place: USA: California... | reverse complement strand
GCGCTCGAGGCCGTGGTGCTCGACGGCACCATGGGCCTGTACCTCGGTTGGGTGACCGTCGCCATCGTGGCGAACGCGTTCGCCGTGGCGGTGGCCTCCGGTGCACCGGCGCAGGGGAGCGCAGCCGACGCGTGGGCGGTGGGGGCGCTCACGGTCGCCGGCGCAGCGAGGGTCGGCTACGCCCTCTGGACGCGCGGGCGCCTCGCGATCGGCGGGGCGATCGCCAGGGGCCTGTGCTGGGTGGTGGTCGCGCGGACGACGGGTGACCTGCTGTCGACACCTGCCGCGGTTGCGGCAGGCGTGGCCGCGGGCGTCGTCGTCGTCGTGACGGTCGGCGTACGGCTCACCCGGCGGGGGGCGGTTCACCCTGCTGGCGCCTGAGGCCGAGGCGGATTGTCCGGGTCCCGCGCGAACCGGGGCCCTTGGTCCCGAGCGGACGTGTGGGGGGCGCCTGTCAGGATCGGTCCATGGACGTGCGCGACGGCGCGCACGGTCGGCTCCAGGAGGTGGACCCGGACATGTCCGAGACGACGGAGACTGTGTGCCACTGGGAGAAGGTCCAGCGCCAGTGGAAGTGGGAGTGGGCGAGCTACAACCCCCGCACCACTGGTGTGTTCTGGACCGCCCAGTCCGAGAGCGGCACGACCGAGCTGCTGGACGCGGCGACGATGTCGCCCGAGCCACCGGACGTCACGGTGGACGCGTGCTACGGCAGCCGCTGGGAGAAGGTCTCCGGCACCGGGCACGACGTGGTGATCGAGACGGCCGACCTGCCCGAGGGCGTGGAGCCCGCCGGGTTCGGCTGGCGCGCGGTCGCGGCTGTCGGTCGCTGAGCCGAGGTGTGGCGCCGGGGCCTCGTCCGCTGAGCGGGCGAGGCCCCGTTGCTGTCGTGGGCTCGGCGCGACGGTGCCGCGCCGAGCGACGATCCCGTGCGCGTCGCCGGTGACGCGCCCGGAGACGACGACGGCCCCTCCGCGTCTGTCAATGGGCGTGACCCAACCAACATCAAGATCGGCAACGGGACGCGTGCTCACAGGCCCTTGGTCCCAGATCTTTGACCCGGTCGCGACCGATGAGCGGTCGTGCACAAAACGCCGCCACCAGCCGAGGCCGATCAAACCGACATCAAGGCGCTGAACTACCTTCTCGACGCCGCCATGCAGGAGGAGCTCCGGGCCGTACAGGAGTGGGCACTGGCTTCCAGCGATCCAGCCAACCCGCCCGAGGTCGTCCAGGAGGCGGCCCGGCGCATGGAGGGCGCGAGCGCGGCGGTGGCCGCCCTACGGAACGAACTTGATGGGTCACACGCGTAGTTCTGCCCCGGCGGCGGGCGGCGTGATCAAGCCAGGTGGGCGGCGATATGAGCGGTCCGGACCTACGTCGGCAGGCAATCGGGTGCCTTCAAACCTGGCGAGAAGTACATGACCTTGGAGCCGCGGTACCGCGCCTGCGCGCTGTAGCTCAGGGAGTAGGAGATCCCAGCGTGGTTCGCGTAGAGCGTGCTGATCTCGGGGGCTGCGTCGTAGGACACCGCCCACGGGTGGGGCGGGGCGACGACGGCCTGTGAGATGGCCTCATGGTCCTCAGGGCCGTAGAAGTTGTCGTAGAGACCCTCGCCCTTCACGAAGTAGGGAGGGTCCAGGTAGATGAAGGCTCGACGATCGCCGTCTTGCCACTGCGCCAGAACCTCTGCTGCGTCGGTGCGCGTTAGGACGATCCGGGAGCGGAAGCGTCCGATCTTGCGGATGCGGTCGGTCAACTCCGCCTGGTTGTAGCGAGCGTCGAGCTTCCAGGGGCCGCCCTGCGCGTGCCCACCGATGATGCCTCCGCCGATGATGCCGGAACGGTTGACTCGGTTCAGAGAGAAGGTCGAGAAGCCGAGCTCGAGCGGGTCTGCCATGTGGCTCTCGCTCCACCAGGGGCCACCGCTGTCGCCCGCATGTCGCACGATCACCGAAGCGAAAAGCCCCTCAGTCAGCGTCTCCGCTGGTGAGGGGCCTGAGCGTATGGCTCCCGCGATTGGACTCGAACCAATAACCGTCCGATTAACAGTCGGATGCTCTGCCAATTGAGCTACGCGGGATCGTGCGCGGCAATGCTACCCGATGCCGACCGGTGCTCCCGAACCCGGTGGCGCGGCCGCGAGCTCATGTCCGCCGGCTCGCCGCTCGAGGCGCCGCACGTTGAGTCAGAGCAGCCCGGCCGCGTCCCGCACGCGGACCTCGGCGGCGTCGACGGCCGCGGCGACCGCGGGATCGGTGAGGTCGACGTCGCCGGTGCCCAGCACCTGGGTGATCAGGCGATCCTCCGCGTCCCGGCGTAGGGCGACCCGCACCGAACCGCCGCGCGGCAGGGTGACGTGCTCGCTGTGGACGAGGGACGTGTCGACGCACTGCCGGAGCACGCGGGGGAACTCCATGGAGCGGTCGTCGGCGAGGTGCAGCTCGGTGGCCGGGCCGCCGTCCACCCACGTGACCGTGAGGACGCCGGTCTCCGCGTCCAGGCGCCCGGTGTTGACCTCGAGCCAGGGGCGCCGGTCCGCCGCGCCCACGGTCGGGACGACGTGCAGCCGGTGCGACGTGGCGACCGCCCAGCCGTCCGACAGGGCGGCGACCGCCAGCACGCGCTCGCGGGGTGCGAGGTCGAGAGCGGAGCGGACGTCGTCGGGCAGCGCGGCGCGGCGGCGGAAGAGGGGCATGCGCCTAACCTAACGCCGGGACGCGGCGGCCCCCGGGACGAACGGCGACCCTCAGCCGGTCGGCCGGGGCTGGCTGGGGTTGGTCGGGACCCCGTGCGACGGCGGGTTCTGAGGCGGACCCTGGGTGGCCGGAGTGACGGGACCCGCGGTCGCCGGAGCCTCCGCGGCCTCGGGCGCGAGGCCCGCGGCGTCACCTCCCGAGGGCGTCGCCCCGGCCGCGAGCTCGCGTAGGCGTTGCTCGAGCACCTGTACGACCGGCAGCCGTGTGCCGTGCGCGCGCTCATAGGCGAGCAGGGTCTCGACGTCGGTCGCGTCGAGGGACCGGATCCGGTGGCCGAGGCCCGTGACGGGCAGGTGGTCGTAGTCGGGGATCGGCAGCTCGTCGCGGCTCGGTGCGCCCATCGGGTCCTCCTCGTCGGTCCGTTCCTTCGAGGCTAGGTGCGGCCGTGGCGGGTCGCATCCCGCCACAGCCGTCACGACGGCTGGTCGGCGAGGCGGTGGACCGCGGTGGCGTCGGCGTCCGACACGAGGCCGGGGGAGGCCACGGCGAGGGCGCCGGCGGCCGCACCGAGGCGCATCGCGCCGGCGAGCTCGCGGCCTTCGAGGTGGCCCAGCAGGAGCCCGGCGACGAAGGCGTCGCCGGCGCCGTTGGTGTCCAGCACGCGCTCGACAGGGAAGGCCGGCGCCTCGACCCAGCCCTCGGTGCGCCCCAGGCCGACGGCGCCGCGGGCGCCGAGTGTGCAGACGGCCCACCGGGCGCCCGCGGCGACGCGTCCGGCCAGGAGCGCGCGTGGGTCGGCCAGACGGTCACCGCTCACCACCAGCACGTCCGCCGCCTCGACGAACTCCCGGTGGAAGTCGGCGACCCCGTCCCAGTCGTGCACGTCGCACCAGAGCGGCACGTCCGCGGCCCGCGCCAGCCGGAGCACGGCCCGGGCGTGGTCGGCGAGGTCCGCGACGACGACGTCAGCGCGCGCAACGGCGTCGGCCACCTCCCGCGGCACGGGACCGGGGTCCGGCGGGAGGTGCAGGTAGATGGAGGCGCGTGCACCGTCGGGCGTCATGAGGTTGAGATGCCGCTCGCTGGGGCCGTGACCGCGCGCCGCGGTCACCGTGAGGTGCGGGTGGGTCAGCGCCGCCCGGATGTGGCCGGCGGCGTCGTCGTCGCCGAGGGCCGTCCGCAGGGTGACATGCACGCCGAGCCGGGCGAGGGTCAGCGCCTTGCCGGCAGACGTGCCGCCGAGCGTGTCCTTGTACCCCGACGCCATCGACATGCCCGCGGCGGTGGGGAGGGCGGGGACGCGGACGATGGTGTTCCAGGACGCGGCTCCGGCGACCACCACGTGCGGCATGGCGACACCGTAACGCGGCGGCCGGGTAGCCTGGGCGACCGCGGGCCAGTAGCTCAGCAGGTCAGAGCAGGGGACTCATAATCCCTCGGTCGCGGGTTCGAGCCCCGCCTGGCCCACCGGGTTGACCTGCGCAGACGCCGCACACCAAGGTGCCTGTTCAGTGGAACGCCGACGTTCACGATCTCGTCTGCCGTGGCTGGAGCCTTCCATGAGCGCAGCAGGGGCTGGGGCGCTTCCGGCGGACGGAAGCCGCTCCGCGTTCGTCAGGCCCGCGCGATGAACGCTCCGGCGATGGTCGCCGCAATGAGACAGACCGTCGCGCCCGCGAGCACCCAGGTGGCGAACGTCAGACTCTTGGCGTGCTTCGTCGCGGCGTCGCTCTGGGCTTGGGCTGCCTTCATGCTCTCGCGGTGCCGCTTCATCGCGTCGGCCGCTTCGTTTGCTGCGCGCTGGGATTGCGCCGCGAAGATGCGCCATTCCTGGGCCGTCCGGTGCTCCGCCAGCCCGATGTCGATGCGTGCCTGGGCCGAACGCATCGGTGTGTCGCTCACGGAGGTGCGGAGGTCGTGCAGCGCCTGGGCGACTTCCTCTGGCATGGGTGCCGGGCCGGGCCGGTCCGCGTCCGTCGTCATGGACGGGAGCCTGGCATGACATCGACACGGCCGTCAGGTGCTTCTCGCCGCTGCTCCCTGTGGCAGCCTCCCAGTCCCCGGCTGGTGCTGGAGACGTTGCGGACGGCCCTCCTGGCCGCCGCTGTCACCCTGCTGCTGGCACCCCGAGAGTGCCGACCGATGACATCTTCCCCAGGCGCAGTGCGGAGTTCAGGGGGGCTGGTTGCCCGATTGGAGCAAGCTCACGGCTTGGCGATCAGTCCCGCGCGGATCCTGTTGAGACCTTCGAGGTCATCTCGCCGTATCCGGCCTTGACACCGGCGGATCGGTCGATGTGTTGCAGGCACCAGTTGAGACCGAGCCCGAGCAGGGCCGCGCCCGCGACCATGACCGCGAGCCCGATCCACACGACGGGCTTCGGGTCGCCGTCGAGACCGGCGAGCGTGCTCGCTGCGAGCACTATCGGAAGGCCGGCGATCGTCAGAAACGCTCCCCACCCGACGTACGGGGCGGAGGGTTTCGGCTCGGTGGGGATCTTCCCGTACGACGTCATGGCGGCAACCTAGCGCCAGCCGCACACAGCGTGCAGGCAGTCGGCGGTGGTGCCTGGTCAGCTCCGGGCGTCGCCCGGCGCGTGCCGGTCGAGGAACTGGAACACCTCCGTCTGGTCGACGCCCGGGAAGACGCCGACCGGTAGCGCCGCCAGCATGCTCGCGTGCGGCCTGGCGCTCGGCCACGACTGATCCGCCCAGCGGGCTGCCAGGTCGGCGGGCGGCTGGCGGCAGCACGACGGGTCCGGGCACCGTGACTCCGCGCGCTGCGTCGTCTCGCGGCCCTGGAACCACCGCACCTGGCTGAACGGGACGCCGACGCTCACCGAGAACTCGCCGTCGGACGACCCCTGAACGCGTGACGTGCACCAGTACGTGCCGGACGGCGTGTCGGTGTACTGGTAGTACGGGCTGAACCGGTCGGGGATCGCGAACACGACGCGGGCGGTCCACCGCCGGCACACCGGCTGGCCCTCGATCGCGCCCAACGGGTCCCGCGGGAACGTCACACCGTCGTTCTCGTACGCCTTGGTGAGCGTCCCGTTCTCGTGCACCTTCATGAAGTGCACCTTGATGTCGAGGTGCCGGGTCGCGAGGTTCGTGAAGCGGTGGGCCGCCGTCTCATACGTCACCGCGAAGGCGTCCCGCAGGTCCTCGACGGACAGCCGCCGGGCCGCCTTGGCCTCCCGCAGCATCGCTACGGCGGCGGCCTCGGGAAGCATCAGCGCGGCGGCGAGGTAGTTGGTCTCCACCCGCTGCCGCAGGAAGTCCCCGTAGTCGCGCGGGGCGGAGTGCCCGAGCACGTGGCTGGCCAGGGCCTGCAGGACGGCCGACCTCGGGTCGTCCGTCGACGAGTGCCCGTGCGGCAGGTAGATCCGGTGGTTCGCGAGGTCCGTCACCGACCGCGTGGAGTGCGGGAGGTCGTGGACGTAGTGGAGCGAAAAGCCCAGATGGCTCGCGATCTCCGCGGTGCCGCGCTGGGAGAGGGGGCCGCCGGGGTGCCCGACCGCCTCCAGCAGCTCGCGCGCATGGTCCTCGAGCTCGGGGAAGTAGTTGTCCTTCTCGCGCATCGTCGCCCGCAGCTCGGCGTTCGCCCGGCGCGCCTCCTCCGGTGTCGCGGCACGCTCGGTGAGCAGACGGCGCAGCTCGGTCTGCATCCCCACCATGGCCTCGAGAGCGTCCGTCGGGAGCGACTTGCCGACCTTGACCGAGGGCAGCCCGAGGGACCGGAACAGCGGTCCCCGCTGGGCGCGCTCCAGCTCCACCTCGAGGGCTGCGCGCCGGCTCGGCGGCTCGGTGGTGAGGAGCTCGGTCACGGGCACCCCGAGGGCGTCGGCGACCTGCTGGAGCAGCGACAGCTTCGCCTCGCGCCGGCCGTTCTCCAGCAGCGAGATCTGGGACGGCGCCCGTCCGACGGCCGCACCGAGGGCCTCGAGCGTGAGACCGCGCGCGGTCCGCAGGTGCCGGATGCGGCGGCCGATGAGGATCGGGTCGGCGACGGCCCGGACGGGCGGCTCCGCGCCATCTCCGAAGGCGGAGGAGACGCTCGTGAGCGCCGGGCGGCCCCGGCCCGCGTCCGGCGACGGTCGGCGGGCGTTGCCATGCAACGCCGAGTGCGTGTGGTCGATGAGGGCCATGCCTCAGCGTGCCCCAGGAATGATCGACGTGCACGTTGCGGAAGCGAGAAGAACCGGGATTCTTCACGGGCGCACCGGATGAAAAGCGGCCTGTGAGCACCCACTGTGGAAGGAGCACCACCCCCACAGAGGAGGAACGATGGAGATCTTCAACGCGACGGCCCACCTCCCGACCCGCGCCCGGACGACGCCGCGGCCGCACACCGGTCCGCACCTCGCGGTGGCTCCCGACGTCGCACTGCCGCCCTCGCACCACCTGCCTGGCGACCCGACGCAGACCGCCGACGACCTCGCCCGCGAGTGGGCCACGGACCCGCGCTGGGCCGGGGTCCGGCGCGACTACACCGCAGCCGACGTCGTCGCGCTCCGCGGCACCGTCCAGGAGGAGCACACGCTCGCCCGGCGCGGCGCCCTGCGGCTGTGGGACCTGCTGCACACGGAGGAGTGGGTGCCCACGCTGGGTGCGCTCACCGGGAACCAGGCCGTGCAGCAGGTGCGGGCCGGCCTGCAGGCCATCTACCTGTCCGGGTGGCAGGTCGCCGCCGACGCCAACCTCGCCGGCCAGACCTACCCGGACCAGAGCCTCTACCCGGCCAACTCCGTGCCGGCCGTCGTGCGCCGGATCAACAACGCCCTGCTGCGTGCCGACCAGGTCGAGGCTTCGGGAGGCCGGCGTGTGCGCGAGTGGCTGGCCCCGATCGTCGCCGACGCCGAAGCGGGCTTCGGTGGGCCGCTCAACGCCTACGAGCTGATGTCCGCGATGATCGCCGCCGGTGCGGCGGGGGTGCACTGGGAGGACCAGCTGGCCGCCGAGAAGAAGTGCGGCCACCTCGGGGGCAAGGTCCTCGTGCCGACGTCGCAGCACATCCGGACGCTGAGCGCCGCTCGCCTCGCCGCCGACGTCGCCGGGGTGCCGACCGTCGTCATCGCGCGAACCGACGCGCTCGCGGCGGACCTCCTGACGTCCGACGTCGACCCGCGCGACCGTGAGTTCTGCACCGGCGAGCGTACCGACGAGGGCTACTTCCGGGTCCGTCCCGGCCTGGACGCCGTCGTCGCGCGCTCGCTCGCGTACGCCGAGTACGCCGACCTGCTGTGGGTCGAGACCGGTGAGCCGGACCTGGCGCTCGCCGTCGAGTTCGCCGAACGCATCCACGAGCGCTTCCCCGGCACGCTGCTCGCCTACAACTGCTCGCCGTCGTTCAACTGGCGGGCACACCTCGACGACGCCCAGATCGCGGGCTTCCAACGGGACCTCGCCCGCCACGGCTACGCGTTCCAGTTCATCACCCTCGCCGGGTTCCACGCGCTCAACCACTCCATGTTCACGCTCGCGCGCGGCTACGCCGACCGCGGGATGAGCGCCTACGTCGAGCTGCAGGAGGCCGAGTTCGCCTCCGAGGCCGACGGCTACACGGCCACCCGCCACCAGCGGGAGGTCGGCACCGGCTACTTCGACCGGGTCGCCACCACGCTCAACCCCGCCAGCGCCACGACGGCGATGGCCGGCTCCACCGAGACCGCCCAGTTCGGAGGCACGCGATGACCGAGACCCTGACCCGCAGCGACCCGAGCACGACGCCGGGCGTCCGCATCGACGTCGTCGGCCCCCGCGTGCCCGGGATGGCCGAGGTCCTCACCCCTGAGGCGCTGGACTTCCTCGCCGGCCTGCACGGCGAGTTCCTCGGCCGCCGCCAGGAGCTGCTCCACGAGCGGCAGCGTCGGCAGGAGCGGTACTCGAACGGCGCCGACCCCGACTTCCTCCCCGAGACCGCGCACGTCCGGGCCGACCGGACGTGGCGCGTCGCGGGCGCCGGCCCGGGGCTCGAGGACCGCCGCGTCGAGATCACCGGGCCCACGGACCGCAAGATGACCGTCAACGCGCTGAACTCCGGCGCGCGGGTGTGGCTCGCAGACCTCGAGGACGCCACGTCGCCCACCTGGGCTAACATCGTCGGCGGTCAGCACAGCCTCTACGACGCGCTGCGCGGGCAGATCGACTTCGTCTCGCCGGAGGGCAGGGAGTACCGGGTCGGTGGCACGACGCCGACCATCGTCATGCGACCCCGCGGCTGGCACCTGACGGAGAAGCACCTGCGGGTCACCGACCGTGCGGGCCAGCGGTGCCCGGCGTCGGGCAGCCTCACGGACTTCGGCCTGTACTTCTTCCACAACGCCAGGCGGCTGATCGAGCTCGGCCGGGGACCCTACTTCTACCTGCCCAAGCTCGAGAACCACCTCGAGGCGCGGCTGTGGAACGACGTGTTCGTCTGGGCTCAGGAGCAGCTCGGCATCCCCCGCGGGACCATCCGCGCGACCGTGCTCATCGAGACCCTGCCGGCGGCCTTCGAGATGGAGGAGATCCTCTACGAGCTGCGCGAGCACTGCGCGGGGCTCAATGCCGGCCGGTGGGACTACATCTTCAGCATCATCAAGACGTTCCGGAGCCGAGGACGCCGCTTCGTCCTGCCGGACCGTGCCCAGGTCACGATGACGGTCCCGTTCATGCGCGCGTACACCGAGCTGCTCGTGGCGACCTGCCACCGCCGCGGCGCCCACGCGATGGGTGGCATGTCGGCCTTCATCCCCAACCGTCGCGACCCGGAGGTGACGGAGCGCGCGCTCGCCCAGGTCCGCGCGGACAAGGAGCGGGAGGCCGGCCAGGGCTTCGACGGCACCTGGGTCGCCCACCCGGACCTGGTGCCCGTCGCGCAGGAGGTCTTCGACCGGGTGCTCGGGGACCGGCCGAACCAGCTCGGGCGGGTCCGGGACGACGTCGCGGTCACCGCCCAGGACCTCCTCGACGTGGGGTCCGCGGGGGGCACGGTCACGGACGCCGGCGTCCGCGGGAACGTCTCCGTTGCGCTGCGGTACGTCGAGTCGTGGCTCCGGGGCACCGGGGCGGCGGCGCTCGACAACCTCATGGAGGACGCGGCGACGGCGGAGATCGCACGCTCGCAGCTGTGGCAGTGGATCCAGCAGGGCACCGTCACGTCGGAGGGCACGGCCGTCACGCGGCCCTGGGTCGAGGAGCTCCTCCGCGACGTCCTGGGCGCGTCCCCGCGGAGCCCGGGGGACCGGTTCGACGACGCCGCGGCGATCCTGCGCGAGGTGGCGCTGGGAGAGGACTTCCCGGCGTTCCTCACCCTCAGCGGCTACTCCCGCTACCTCGTGGCGAGCTGACGAGGGGCCGTCCGGCTGCGACGGGGACCCGGGCGAGCCGACGGCCACCCCCAGTGCGGGCACGACGGCGTCGTCGTCACCGACGCCGTCGGACCCGCCGACGCCGAGCACGACGCCGACGCCGACCCCCACGGCGGCGGCCGACCCGCACCCACCCCTGGCGGACCTCATCATCTCGACGGCCGGCGTCGGGCCGCTCACCGTGGGCGTGCCGCCCTCGACCAACCCTGGCGCGGCCATGATCGAGTGGGACCCCGACTTCTGCGGCGCCGAGTACGACGGCCCGGAGCCGGGCCGCTGGGTGCCGGCGGGCTACGACGCCGACACCAGCTACATGGGGCAGCCCACGACGCCGCTGCACATCGCGGCCGACGACACGGCCGTCCACCGGATCGACGTGATGGGCACGAGCCCGCACACCGCGGCCGGCGTCCGCATCGGGACGACGCTCGTCGACCTGCAGGCGGCCTACCCCGCGCTCTCCGGCCCGTACGCCGGACCGGGTTCGCAGGTGTGGTGGGTGCAGGACGCCGCCGGGTCGATGGTGTTCGAGACCCAGGGCGGAGACCTGGTGGCCCCGGGCGCACCGGAGCAGGTGATCCTCATCCGCGTGCTCGCGCCCGGTCAGGACCCGGCGTTCGCCACCGCCAACAGCGGCAACGTCGGCGACCCGTGCTTCTAGACGCCGGGCCTCAGCCCTGCGCGACCGTCGCGAAGAAGGCGAGGGAGCCCAGGGCCAGCGCCACGACGGCGATGGTGAACCAGCGCCGCTCGTCGGCGCGCCGGCCTGCCTGCCCGTCACGGAAGGCGGCGACGAGAGCTGCCGCGCCCCCGATGGTCCCGATGGCGCCCAGGACGAGCGTGACGTACTGCACGAGCCAAGTGTGCCGTGCGCGCGCGACGCCGCCGGCCAGGTGGCAGGCGGCGTCGCGGTCGAGGGGGCGCTGGGCGCCGAGTCAGATCTCGGTGCCCGGGGTCGTCGTCGTGGTGGTCGTGGTGCCGTTGCTCAGGTGGCCGTGGTCGTCGCCACCGCCCGTGCGGGTGCGCACGGTGTCCGTGGCGGACTTCACGGCGCCGGTGACCTTGTCCTTGATCTCTGGACCCTTCTCCTTCACCAGGGAGGTGGCCCGCTGCTCCACGTCGTTCACGGTGCCCTGCACCCGCGGGTCCTCCCAGAGGCGCTGCGCCTGCGCACGGATCTTCTCGAACTGCTCCCGCCCGGCGCGGGTGCCGAGCACGTAGCCGACGGCACCGCCGATCAGGAATGCTGCCTTGGTCCGCATGTCCGCGTCCTTCCGTCGTCGTCGAGCGCCGCCGTGGCCCCCGCGGGCGGCGCGCCTGCTCCCAACGAGCCTAGGTCCCGCCGCGCGGCGACGCGCGGCATGTTCAGCACGTGCTTGCGCACAGGACGATCTTGCCCTCTGCAGCCACCGGGTGGCCGGGCGCGGCGACGGCGAGGGCCCCGAGCATGGGAACATGACGGCATGGCCATGCGAGAGATCCGCGTCGTCGGAGACCCCGTCCTGCGCACCCCGTGCGAGCCGATCACCCACCGGGACGCGCGCGTCCGCGCGCTCGTGGACGACCTCCTGGAGACGGTGGACGCCGATGGGCGCGCCGGTCTCGCGGCCAACCAGATCGGCGTGAGCCTGCGGGCGTTCTCCTGGAACATCGACGACGACCTCGGGTACGTGCTGAACCCCCGTCTCGTCGAGGTGTCGGAGGACGAGTACCAGGACGGCGACGAGGGATGCCTGTCCGTGCCGGGCCTCTGGTACCCCACAAAGCGCGGGTGGTACGCCCGCGTCGTGGGGGAGGACCTGGACGGCAAGGAGGTCGTGGTCGAAGGCACGGAGCTCATGGCCCGGTGCCTCCAGCACGAGTGCGACCACCTGGACGGGATGCTCTACCTGGACCGCCTGGAGCGTGCGGTCCGCAAGAAGGCGATGCGCGCGATCCGCGAACAGCTCGTGCAGAGCTGACGCGTCGACGTCGGGCACAGCGGCGATCCTGCTGGCGCCGCGGCGTAGTGATCGTGCATGCTGGACCCAGCACGCCGCTGAAGTGCCACGTGTCCACGCAGGTCTGAGGTCGTTGGGGAAGACGAACCTCGAACCGAGCGGAGGGATGACATGGCCGGTGCGATCACCCGCGGCGTACTTTTCGTGCACTCGGCGCCCCGCGCCCTGTGCCCCCACATCGAGTGGGCGGCCGGTGGCGTGCTCGGCGGACGCCTCGCCATGGACTGGACCGAGCAGCCCGCGGCCCCCGGCATGTTCCGGGCGGAGCACTCCTGGCAGGGCGCACAGGGCACGGGCGCGCGGCTGACCTCCGCGCTGCGCGGCTGGGCACACCTGCGGTACGAGGTCACAGAGGAGGCGAGCCACGGCGCCGACGGTGCGCGCTGGAGCCACACGCCGGACCTGGGCATCTTCCATGCCGTCACGGACGTGCATGGCAACACGCTCGTGCCGGAGGACCGGGTCCGGGCCGCGCTGGAGCACGCGGGCGACGCGGAGCGCCTTCGGCGTGAGCTCGAGCTGGCCCTCGGTCAGGCGTGGGACGACGAGCTCGAGCCGTTCCGATACGCCGGGGCCGGCGCCCCGGTCAGGTGGCTGCACCGCGTCGGCTGACCGGCGCCCCACCTCGAGTGGAGCACCGTGGCGCCCCCCTGCTCCACTCGGGTCTGATCCCCGCCCCCGTGCTCCACTCGGGAGGGGTCAGGGGGTGGTGAGCACCAGGGCCACGTTGTGGCCGCCGAAGCCGAAGGAGTTGTTGACCGCGGCGATCTGACCCGTCCGCAGGGCGCGCGGCGTGTCCCGCACCAGGTCCAGCACCAGCTCGGGGTCGGGCTCGCTCACGTTGATCGTCGGCGGAGCCGTGCGGTGGTGGACGGCCAGGGCGGTGAAGATCGTCTCGAGCGCGCCCGCCCCGCCCAGCAGGTGCCCGGTCATCGACTTCGTGGCGGAGAGCGCGACACCGTCGGCCGCGTCCCCGAGCACGGCGCGCACGCCACGTGCCTCGATGAGGTCCCCCACCACGGTGGAGGTGGCATGCGCGTTGACGTGCGCCACGTCGGCGGGTGCCACGTCGGCGTCGGCGAGCGCCCGCTGCATAGCGGCGATCTGGCCCCGGCCGTTCGGCTCGGGGGAGGTCAGGTGGTAGCCGTCCGCGCTGAGCCCCACACCGGAGAGGCGCGCGTACACCCGCGCCCCGCGGGCTGCGGCGTGCTCGGCGCTCTCCAGGACCACGATGCCGGCGCCCTCGCCGAGGACGAACCCGTCGCGCTGGACGTCGTACGGCCGGGAAGCGCCTGCCGGGTCGTCGTTGCGGGTCGACAGGGTGCGGGACGCCGCGAAGGCCGCGAGCGGCATCGGGTGGATGGCCGCCTCCGTCCCACCGGCGACGACGACGTCGGCGCGGCCCGCGCGGATCATCTCGGCCGCGTAGCCGATCGCCTCGGCGCCGGAGGCACAGGCGGAGACGAGTGCGTGCGCACCGGCCTGCGCGCCGATCTCCAGCTCGACGTAGGCCGCCGGGGAGTTGGGCATCAGCATCGGCACCGTCATGGGGAGGACCCGGCGCGCGCCCTTCTCCCGGAGCGTGTCCCAGGCGTCCAGGGTGGTCCAGATGCCACCGATCCCGGAGGACACGACCGCGCCCAGGCGGGTCGGCTCCACCTCGGGGGCGCCGGCGTCCGCCCATGCCTCGCGCAGCGCGATGACGGCGTACTGCGCCGACGGGTCCATGCGCTTCATCTCGGGGCGGCTCAGCACCTCCTCGGGTCGGACCCGCACCTGGGCGGCGAAGCTCACGGGGATGTCGTAGGTGGCCGCCCAGTCGTTCTCGAGCGTGCGCGCGCCGGACTCGCCGGCCAGGGCCGCCGCCCAGGTGCTCGCCACGTCGCCGCCGAGCGGCGTGGTGGCTCCCATCCCGGTGATGACGACCTGGGTTGCGCTGGTCACGTTTCCTCCTGGGCGGTCCCTGCGGACCTCGTACGGGGTCTGGTGGGGTGCGTCGAGCGCCCGGCGGCCCCTCGGCCGCCGGACGCGTCGTCGCGTCTCAGGCCTGTGCGCCCTCGATGAAGGCCACCGCGTCACCGACGGTGGAGAGGTTCTTGACCTCGTCGTCGGGGATGCGGACCGAGAACTTCTCCTCGGCCAGCGTGACGATCGTCATCATCGACAGCGAGTCGATGTCGAGGTCGTCCGTGAAGGACTTCTCGGGCGTGACGGAGTCGGTGGGCAGCCCGGTCTCCTCGCTGACGATCTCCGCAAGGCCGGCCAGGATCTCCTGCTCGCTGTACGCCATCGGTGTCTCTCTCCTTGAGTGGTCGCCGGTCGGACCGGCTGTTTCGGTTCGGTACGGGTCGGTTCTGGTCAGTTCGCGTGCTGTGCGGAAGGCACCCTACGGCGCCGGTCAGGGCAGGACGACCACCTGGGCCGCGTAGACGAGGCCGGCCCCGAAGCCGATCTGCAGGGCGAGTGCGCCGCTGCTCACCTGGCCCTCGCGGAGGAGGCGCTCCGTGGCCAGGGGGATGGATGCCGCCGACGTGTTGCCGGTGTCGGCGATGTCGCGGCCCACGACGACGGTCTCGGGCAGCTTCAGCTGCTTGATCATCTGGTCGATGATCCGCATGTTCGCCTGGTGGGGGATGAAGGCGTCGATGTCGTCCGCCGTCACGCCGGCGGCCTCGAGGGCGCGCTGGGCGACGGGCGCCATCTGCCAGACCGCCCACTTGAAGACGCTCGCGCCCTCCTGGCGCAGCGTCGGCCACTCGGTGCCCTGGCGGAACGCCTCCTGCCAGGAGTGCGTCTGCCGGATCAGGTGGGCCTGCCCGCCGTCGGAGCCCCACACCACCGGGCCGATGCCCGGTGTGTCGGACGGGCCGATGACGACGGCGCCGGCGCCGTCGCCCAGCAGGAACGAGATCGAGCGGTCGGTCGGGTCGGCGAAGTCGCTCAGCTTCTCGGCGGCGATCACCATGACGTTCCGTGCCGCACCCGAGCGCACCAGCGCGTCCGCCTGGGCGACCGCGTACACGTACCCCGCGCACGCCGCCGAGATGTCGTAGGCGGCGGCCGGCGTGGCGCCGATGCGGTCGGCGACGACCGCGGCCCCGGCGGGCGTCTGGTGGAAGTACGTGATGGTCGACAGGATCACGGCGTCGATGTCGGTGCCGGCCACGCCGGCGTTCGCCAGCGCGGCCTGCGCGGCGCTGGTGGCCAGGTCCAGGACGTCGGTGCCCGCACCCGCCCGGCGGCGCGTGACGATGCCGGTGCGCTGCCGGATCCACTCGTCCGAGGAGTCGATGGGGCCGGCGACGTCGTCGTTCGTCACGACGTTCTCACCGCGGACGCCCCCGATGCCGAGGATCCGCGTGTGTGCCGGCCCGGAGGCCTGGACCAGGGTCGGACGGCTCACGCCGAGGCCTCCTCGTCGGTGGTGGAGCTGGTGATCAGGGCACGGGCAGCCTCGAGGTCGTCGGGCGAGGTCACCGCGACGGCGGGCACGCCCGGCATGCCCCGCTTGGCGAGCCCGGTGAGGACCCCGGCGGGGGCCAGCTCGATCACGCCGGTGACCCCCATGGCGAGCATGGTCTGCTGGCACAGGTCCCAGCGGACGGGCGCGACGACCTGCTCGGCGAGCCGGCGCAGCACGTCGCGGCCGCGGCCGAACCCGGGGCCGGAGCGCGACCGGAAGGCGGTGCCGTCGGCGTCGGAGAGCATCGGCAGGACGGGATCCGACGCCGGCCACGACTCCGCGACCGAGGCGAACTCCTCGAACGCCGGCTGCATGAAGGGCGTGTGGAACGCGCCGGCCACCTGGAGCGGGATCACGCGCGCCCGGCTGGGCGGGGCGGCGGCGAGGGCGGCGAGGTTCTCCAGGGTGCCGGCGGCGACGACCTGGCCGCCGCCGTTGACGTTCGCCGGGAAGAGGCCCGCTGCTTCGATGGCGGCGAGCACCTCTTCCGGGTCGCCCCCGACGACGGCGCTCATGCCGGTGGGCGTGAGGGCGGCGGCCCCGGCCATGCTGCGCGCACGGTGGGAGACGAGCCCGACGGCGCCGGCGTCGTCGAGGGTGCCCGCGACGGCCGCGGCGGCGATCTCGCCGACGGAGTGGCCCGCGGTGACGCCCACGACCTGCTGGGCCGGGGTGTCGCCGAGGAGCGCGCGCAGCGCGATCAGCGATGCCGCGACGATCAGTGGCTGCGCGACGGCCGTGTCCCGGATCGTGTCCGCGCCGGACTCGGTGCCGTGCGCCCGCAGGTCGACACCGGCCGCCTCGGAGAACGTCGCCACCTGCTCCGCCACGCCGGGCAGCTCGAGCCAGGGGGCGAGGAAGCCGGGGGACTGGGAGCCCTGTCCGGGGCAGAGGATTGCGAGCACCCGTCAACTCTGCCGGACCGGGCGGGCCGGGCCGGGCCTACGACCCCCACCAAGCTCGCTGGGCGACCTTGTGCGGAACCTACAACGGTGGTGCTCCCGGTACGGTCCGGCGGGCCTCAGGGCGCCGAGGCCGCGTCGCCGTCGAGCCTGCCGAGGGCGAGCGCGGTCTGGAGCACGTAGCCCTCGCGCGGGTCCAGCGGGTCCCAGCCGGTCACCTCGGCGACCTTGCGCAGGCGGTAGCGCACGGTGTTGGGGTGCACGTAGAGCACGCGCGCCGCTGCCTCGAGCGAGCGACCGTGCTCGGCGTGCGCCGCGAGGGTCTCGAGCAGCGACCCGCCCGCCGCCGCCAGCGGTCGGTACACCTCCTCCACGAGCGTCCGCCGGGCGACGCCGTCCCCGACGAGCACCCGCTCGGGAAGGAGGTCGTCCGCCGCCACGGGGCGGGGAGCGGTCGGCCACGCCCGCGCAGCCACGAGCCCGGCGAGGGCGGCCGTCGCCGAGCAGCCGGCCTCGTCGAGGCCGGCCACGGTCGGCCCGATCACCACCGGGCCCGGCCCGAAGCGCGTGACGAGCGCGTTCGCGGCGGCGCGGAGGTCACCCTCGCCGCCGAGCACGACGACGAGCCGGTTGCCGTGGATGCCGACGAGGGCGTCGTCCGCCGCCCGGCGCGTGGCCCGCCGCAGCTCCGCGACGCGGACGTCGTCGAACGGGTGGGCGGTCGTGCCCACCATCACCAGGACGTTGCCGTGGCCGCTCCACCCGAGGGCGGCCACCCGGCTGCGCAGGGCGTCGTCGGACTCCCCCCGCACGACCGCGTCCACGACGAGCGCCTCGAGGCGGGCGTCCCAGGCGCCGCGGGACTCCGCGGCCCGCGCGTAGACCTCGGCGGCGGAGAACGCCACCTCGCGGGAGTACCGGAGCACCGCCTCCCGGAGGTCCCGTTCGCTCCCAGGTGCGGCGAGCCGGTCGCTGTGGTCCTCGACCACCTCGACGAGCAACCGGACCAGCTGCAGGGTCTGCTGCAGCGAGATGGAGCGGGTCAGCTCAGGAGGCGCTGCGGAGAAGATCTCGTTGGCTCCGTGCGGCGGGCTCGAAGGGTCGCCGAACCAGGTGACGAAGCTCGTGATGCCGGCCTGGACGACCAGGCCCACCCAGGAGCGGTCCTCGGCCGGCAGCGCCCGATACCAGGGGAGCGTCTCGTCGAGCTTGCGCAGAGCCGCCGCCGCGAGCAGACCGCTGCCGTCGTTGAGTCGCCGCAGGGTGTGCGCCTGGTCACGCCCGGGAGCTGCCATGGGGGGAGCATACGGGGGAGGTGCGCGCTCGGGCAGCATCCTCGTTGTAGGGAGTGCACAAGGGGCCGGTGCGCGGACGGGAAGGTCGTCCGCGCCGGCAGCGGTGCACGGTCCCTCCGCGGACCGGTGCGCGAGGTCACGGGAGGATATGGTCGGCGTATGGACTTCCTCCCGCGCCTGCGCCGACTCGTACGCCGGCCGGCCTCCGGGTACAAGGTCGGTCTGCGTCGACCCACGTCCATGCACCGCCGTGACTCCGTGCGGGAGGACGCCGTGCGCGTGAAGCTGAGCGAGGACCCGAACGACGCCCAGGCGTTCCGTGCGCTCGCCGAGATGGTGCGGCGTCGGGCGGCGGAGATGGGCCCCGACGGCGACCCGCTGACGGCGCCGCAGGACGAGGTCGAGAAGCAGCGTGCCGCCGATCTCGCGGTGTGGGCGCTGGCCGAGGAGCTCGCCGGTCACCCGCGCGCGTGGTACCCGCTCATCGAGCTCGCCCGCCTGTCGATCCACGACGACCACGAGGGCGCCCTGCGCCGGCTCGCCACGGCCGCCGAGCGCGACCCCTCAGGACACGCGCTCCTCGAGGGGATCGCCGTGCTGCGGGACGCCGGCATGCCGGTGGAGGCGCTCGGTCTGGGCGTCGGGCACTGGCGCGTCAAGGAACAGCCGGTCGAGATCGCCCGGCAGCTCGTCATCGCGGCCATCGAGGCCGACCGCCCGCTCGACGCCAAGCAGCACCTCGCCGCACTCGACCTGCATCCCGACAAGGCGGCCGTCGCGCGGCTCCGCCCGGAGCTCGAAGCGCTCGTCGCACGAGCGGAGCAGGGCTACCCCGGCACCTGAGCCGACCGGCCCCACCGACCGCGGGCGCGGTCCGGTCCGTCCCGACCTACCGCGGACGCGGGATTCCCAACGACGACTCCGCCGGACCTGCGGCCCTCAGGCGCAGATCCGGCGGAATCGTGGTCGGAGCCGAGATGTCAGGCGTCGCCGCCCGCCACGCCGGACGTGCCGGCGCGGACGTCGAGCAGCCGGTACTGCTCCACGGCGCGGGCCGGCGCGTCCGCGGGCACCTCGCCGCGGCGGGCGAGGAGCTGGAGCACCTTCACCGCCGTCGTCGGCCCGTCGATGTGGAAGTGGCGTCGGGCGGCGGCGCGGGTGTCGGAGAAGCCGAAGCCGTCCGCCCCGAGCGTCGCGTACTCACCGGGCACCCACGCACGGACCTGGTCCGCCAGCAGGTGGTTGTAGTCGCTCGTCGCCACGAACGGGCCTTGCGCGTCGCGCAGCTTCTCCGTCAGGTACGCGGTGCGGGGCTCCTCACCCGGGTGCAGGAAGTTGTGCTCGTCCGCGGCAAGGCCGTCACGGCGCAGCTCGTTCCAGCTGGTCACCGACCACACCTCGGCCTGCACGCCCCAGTCCTGGGCGAGCAGCTCACGGGCCTCCAGCGCCCACGGGACGCCGACGCCGGACGCGAGGATCTGTGCCCGCGGTCCGTCGCCGTCCGCGCCCGCGACGCGGTGGATGCCCCGCAGGATGCCCTCGACGTTGACGTCCTCCGGCTCCGCGGGCTGCGGCATCGGCTCGTTGTAGACGGTGAGGTAGTACATGACGTCGGGGTCGCGCGCGTCACCCTCGCCGTACATGCGCTGCAGGCCGTCCCGCACGATGTGGCGGATCTCGTAGGCGTACGCGGGGTCGTAGTGCACGACGGCCGGGTTCGTCTGCGCCAGCAGCGGGGAGTGGCCGTCGGCGTGCTGCAGGCCCTCGCCGGCGAGCGTCGTGCGGCCCGCGGTGGCGCCGATGAGGAAGCCGCGCGTCATCTGGTCGGCGGCGGCCCAGAACTGGTCACCGGTCCGCTGGAACCCAAACATCGAGTAGAAGATGTAGAACGGCACGAGGGGCTCGCCGTGCGTGGCGTAGGCCGTGCCCGCCGCCTGGAACGCCGCCGCCGAACCGGCCTCGTTGATGCCCGTGTGCAGGATCTGCCCGGCCTCCGACTCCTTGTAGGAGAGCATGAGGTCCCGGTCCACGGCGAGGTAGTTCTGCCCGAGGGTGTTGAAGATCTTGGCCGTCGGGAAGATGGCGTCGAGCCCGAAGGTGCGGGCCTCGTCGGGGATGATCGGCACGATGCGGTGCCCGAACTCCGGGTCCTTGATGAGGTCCTTGAGGAGCCGTACGAAGGCCATGGTCGACGCCACGTTCTGGGTGCCGGAGCCCTTCTTGATGACGTCGTACGTCTTCTCGGGCGGCAGCGTGACCTTCCGGTGCGTGGTGCGCCGCTCCGGCAGGAAGCCCCCGAGCGCCTGACGGCGCTGCAGCATGTAGCGGATCGCGGGGTCGTCCGGGCCGGGGTGGTAGTACGGCGCCGTGTACGGGTCCTCGAGCTGGTCGTCCGAGATGGGGATGTGCAAGGTGTCCCGGAGCAGCTTGAGGTCGTCGGTCTTCAGCTTCTTCATCTGGTGCGTCGCGTTGCGCCCCGCGAAGCCCGAGCCGAGGCCGTAGCCCTTGATCGTCTTCGCGAGGATCACCGTGGGCTGGCCCGTCGTCTCCGACGCCGCCGCGTACGCCGCGTAGATCTTGCGGTAGTCGTGACCACCGCGGCGCAGCGCCCAGATCTCGTCATCGGTCATGCGCTCGACGAGGGCCTTGGTGCGGGGGTCGCGCCCGAAGAAGTGCTCCCGGACGAAGGCGCCGTTGTTGGCCTTGTACGTCTGGTAGTCGCCGTCGGGCGTGATGTTCATGAGGTTGACCAGAGCGCGGTCCTTGTCCGCGTTCAGCAGCGGGTCCCACTCGCGGCCCCAGATCGCCTTGATGACGTTCCAGCCCGCGCCGCGGAAGAACGCCTCGAGCTCCTGGATGATCTTCCCGTTGCCGCGCACGGGCCCGTCGAGACGCTGCAGGTTGCAGTTCACGACGAACGTCAGGTTGTCGAGCTGCTGCTGGGCCGCGAGCTGGAGCATGCCCCGGCTCTCCGGCTCGTCCATCTCGCCGTCCCCGAGGAACGCCCAGACGCGCTGGGAGCTCGTGTCCTTGATCCCGCGGTTGTGCAGGTACCGGTTGACCCACGCCTGGTAGATCGCCGACGCCGGGCCGAGGCCCATCGAGACCGTGGGGAACTCCCAGAACTGGGGCATCAGCCGGGGGTGGGGGTAGGAGGACAGCCCCGAGCCGGGGGCGGAGACCTCCTGCCGGAAGGCGTCCAGGTCCGCCTCGCTCAGGCGGCCCTCGAGGAAGGCCCGTGCGTAGATGCCCGGGGCCGCGTGGCCCTGGAAGAAGATCTGGTCACCACCACCGGGGTGGTCCTTGCCGCGGAAGAAGTGGTTGAAGCCCACCTCGTAGAGCGTCGCGACGGAGGCGTACGACGAGATGTGACCGCCGACCCCGATCTCGGGGCGCTGCGCCCGCGTCACCATCACGGCGGCGTTCCAGCGCATCCACCGGCGGTACTGGCGCTCGAGCGCCTCGTCACCGGGGAAGTAGGGCTCCTGGTGCACGCCGATCGTGTTGACGTACGGGGTGACGATCGACGTCGGGACGTTGACGTTCCGTTCGCGAGCCCGTCGCAGGAGGCTCAGCAGCACGTACCGGGCACGCGGGCCGCCGCGCTCGTCGAGCAGGCCGTCGAAGGACTCGACCCACTCGGAGGTCTCGTCGGGGTCGATGTCGGGGACCTGGCTGAGCAGGCCGTTGATCAGCGGGCCAGTCGTGTCGCGTGCAGCCACCAGCTACCTCACCTCTCGTCCGCGCCGCGCGGTCGACCGCGGCGTCGGGGTCCGTGCTCCGGCGCCGGTCGGCGTCGTCGTCGTCTGGGACCATGGTCCGTCGTAGGACCATTCTCCCCCTCCCGGCGAGTCAAAGTCACACCGGGCCTCGCCTGTTCCCCGTGGGCGGAATGCGCGCGGGCCACGGTGCTGATCATGGCAGTCCCGATCGCCCGGCCACAGATGTGGCGTGGCGCTTGCCACGGGGTAGGGCGATGCTGTGGGCTACCAACACACGCAGGGTGCCCGGCTCGTCCGGGCCGTCGAAGGAGGGTGCAACAACGGTGGGATCGACCGAGGAGCTCGGCGGCACGGCGGGGGCGGGCCGGCTCGGTTTCGCCGCCGGCCAGGTTGTCCAGGAGTTCGGGTACGGGGACGACGTCGACGAGGACCTGCGGGCGGGGATCGAGGAGATCATCGGCAGCGAGCTCGTGGACGAGGACTACGACGACGTCACCGACGGCGTCGTGCTCTGGTGGCGGGACGACGACGGTGACCTCACGGACGCCCTCGTCGACGTGCGGGCGGCCCTCGACGACGGCGGTCTCATCTGGTTGTTCACCCGCAAGCCGGGGCGCAGTGGGCACGTGAACCACAGCGAGATCGAGGACGCGGCGACGACGGCCGGCCTGCATGCGACCAGCACGCTGGCCATCGCAGCCGACTGGTCGGCCACGCGGTTGGGTACGCGCGGCCGCGGCCGGTGAGCGCGCCGACGCCGGTCCCGCGGCCGGGTGATCCGGCGCCGGAGCTGGTGCTGCCGGACACCCACGGCACCCCGGTGTCCCTCATCGGGCTTCGTGGTACCCCGGTCGCGCTGGTGTTCTTCCCATCGGCGTTCTCGATGGTCTGCAGCGCCGAGGCGGGGGAGCTGCGCGACAGCCTGGACGAGTTCGAGGCGGCCGGGGTGCGCCTGCTCGGCATCAGCTGCGACTCCAAGCAGACGCTGCGCGCCTGGGGCGAGCAGGAGGGCCTGGGGTTCGACCTGCTCTCCGACTTCTGGCCGCACGGCGCGGCGGCGCGCTCGTACGGCGTGTTCGACGACGGCTCCGGCATGCCGGTGCGGGGGAGCTTCCTGGTCGATGCGGACGGCATCGTGCGCTGGCAGGTCGTGCACTCGCCCGGGCACCCTCGCGAGCTGGGTGCCTACAGGGCGGCGCTCGCCGCCCTGTAGGCGCGTCCGGGCAGTCAGATCAGGGCACGGTCGAGGGCGCGGAAGAGGAACGCCGCCATCGCCTGGCGCTCGATCTGGTCCGCGGGACGGAAGGTGCCGTCCGGCCACCCGGTCGTGATGCCGGTCTCGGCGAGCCACGCGATCTCGCCGCAGAACGTGCTGCCGGTCGGCACGTCGGTGAATGCGTCGGCGGTGCACGCCGGGGCAGCGCCGGTGCCGACGGACATCCGGTACAGGAAGGCCGCCATCGCCTCGCGGCTGATCGGGGCGCCGGGTCGGAACGTGCCGTCCGCCCAGCCCGTCGTCACGCCGGTCTCGGCGAGCCAGGCGATCTCCCCGCAGAACGGGTGGTCGACCGCCACGTCGGCGAACGGTGCCGTGACGCACGGAGGCGCTGCCGCGTCGTCGTGCGCCGCCCGGTACAGGAACGCGGCCATGGCGTCCCGGTTCACCGACGCGCGGTTGCGGTACGTCCCGTCCTCGTAGCCTCCGACGACCCCGCGGTCGGCGAGCCACAGGATCTCGTCACCGAACGCGTCGTCGTCGACGACGTCGCTGAACGAGGGCGCCGCGAAGTGCCCCGTGTCGCCCGAGAGCGGGGCGCCCGTGGCGTCGGTCAGGTAGATCACGATGTCGCCCGGTGTCTGGTGCATGACGACGCCGTTTCCGACCGCGACGACGTCGTGCCGGACGTCCGTGGCGCGAACCGGCGTCGCCGGCGCGTCGAGATCCGTCCACGTGACGCGGTGGCCGACCGGATCGTGCACGACGACGGCGCCGTCGTCGAGCCCGCGCACCTCGCCGTCCACGGCCGCCTCGGACGGCGTCCCCGTGTACGGGGCGGCGTCGAGCCAGCGCACCGTGGTGGTCTCGGTCGCGCCGTCCCAGGAGTACCTGATCCAGGCGAGGCGGGAGCCCTCGATGCCCACGACCCTGACGGCCGTCCCCGGCTCCCACGCCCGCGCCGTGCCGGTGTCGAGAGTCGTTGCAGGTCCCACGGGGCCGTCCGCTCCGAGCGCGGCGGTGTGCACGGCCGTGCGGTCGAGCCAGTCCTGGGCGGCGCCAGCCGTCGACCAGTCGCTCCAGAGCACGCGCTCATCGGTGATGGTGAGGCCACGTTCGCCGATCTCCGTGAAGCCTGCTGGCATGTCGACGAGGGCGTCCAGGTCGTACGCCTCGCCGGTCGCGCGGTCGAAGACGGTGTGATCCTGCTCGAGGTCCTCCTCGTACCCCGACCGACCTACGACCCACCGGTCGGTGAGGGCGACGACGCCGCCGCGCAGGCGCGCGTCCTCACCCCAGGGCGGGAGCGTCTCGGTGCCGTCTGCCGCGTGCAGCACGAGCTGACCGTCGACGGCCCGCACGTACGCCAACGTGCCGGCGTGCTCGGCGTACGCGGTGTCGCGCATCGTGCGCCCCACGAACTGGCCCTCACCGAACGAGGTGGCCTCGCCGTCGTGCGTCAGCGGGCTGCGGAAGATCGACGTGCGGTAGAAGGAGAAGCCCCAGTACACGGCGTCGTCGGCGATGAGCCCGTCCCGTGCGGGACCGAACGCGAAGCCGACCTCGGGGCCGGGCAGGGGCGGGCTCGCCGCGGGGAGCCCGGGGACGGCGGCGGCAGGGCCGGCGAGGGCGCCGACGGCGACGGCGACGGCGCAGAGGGCGGCGGCGGCGCGGGTTCGGTGCATGGCTGCGGCTCCGATGGGTCAGGACCGCCACGGTGCGATCGCTGCGGAGTGAACGTACCTCCGGCCCGGGAGGTTGGGGGACGGTTTCGCGACCGACTCCGCCTTCCGGGCGCTGGAGCAGTCCGGAGGCGCCGGGCCGACAGCGACTGCACTCGGGCTCTCCGGTGGCGCGGGTAGGCTGCGACCCACATCGGGCCTGTAGCTCAGTTGGTCAGAGCGCCGCGCTTACACCGCGGAGGTCGTCGGTTCGAGACCGGCCGGGCCCACCGTTCGTGCGCTGGGGGTGCTGCGCAGGTGCGCCTCAGCTGAGCTGGGCCGCGATGGCCGCCGCCACCCGCTGCACCTCGACGTCGGCGCGCACCAATGCCTCGGCGTCCCAGGGGTCGCGCAGGTCGCTGTAGAGGTTGATCGACGCGACGGCGTCGTGCGCGATGTAGGCGGGCAGCGCCGCCGCGGAGCGGAAGCCCTGGGCGACCGCGGTGGCGCACCAGCCGGACCACCGGTCCTCCTCGGTGATGTCGGGCACGATCACGCCGGAGAGCTGGTCCATCGCCAGCACGCACGGTCCGCGGCCCTCGGCCACCTCGGCGTCGTCGCAGGCGGCCGAGCGCTCGTCGCTGCTCGCCACCCGGGTGTACCCGCCGCCCTGGCGCATGATCACGCTGCACGAGGTGGAGGCGCCGATCCGTTCCGCGGCCTCGCGGAGGATGTCGTCGAAATGTTCCATGGTCACCTCGCGGGGGAGCGGTCCGTGGGGGGAACGGTCGCACGGCAAGGCCCGATCGGCCAACTCCCCGCCCGGGGGCACCGGGCCGTCGTACCCGCGCCGGTGGCGTCCCGGTAGCGTTCGACAGGTGACCGGAGCACCCACCCTCGCCGACGTCGTGGCACTCCTCGACCGCCGCTACCCGCCGTCCGGGGCTGCTGACTGGGACGCCGTCGGGACGGTGTGCGGCGACCCCGCCCAGCCCGTACGCCGGGTGATGTTCGCGATCGACGCCACGGCGGCGGTGGTGGACGAGGCCGTCGGGTGGGGGGCGGACCTGCTGGTCACGCACCATCCCCTGCTGCTGCGGGGGGTGCACTCCGTCGCCGCCACGACGGCGAAGGGCGCCGTGGTCCACCGGCTGATCCGCGCCGGCTGTGCCCTGCATGCCGCACACACGAACGCCGACGCCCCGGAGGGCGGCGTCCCGGAGGCGCTCGCGCTCGCCGTCGGCCTCGTCGACCTCGCGCCCCTGGTGCCGGCACCGGCGGAGGCGCTGGACAAGCACGTCGTCTTCGTGCCCGTGGACCATGCGCAGGCACTCGTGGACGCGCTCGCCGACGCCGGTGCGGGCGAGCTGGGCGACTACAGCCGGTGCGCCTGGCAGACCACCGGCACGGGGACGTTCATTCCCGGGGAGGGCGCGGATCCGGCGATCGGCACGGCGGGGAAGGTCGCCGAGGTGCCGGAGGCCCGCGTCGAGATGGTTGCCCCCCGAGCGTTGCGCGACCGTGTCGTCGCCGCGATGCGGACCGCCCACCCGTACGAGGAGCCTGCGTTCGACGTCCTCGAGGCGGCGACGCTCACCGGGTCGACCGGCGCCGGCCGCGTCGGCCGCCTGCCGCAGCCGATGACGCTGCGCGCGTTCGCGGAGCGGGTCGCCGCAGTGCTCCCGGCGACGGCTCAGGGGGTTCGGGTCGCCGGTGACCTCAATGCGCAGGTGAGCCGCGTCGCCGTCGTGGGCGGCTCGGGGGACTCGTTCTTCGACGCGGTGCGCGGCGCAGGAGCCGACGTCTACCTCACCGGCGACCTCCGCCATCACCCGGCGCTCGAGGCGCGTGAGCGTGCGAGGTTCGAGGCGGCGTCCGCGGGCCGCGCGGCGGACGACGGCCGGCCGTTCCTCGTGGACGTCGCCCACTCCGCCAGCGAGTGGCCATGGCTCGCCCGCGCGGCCCGCCGCCTCGCGGAGGATGTGGAGGCGGCGCACGGCACTACGGTGGAGACCCGCATCCGTGAGCAGTCGACCGACCCGTGGACGGCCCGTGTGGCCTCCGCCCCCCGAGAGCAAGGACCCCAGCCGTGACGACAGCACCCGTCGCCGACCAGCACCGCCTGCTCGAGGTCCAGGCCCTGGACACCCGCGCCGCGCAGATCGCCCACGCCCGTGCGACGCACCCGGCACGGGCGGCGGTGGACGCCGCTGCGGCGCGGCTCGCCGAGCTGGACGAGCGGCTCGTCGAGGCGCGGACGACGGTCGGTGACACCCGCCGCGAGCTGACCAAGGCGGAGACGGACGTGGAGCAGGTGCGGTCGCGTGCGCAGCGCGACCAGGCGCGGATCGACTCAGGTGCCGTGAGCGTGAAGGACGTCCAGGCCATCAGCAGCGAGCTGGACGCGTTGGCCAGGCGCCAGGCGCACCTCGAGGACGTCGAGCTGGAGGTGATGGAGCGGCTGGAGGGCCAGGAGGCCGAGCTGGCCGAGATCACCGCCGCGTACGAGGCCGCAGCCACGGAGCACGACCAGGCGCGGGCGGCGCTCGCGACGGCGCTCGAGGACCTCGACGCCGAGGCCTCTCGCGTCGCGGCCGACCGGGCCGAGCGGGCTGCAGGTCTGGACGCGGACCTCATCTCGCTGTACGAGAAGGTCCGGGCCAAGAGCGGGGGCGTGGGCGTCGCCGTGCTGAGGGGGCACCGCTGCGAGGGCTGCCGCCTCGAGCTGAACTCCAGCGAGCTCGCCCAGATCACGGCGACACCCGCGGAGCAGGTCGTCCGGTGCGACGAGTGCGGCCGGATCCTGGTGCGCGGGGTCGGCTGATGCGTCGGCTGGTCGTCGAGGCGGACGGCGGCTCGCGCGGGAACCCCGGTCCGGCGGGCTGGGGCGCGCTGGTGCGCGACGCCGCCACCGGCCGCGTGCTCGCGGAGCGGGCCGGCTTCCTCGGGGTGGCCACGAACAACGTCGCGGAGTACAGCGGCCTGGTGGCCGGCCTGCAGGCCGCGCGGGCGATCGACCCGGACGCCGAGGTCGAGGTGCGGATGGACTCCCGCCTGGTCGTCGAGCAGATGACGGGCCGCTGGCAGGTCAAGCACGCCCGTATGCAGGGCCTCGTGCAGGCAGCGCGGAGCGTCCTGCCGCCGGACCGGGTCACCTACACATGGGTGGAGCGTGCCCGGAACGCCGCCGCGGACGCGCTGGCCAACGAGGCGATGGACACCCGCCAGGCGGTCTCGCGCGACCCGGGTGGGCCGCGGCTCACCGAGGCCGACTCCGGTGCCGCGCAGACGACGGCCGAGGTCTCCGAGCGGGCGCCGCTGCGGGCCCGCCGCCCGTCAGGGGCCGCGATGCGTTTCGACGACGAGGAACCCCTCACGGTGGTGCTCCTGCGGCACGGCGAGACACCCATGACGGCGAGCAAGGCGTACTCCGGCTCGGGGGTTCCCGGCCCGGGGCTGACGGCCGCGGGCCGAATCCAGGCGGGCCAGGCCGCGGACCTGGTCTTCCGCATCGGACGTGACGTCTGGGACGACATCCCGCACCCGGGTCAGCTGGTCGCGTCCCCGATGGTCCGCACGCAGGAGACGGCTGCTGCGGTGGGACGGCGGCTGGGGTTGCCGGTCGAGACGGACCCGGCGTTCGCCGAGGGCAACTTCGGGGAGTGGGAGGGGCTGACGGCCGACCAGATCGAGGCGCGTTGGCCGGGTCAGCTCAAGCGCTGGCACGTTGACGCCGCCTTCGGGATGCCCGGGGGCGAGTCGATCGAGGACGTCGGTCGGCGGGTGGGGGCAGGCCTTCAGCGGCTGGTGGCGGAAGGCGTGGACCGCACGGTCGTCGTGGTGAGCCACTCGGTGGCCATCCGGGCGGCAATCGGCGTGACGCTGGGCGCACCGTCGTCCATCTGGGCCTCCGTTCGGGTGGCGCCGGCGTCGGTGAGCATCCTGCGGTTCTGGGAGGACGGCGAGCGCGAGGTCGCCGTCGTCGGGATGCCGACCGACGTGTGACGCTCGCGGTAGGCTTGTCGCTGCGGATGAGTCGGCCAGGCGGTCGCGTCGAGGGAGACCTCGCCGAGGAACGTCCGGGCTCCGTAGAGCACGGTGGTGGGTAACACCCACCCGGGGTGACCCGCGGGACAGTGCCACAGAGAACAGACCGCCGCATGATCCGGGCTTGCCCGGTCATGCGGTAAGGGTGAAACGGTGGTGCAAGAGACCACCAGCGCACCGGGTGACCGGTGCGGCTAGGTAAACCCCACCGGGAGCAAGGCCAGACAGGGAGCGTTCGAGGGCTGCTCGCCCGAGCTCCCGGGTAGGCCGCTGGAGGCGCACGGCAACGTGCGTCGTAGATGGATGGCCGCCACTCGCGCGGGGGTGACCCGGCGCGGGGACAGAACCCGGCGTATCGGCCGACTCATCCGCACCGCCGCCCAGGACGGCGTCGGGCCGATCACCGCCGCCCGACGGCGCCCACGCAGACGCCTGACCAACTTTTGACCCGGTATTGAACGCGCCAACACCGGGTTTTTGGCGTGCCTCCTCACCCGAACGGCCGAACGTGCCGATACTGGTAAAGGTCGACGCCGACCCCGCGGAGACCAGCGCCGGTGCAGCCGCCCCGACGTACGCACGACGTGCCGGGGGCGCCCGGTACGAGCTGGAGGCGTCATGCCGCTGGACACGATGGCCGTGCTGCTCGCCCTGGGACTGCTCGCGGCCGCACTCGCGGGGGCACCGCTCCCGGGAACGGGACGGCGCGCGCGCGCGGCACTCGAGCGCGCGGCGCGGACCACCACCGCCGACGACGGCCCCGTGGGCCTCGGGCGCGGACGGAGCACCTGGTGCCCGGTGTGCACCCACCCCGCCCTCGAGCTCGTCGGCGTGAGCGTGGCAGCGGGCCGCGAGCTGCCGCGGGTCCGGTGCGCCGTCTGCCTCAGCACCTACACGGTCCGCGGCACGCTCGCGTCGGTACCCGTGCAGCGCCGGCCCGTCTGACCGAAGGGCCGGCCCCTCTGACCCGAGCGCCGCCCGGCGGACGGTCGCTCAGGCACCGACCGGCCGGCCGCCGCGCGCCCACAGCACCTGGCGCGCGTGCTCACCGGCAACCCACGCGTCGGCCAGGCGCGGGTCGTCGAAGGGCCCACCGGCGACGAGCGCGAACAGGTAGGCCCGATCGGCGGCCAGCCGGTCCCGGAGGCCGGTGGCGTCGGTCACCGTCCCGTGGCCCGGTATCAGGACGCGCACGCCGTGCTCCTCCGCGGCGTGCTCCAGGCGTGTCAGGGCCACCTGGTGGTCGCCCACGGGGTCTGCGGCGTCGAGGTCGAGAAGCGGCACCTCCCGGTCCGAGAGCAGGTCCCCGGCGACGAGGACGCCCAGGTCTGGCAGGACGAGCGCCGCGCTCCCGAGGCAGTGCGCACGGTGCGGCACGACCACCGCGCGCGGCCCGTCCCACGGCACCTTCGCGGCGTCGGCGAGGAGGGGGGTGAGGTGACCGACCAGGCGCGGGTCGTGGCCCGGCGCGTCCGCATGCGCCTCGGCGAGGATGTCGGCGCGGTGCGTGACCGCTGTGCGCACGGCCGCCGGCGTCGCCCAGCGCGGCACCGAGGCACCGAGCTCGGCCGACCAGAGCACGTGGTCCCAGTGCGGGTGCGTCGAGAACCCGGCGACAGGCCGCCACCCGCGCTCCCTGATCTCCGCGGCGAGCACTCGCACCTCGGCCACCGTGATGCCCGGGTCGACGACCAGGCAGCGGCCGTCCGTCGCCACGACCACGGTGCTCAGCGTGGACCAGGTCCGGGCGGTGGCTGTCCAGACCCCCGGGGCGACCTCGGTGAGGCTCATGCGTGGGTGGCCTCGGGGGTCCCGTCCTCACGCGGCGGGGCTCCGAGGCGGGCCACCCCGGCGTCGAGGTCGACGTCCCAGCCCGGGTCGGAGTCTCCGGGGACCACGAGGTCACGCTCCTGCCGGTCCCGCTCGGCCACCAGGTGCTCGACGCCGGGATCGAACGCCGCCATGAAGTCGAGGAAGGCGCCCCCGGCAGAGGCCGTCGGGCGGGGCTTCCGGCGATGGGTCACCGATCAGTCCAGCGGGGTCCCGTGGGCGGCCAGGGCGGCGGCACCGACGATGCCGGCCGCGTTCCGCAGGGCCGCGGGGACGATCGGGGTACGGAGGTCGAGCAAGGGCAGGAACTGCTGATGCTTCTTGCTCACACCGCCCCCGACCACGATGAGGTCCGGCCACACCAGGTCCTCGATCACGCGGAAGTAGCGCTGCAGCCGCTCGGCCCACCGCTCCATGTCCAGCCCGTCCCGCTCGCGCGCCGCATCGGAGGCGTGCGTCTCGGCGTCCCGACCGTCGACCTCCAGGTGCCCGAACTCCGTGTTCGGCACGAGGGTCCCGTCGACCACGAGGCACGAGCCGATGCCGGTTCCGAGGGTCACCACCAGCACCGTCCCGCCGTGACCGCGTGCGGCCCCGTAGAGGGCCTCGCCGTACCCCGCCGCGTCGGCGTCGTTCACTGTGACCACAGCGCGGCCCGTGGCCTCCGCGAGCACGGCGGAGACGTCCGTGCCGATCCATGAGTCGTGCACGTTGGCCGCCGTGCGCGCGACGCCGTGCTGGATGACCGCCGGGAACGTGACGCCGAGCCGGGCGTCCGCCGGGAGGTCGAACGCGGCCACCAGGTCCGCGACCGTCCGGGCGACCGCCGCCGGCGTCGAGGGCTGCGGCGTCGGGATGCGCACCCGATCCGCGAGGAACTCGCCGGTGGTCAGGTCGACGGGGGCGCCCTTGATGCCGCTCCCGCCGATGTCGATGCCGAATCCTTGGGTGCTCATGGCAGTGTCAGGACCTCCGCCCCTGTCTCGGTGACCACGAGGGTGTGCTCGAACTGGGCGCTGCGACGACGGTCCCGGGTCACCACCGTCCAGCCGTCGTCCCACATCTCCCACTCGTGGGTGCCGAGGTTCAGCATCGGTTCGATCGTGAAGACCATGCCCGGCTCGATCGTGGTGGCGTGCAGCGGGGCGGAGTCGTAGTGCGGCACGATCAAGCCCGAGTGGAACGCCTCGCCGACGCCGTGGCCGGTGAAGTCCCGGACCACGCCGTACCCGTAGCGCGCCGCGAACTTCTCGATGACGTGCCCGATCACGTTGAGCTGACGGCCGGGCCGGACCGCGCGCAGGCCCCGGTCCAGCGCCTCGCGCGTGACCTCGATGAGGGCGCGGGACTCCGCGTCGATCTCGCCAACGCCGTAGGTGACGCAGGAGTCCCCGTGCACCCCGTCCTTGTAGGCCGTGATGTCGACCTTCACGATGTCGCCCTCCGTGAGGACGGTCGAGTCGGGGATCCCGTGGCAGATGACCTCGTTCACGGACGTGCAGATGGACTTGGGGAACTCCACGGAGCCCGGGTGCGGTCGGTAGCGCAGCGCCGAGGGGTACGCGCCGTGGTCGCACACGAACTCGTGCCCGATCCGGTCCAGCTCGTCCGTCGTGACCCCCGGTGCGACGTGCCGGCCGACCTCCGCGATGGCCTGCGCCGCGATGCGACCGGCCACGCGGATGCGTTCGATCGTCTCGGGGTCCTTGACCTCCGAGCCCGTGAAGGGCCGCTCGCGGTCCTTGCCGACGTACTCCGGCAGCTCGACGCCCACGGGCACGGCTCGGAGCGGGCTGATGGTGCCCGGGGTCAGACGGCCCTCCGGCGCGTGCGTGAGCGTCATGCCTGGCAGTCTACGGAAGGAGGCCGGACAGCCTGCGAGGGGAGCGACATGGACGACGTCACGCACCACGACGAGTTCTGGGTGAACACGGCCACGGGCGAGGTCGAGGAGGGTCGGCAGAGCCCTGGCCTGCAGCGGATGGGTCCGTACCCGACACGCGAGGCGGCGCAGCAGGCCTTCGACCTGGCGGCGGCCCGCAACGAGCAGTGGGACGACGCGGACCGCCGGTGGAACGACGACCGCTGGCCACGGGACGTCGGACCCGCCGCCCCCTGACCACCGGCGCCGAGCGGTGCAGTGGGGACTCCGGCGGTCACCGGCGCACCAGCACGGCCTCGACGGCCCGGTGGTCGGTGCCGGAGGGTGGTTCGAGCACCCCTGCGGCGACCACCTGCCAGTCCGCGCCGTCGACGAGCACGTGGTCGATGGGTGCGCCCAACGCCCATGGCAACGAGGCCGGCCACGTGCCGACGCCGCCCGCACCGGCGGCGGCGAGCGCGTCCACGCACTCACCCATCTCGTCGAAGGCCGGGTGGTCGAGGGTCGCGTTGAAGTCGCCGGCGACGATCGCGGACGGGGTGGCGCACTGACCCGTGGCGGCTGTCGCGAGGGCCGACCAGCGGGGGAGCGAACGCCCGACGGGCGGATCCGGGTGCGCTGCGGTGATCGGCGGGCCGGACCCGTCCACCGGCACCGCCGTGAAGGTCGCCAGGCTGCCCGGCAGCACCTCGGTGACCGAGTACTCGCCGAGCCGGTGATCGACGAGCAGCGCCGTCGACCCGGTGACCCCGTTGCCCGTGGTCTCGACGAGCACCTGGAAGTCGCGGCCGGCCTCAGCCGCGAGGGCCGCCACCCGCTCGGCGGTGTCGCGCAGGGTCTCGGGCAGCACCACGACGTCGGCGCCCCGAGCGACCACGAGGGAGGCGACGTCCTCCGCCGGGACCTCGCCATGGGTGTTCAGGGCCAGGACCACGACGGCGTCGTCGGGCAGGTCGCCACGGACGTCCGACCCGGTCAGGAGCCCGGACGTGCCCCGGGCGGTCAGCACCGCGACGTGCGCGAGGGCGGCGACGCCCACGACGACGGTCACCGGCAGCAGGCGCCGTCGCCACGGCAGGGACGCCAGGATCGCCGCGAGCACGAGCAGTGCCAGCGCGACCGCTCCACGCACCGAGATCAGGTGCAGCACGCCGCGGGTGCCGTGCAGTCCGACAGCGCGCGGCCAGGCCAGGATCCCCAGGGCGAGCGCGAGGACCACCACTCCGGCAGTGCCGACGATCTTGGAGGCGTTCGGGCCGCCGGCCCGGCTGCCCGACGGTGCGCTCACTCGGTGAAGCTGTGCGCGTCGTCGGGGAACGTCCCCGCGCGGACCTCGTCGTTGTAGGCACGCGCCGCCGACAGGAGCTCCTCGCGGAGCCGCCCGTACGTCTTCGCGAAGCGGGGGGTCCAGCTCGACAGGCCGGCCATGTCCGGCCACACGAGGACCTGCCCGTCGCAGGCCGGGCCCGCCCCGATCCCGATCGTCGGCACGGCGAGAATCTCGGTGATGCGCGCGGCCAGCGGGGCAGGCACCATCTCGAGGACGACGGCGAACGCGCCGGCCTCCTGGAGCGCCAGGGCGTCCTCGCTGAGCCGCTCGGCCGCGTCGGTGCCGCGGCCCTGCACCCGCTTGCCGCCGAAGACGTTCTCCGACTGCGGCGTGAACCCCAGGTGCCCCATCACGGGGATGCCCGAGGAGACGAGCAGCTTGACGTGCTCTGCGACGCGCCGGCCGCCCTCGAACTTCACGGCGGTGGCGCCCGTCTCCTTCATGACGCGGGCAGCGGTCGCGTGGGCCTGCTGTGGCGAGGCCTCGTAGGAGCCGAAGGGGAGGTCGACGACGACGAGCGCCCGCCGGACGGCGCCGGCGACGGCGCGCCCGTGGTGGATCATCTCGTCGACCGTGACCGGGATGGTGGAGGCGTAGCCGTAGAAGTTGTCCCCGAGGGAGTCGCCGACGAGCAGCACGTCGGTGCCGACCTCGTCGAAGATCTGGGCGGTCGGCGCGTCGTAGGCGGTCAGCATCGTGATGCGTTCGCCCCGCTCCTTCGCCTCACGCAGGTGGTGCACCCGCACCCGGCGTGGGCGCGGCTCGCTCGGGGGAGTGACTGGTCCGGTCGGGCCGCTGGGCTCGCTCATCGGTGGTCTCCGTTCGGCTCGCGCCACCGGTTGGTGACCGGCAGCCTGCGGTCCCGGCCGAAGGCGAGGGCGGTCACCTTCGGCCCGGGCGGGTACTGACGACGCTTCCACTCGGCGCGGTCCACCAGCGCGAGGACGCGGTCGACGACGGCGGCGTCGAAGCCGCGCGCGAGGAGCTCCGCCCGGCCCTCGGCGTGCTCGACGTAGGCGTCGAGCACCTCGTCGAGCAGGTGGTACGGGGGCAGTGAGTCGGTGTCGAGCTGTCCCGGGGCGAGCTCGGCGGAGGGTGGCTTGGTGATCGAGCTCTCCGGGATCGGCGGGATCTCGCCCGCGTCGAGGGCCGCCTGGTTGCGCCACCGGGCGAGGGCCCAGACCCGGGACTTGTCGACGTCCTTGATCGGCGCGAAGCCGCCGACGGCGTCGCCGTAGATCGTGGAGTAGCCGACGGCGAGCTCCGACTTGTTGCCGGTGGCGAGCACCAGGTGGCCCTCGACGTTGGACAACGCCATGAGGATCACGCCGCGCATGCGGGACTGGAGGTTCTCGCCGGCGACGCCGGGGAGGTCCAGCTGGCCTTCGAACGCCTCGACCATCGGGCCGATGGGTTGCACCCGGTAGTCCGCACCGAGGCGCTTGGCGAGGTCTGCGGCGTCGTCCTTGGAGTGCTCGGACGAGTGCCGCGAGGGCATCGACACACCCACGACGTTCGCACCGCCGAGAGCGTCCGCGGCGATCGCGGCCACGAGCGCCGAGTCGATGCCGCCGGACAGCCCGAGGGTCACGGAGCGGAAGCCGTTCTTGGTCGCGTACCCCGCGAGCCCGGTGACGAGTGCCGCGTAGACCTCGGCGTCGGGGTCCAGCGGCTCGGCGATCGGCCCCGCGACGAGCGGCGCGCCCGCGTCGGGCAGGTCCCACAGCAGGGTGTGCTCGACGAACTGCGGCGCGCGTGCGAGCAGGGCGCCGTCCGGCCCGACGACGAACGAGCCGCCGTCGAACACGAGGTCGTCCTGGCCGCCCACCATGTTCACGTACGCGACCGGCGCGTCGAGCTCCGCGGCGCGGCGGGCGGCGGTCTCACGCCGCACGTGCACCTTGCCCTCCTCGTACGGCGAGCCGTTGAGGACGACGAGCAGGTCGGCGTCGCCCATCGCCGGCAGCGGACCGCCGTCGACCCAGATGTCCTCGCAGACGACGACGCCCACGCGGTACCCGTCGACCTCGACCACGCAGCCGGCCTCCCCGGGCGCGAAGATCCGGTACTCGTCGAAGACGCCGTAGTTGGGCAGGTGGTGCTTGTCGTAGCGCGCGAGCACCTCACCGCCCCGCAGGACGACGGCCTGGTTCGTGGCACGCCCCGCCGCATTCCGCCCGAGGGTGCCCAGCATCACGACGACGTCGTCCAGCCCGCGCTCCGTCAGACCTGCCGTGATCTGCTCGAGCGCCGCCTGCGCGCCCCTCGCGAACGAGTCGCGCAGCGCCAGGTCCTCGATGGGATAGCCCGTCACGGTCATCTCGGGGAAGGCCACGAGCCTGGCGCCGGCCCGCGCCGCGGTCACCGTGGCGTCGAGGATGCGCGCGGCGTTGCCGGCGACGTCCCCGACGCACGTGTCGATCTGGGCCAGTGCGATGCGCAACGCCATGGTCAAACCCTAGCCGCGGGCCGGCCGACGGCCCGCCGAGGTCGCCACGGACTCGGACGGACCCGTGACACCTGCGCGCAACACGCGTGCGGCAGGATGTGCACATGGACAGGCAGCAGGAGTTCGTCCTCCGCACCGTCGAGGAGCGGGACATCCGCTTCATCCGCCTCTGGTTCACGGACGTGCTCGGCGTCCTGAAGTCCGTCGCCGTGGCGCCCGCGGAGCTGGAGTCCGCCTTCAGCGAGGGCATCGGCTTCGACGGGAGCGCCATCGAGGGCCTCACCCGGGTGTACGAGGCGGACATGCTGGCCAAGCCCGACCCGTCGACGTTCCAGGTGCTGCCCTGGCGGGGTGAGACGCACGGGACGGCGCGGATGTTCTGCGACGTCCTCACGCCCGACGGCGAGCCGTCCCTGGCCGACCCGCGCCACGTGCTGAAGCGCGCGCTCGCCCGCGCGACCGAGAAGGGCTTCACCTTCTACACGCACCCCGAGGTGGAGTTCTACCTGTTCGAGAACCCCACGGACCCCACCAAGCCGCTGGTGCCGGTGGACCAGGCCGGCTACTTCGACCACGTGCCGCGCGGCACGGGGCACGACTTCCGTCGCGCCGCCATCTCGATGCTCGAGTCCATGGGGATCTCCGTCGAGTTCTCCCACCACGAGGCGGGTCCCGGGCAGAACGAGATCGACCTGCGGTACGCCGATGCGCTCACGACGGCCGACAACGTCCAGACGTTCCGCACGGTGGTCAAGGAGATGGCGCTCGAGCAGGGCGTCTTCGCGTCGTTCATGCCGAAGCCGCTCGCCGGGCACCCGGGATCCGGGATGCACACCCACCTGTCCTTGTTCGAGGGCGACCGCAACGCGTTCTACGAGGCCAGTGCGCCGATGGAGCTCTCGCAGACCGGACGTCGGTTCATCGCGGGCCTGCTGCGCCACGCCGCCGAGATCTCCGCGATCACCAACCAGTACGTGAACTCCTACAAGCGGTTGTGGGGCGGGGCGGAGGCGCCGTCGTTCATCTGCTGGGGCCACAACAACCGCTCCGCGCTGGTGCGCGTCCCCCTCTACAAGCCGGGCAAGGGCAACTCCACGCGGGTCGAGTACCGGGCGCTCGACTCGGCGACCAACCCCTACCTGGCCTTCGCCGTGCTGCTCGCCGCCGGTCTGAAGGGCATCGAGGAGGGCTACGAGCTCCCGGACGGCGCCGAGGACGACGTGTGGGAGCTCACCGACTCCGAGCGGCGCGCCCTGGGCATCCAGCCGCTGCCCTCGTCCCTCGAGCACGCCGTCGCGATCATGGAGAGCTCGGAGCTGGTCGCGGAGACGCTGGGGGAGCACGTGTTCAACTTCGTGCTGCGCAACAAGCGCGAGGAGTGGAACGCCTACCGCACGCAGGTCACGCCGTTCGAGCTCCAGCGGTACCTGCCGGTGCTCTGACGAGGCGATGAGCACCGCCACCGGAGGACGGCCCGCGCCCAGCCTGCGCGGGACGCTCGTCCGGCTGGGGTTCGCCGACCCGGTGCGGGCCGCCGCGCTCCTCGCCGAGGGCCCCGTGTGCGACGCGGTCGGTGTGCTCGACGAGTCGTCGCCGATGCTGGACGAGCTCGGCCACCTCGCGTCCCCGGACGACGCCCTGCTGGGGCTCGGTCGGCTCCTCGAGAGCGCGAGCGGGACGGACCACGAGCGCATCTGCCGCCTGCTCACCTCGTCCGGGCCGGCACGGGCCCGGCTCCTGGCCGTGCTGGGCACGTCGACGGCCCTGGGCGACCACCTGGTGCGCCACCCCTCGGACGTCGCGACTCTCGACGGTGCGGACCTCCTGGCCGATGACGCCGTCGTCCGGGCCGAGCTGCTCGCCGCCGTCGGCGCCGCGGCCGACGACGCCGCCCCGGTCGCGACCCGCACGGGTCCCGACGGCGTGGACGCCATGCGACGCGCGTACCGGCGGCGGCTCGTGATGATCGCAGCTGCGGACCTGACCACGCCGGAGCCCACGGCCGTGCTGCCCGCCGTGGCGGCCGCGCTCGCCGGGCTCGCCGGCGCTGCCCTGGAGGCGGCGCTGGCGCTCGCGCGGGCGGACCAGCCGGACCATGCCCTGGCCCGGCTCGCCGTGATCGGCATGGGCAAGTGCGGGGGGTCCGAGCTCAACTACGTGTCGGACGTCGACGTCGTGTTCGTCGCGGAGCCCGCCGACGGCGCCGCGGAGGCCGAGGCGCTCGCCGTCGCCACCCGACTCGCCAGCGGCCTCAGCCGGGCGTGCTCGGCGACGTCGGGGGAGCCGGCCCTGTGGCCGGTGGACGCGGCGCTGCGCCCCGAGGGCAACCACGGACCTCTGGTGCGCACCGTGGCGAGCCACGTCGCCTACTACGAGCGCTGGGCGAAGACGTGGGAGTTCCAGGCCCTCCTGAAGGCGCGCGTGGTCGCTGGCGACCGCCGGGTGGGGGCCGCCTATGTCGCCGCGCTGCAGCCGATGGTGTGGGCCGCTGCCGAGCGTGAGCACTTCGTCGAGGACTCCCAGGCCATGCGCCGGAGGGTGGAGGAGAACGTCCCCGCCGCCGAGGCGGACCGGCAGATCAAGCTGGGCGCCGGCGGCCTGCGTGACGTGGAGTTCACCGTGCAGCTGCTGCAGCTGGTGCACGGCCGCACGGACCCGGCGCTGCACAGCCCGACAACGCTCGACGCGCTGGCCGCGCTCTCGGCCGGCGGCTACGTGGGCCGGGACCACGCGGCCCGGCTCGCCGTCTGCTACCGCACGCTCCGGGTGCTCGAGCACCGCCTGCAGCTGCACCGGCTGCGCCGCACCCATCTCATGCCGACGTCCGAGGCGGACCTGCGGCGGCTCGCGCGGTCCGTGGGCCTGCGGGACGGCGCCGCCGTGCTCGAGCAGTGGCGCGCGGTACGCCGCGACGTCCGGCGCCTGCACGAGGAGCTCTTCTACCGCCCGCTCCTCCCGGCGACCGCACGCCTGTCCCGCGACGACGTCAGCCTGGCCCCGGAGGCGGCGCGCGCGCGGCTGGCGGCGATCGGCTACCGCGACCCGGCCGGTGCCACCCGGCACATCGCCGCCCTCACGGAGGGGGTCAGCCGCCGCGCGGCCATCCAGCGGCAGCTGCTGCCGGTGCTCCTCGGCTGGTTCGCGGAGGGCAGCGACCCCGACGCCGGCCTGCTCGCCTTCCGCCGCCTGTCCGACGAGCTGGGCTCGACGCACTGGTACCTCAAGCTCCTGCGCGACTCGGGGGCGGCGGCGCAGCGGCTCGCGCGCGTGCTCTCGTCGTCCCGCTACGTGGCGGACGCCCTCGCGCGGTCCCCGGAGTCGGTGGCCTGGCTCGACGACGACGCCGACCTCGCACCCCGTGGGTACGCCCGGCTGTGGGCCGAGGCGGACGCCATCCTCACCCGGCAGACCGAGGTCGCGGAGGCGGCGGTGCTGCTGCGCGCCCTCCGGCGCCGCGAGATCGCCCGGACCGCCGTCGCCGAGGTGCTCGCCCTGAGCTCGGTGCCCGTCACGTCGCAGGCGCTCACCGCGGCGGCGGATGTCGTGCTGGCCGGGGCGCTGCGCGTCGCCGAGTACGACGTCGCCCGCGGCGAGCCCCTGACCCGGATGGCGGTGGTGGCGATGGGCCGCCTCGGTGGGCAGGAGATGGGCTACGGGTCGGACGCCGACGTCCTGTTCGTCCACGAGCCGCTCGCCGGGGTTCCCGCAGCGGACGCGCAGGCCCAGGCCACGGCGATCGCCAGCCGGCTCCGCGCGCTCCTCGCGGCGACCGGTCCGGAGCCCGCGCTGGAGGTGGACGCAGACCTGCGCCCCGAGGGTCGCAACGGCCCTCTCGTGCGAACTCTCGCGTCGTACGCCGAGTACTACGGGCGCTGGTCGTCACCGTGGGAGAGCCAGGCGCTGCTCCGTGCCCGCCCGGTCGCGGGCGACGCGGACCTGGGCGAGCACTTCGTCGAGCTCGTAGCGCCCCTGCGGTACCCGGCCGGGGGAGCGGACGCCGCCACGGTGCGCGAGGTGCGCCGGCTGAAGGCGCGCATGGAGGCCGAGCGCCTCCCGCGCGGTGTGGACCCGTCGCGGCACCTCAAGCTCGGTCGAGGGGGGCTGAGCGACGTGGAGTGGACGGTCCAGCTGCTGCAGCTGCGGCACGCGCACGAGGTGCCCGGACTGCGGACCCCGGCGACGCTCGAGGCGCTCGACGCCGCCGAGGCAGGAGGGCTGCTGGACGCCGAGGACGCGGCGATCCTCCGAGAGGCGTGGCTGATGTCGTCGCGCCTGCGCGACGCCATCGTGCTCTGGACCGGACGCGCCGGGGGAGCGATGGGGGACGTGCTGCCGCACGACCTCCGTGCGCTCAACGGCCTCGCCAGGATGCTCGGCATGGGGGCCGGGTCCGGCGCCGAGCTGGCTGAGACATACCTGCGGGTGGGTCGGCGCGCGCGCGCCGTCATGGAGCGGGTCTTCTACGGCTGACCGCGGTGTCAGAGCCCGCGCTTGCGGCCCTCGATCTTGGGGCACGTGTCGACGACGACGTCGAGGCCCGCCGCCCGGGCGCGCTCCTCGGCGTCCGGGTCTGCGACGTTCAGCTGCAGCCACACCGCACGGGCGCCGATGGCGATCGCCTGGTCGATGATCGGTCCGACCCGGGACGAGTTCACGAACAGGTCGACGACGTCGATCCGGCCGGGCACGTCGTCGAGAGACGCGTAGCCCTGGGCGTCGTGAACCGTCTCCGCGCGCGGGTGCACGGGCACGATCTCGTGCCCGAGCGCCTGGAGGTAGGCGGCGACGCCGTGCGCGGGCCGGTCCTCGTTCGTCGAGAGCCCGACGACGGCCCACCGGCCCGGGATCGTCAGGAGCCGGTCGATCACGGCGGGGTCGTTCGCTGGCATGAGCCCATGCAAGCATCCGCGGGTCCCGGCCGCGCGGGACGTCCGGTCATGACGCGAGCGGGTCGCCGTCGCGCTCGAGGCGATCCACGACCTCGTCCGGGCCCAGGTGCACCATGCCCGGCTCGACCTCGTCCCACGTCCGGGGCGCGGCGACCCGGGGCTCCTCCTTGCCCCTGAGCGAGTAGGGCGTCACGGTGGTCTTCGCGGGGTGGTTCTGGCTCCAGTCGAGGAGCACCTTGCCGGGCCGCAGGGTGCGCTTCATGTTCGCGAGCACCTCGCCCGGGCGCTCGGCCGCGAGCTCCTCGGCGACGTCGCGCACGTAGTCGCGCACCTCCATCGCGCTCCGGCGACCGTCGAGGGGCGCGTAGAGCTGCATGCCCTTGCTGCCGCTGGTCACGGGGAACGTCGTCGTCAGACCGTCCTGCGCGAGGCGGTCCCGCACCCGGTGGGCGAGCCGCGCGCACTCGTCCAGACCTGCCGGCGGCCCAGGGTCCAGGTCGATGACCAGACGGTCGGGCCGGCGTGGCCTGCCGTTCTTGCCGACGGTCCACTGCGGGGTGTGGAGCTCGATGGCGCCCTGGTTCGCCGACCACACGAGCGCGGGCAGGTCGTCGAGGAACGGAAGGTCCAGCACGGTGCCCTCGTCGTCGCTGCCCGGGCTCGCCGGCAGCCTGCGATGGCGGACCCACTCCGGTGCGCCTGCCGGCGTGTTCTTCTCGAAGAACCGCTCGCCGGTCACGCCCTCGGGGTAGCGGATCCGCGTCACCGGCCGGTCCCGCAGCTGCGCCAGGATTGCCGGCGCCACGGCGGTGTAGTAGGCGATCATCTCCGCCTTGGTGAAGCCGGTCGGGTACAGCACCCGGTCGAGGTTGGTCAGCTTGACCTTCCGGTCCGCCACCACGACCCACTGCTCGCTCACGGCACCTCCCAGGGGT
>Ga0196970_1000546_pt1 | contig 41693 bp, 36 predicted proteins | sample S1v_513CmetaG_FD_148672 | JGI IMG/M metagenome (GOLD analysis project Ga0196970, IMG submission 148672) | Soil microbial communities from Anza Borrego desert, Southern California, United States - S1+v_5-13C | ecosystem: Environmental > Terrestrial > Soil > Desert | place: USA: California... | reverse complement strand
TGCCGTCGCCGGCCAGGTCGTTCGTCTTCGACGCGACCTCACGCACCATCTGCGCGCCCATGTTCTCGAACTTGTCGGAAAGCTCGATCTCCTTGGCGACGGTGACGCCGTCCTTGGTGATGCGGGGAGCGCCGAACGACTTCTCGATGACGACGTTGCGGCCCTTCGGACCCAGCGTGACCTTGACGGCGTCCGCCAGAATGTCCACGCCGCGCAGCATCTTCTCGCGGGCGGAGGCGGAGAACTTGACTTCCTTGGCAGCCATAGCTCGGATTCCTCTGAATTCAGGTAATGTTGGTGGCGACGGAAACGGGCGGAGGACTTAGGCCTCGATGACGCCCATGATGTCGGATTCCTTCATGATCAGGAAATCCTCGCCGTCGATCTTCACCTCGGTGCCCGACCACTTGCCGAACAGAACGCGGTCGTTGGCCTTCACGTCGAGCGCAACCACCTTGCCGCTCTCGTCGCGAGCGCCCGGACCCACCGCGATCACCTGACCCTCCTGCGGCTTCTCCTTCGCCGTGTCGGGGATGATGATGCCGCCCTTGGTCTTGGTGTCGGACTCGATGCGCTTGACGACGACGCGGTCGTGCAGCGGACGGAACTTCATGTGCGTGCCTCCATGAAAGGCTCAAAGGAATACGGGTTTCGGGCGCTGTTAGCACTCTCGCCCGGTGAGTGCCAGACAGCTAATCGAACGGCCGATGCGATTCAAGAGGGTCGTTGGCGCATTTGTGCGAAAAGCTGGCAGCAGTCGTGCGCGCTGGCTGCTAAAGCATTGAAACGGAACAGCTTTCCGTCGTGTACGTTAATTGTTCGTGCGGCAAGCTTCATCGAAACGCAACGGGGGATCGCCGCGGGGACCAGCCACCGTGCCGACTGCTCTGGAGGTGAGCGCATGACCGACCTTGCCCGGCAGCTTCATGATTACCGCCTGACCACGGCGGAAATCCTCTACCACATGCCCGACCATCCCGCCCTGCTGCAGAGCTTCATCTGGCAGGACCTGGACATGGCGCCGCACTACCCGGTGCTGAAGCGCTTCCTCGATTACTGGCAGCGCAACCTGGACGGCAAGCTCCACTCGGTGAAGCTGGCGACCAAGGGGCTGATCGCCCCGGCCGAGGTGCGGCTGGTCGCCGCCGAACTGCGGCTGCACTGAACGGGTTCCAGCGCGGTCGGTGTGACGGTCGTCACTGGCTTCCAGCGGCATTTGCTTAAAATTGTAGGCAAATGAACGCGCCATCGGGCGCACGCGGAGGGACGAATGACCATGCTTCACGCCGACCACGACGAGTCCGACGCCTGGCTGACCGAGGCGGTGCTGGAGTTCGCCACCATCGCCGGGCTGTTCGCCATCTTCTTCGGCCTGTTCTTCCTGCTCCACGCGCTGGAGGAACTGCCGGTGTGATATTTCGCCGACGGTAACGCTTCGGATGCGGTTCAAATTTTACTTACAACGCAGGAGCGGTTAGCATTCCGGCTCATTCTCGCAAAGGGGTGTGCGATGACAGAGCCGGTCTGCCAGGACGCCGTCGATCTGGTGAAGCATTTCGAAGGCCTGTACCTGAAGGCCTACCTGTGCCCGGCTGGCGTGCCGACCATCGGCTACGGCCACACGGCGGGCGTGACGCTGGGCGACACGATCACCGAGGCGCAGGCCGACGCCTATCTGGCCGGGGACCTGACCGGCGCCGCGGCTGGCGTCGACCGTCTGGTGAAGGTGACGATCAACCCGCAGCAGCGCGGCGCGCTGGCGTCCTTCGCGTTCAACCTGGGGGTCGGCAACCTTGAGGGCTCGACCCTGCTGAAGAAGGTCAACGCACAGGATTTCGCGGGCGCGGCCGGCGAGTTCGGCAAGTGGGTCTACAGCACCGTGGACGGCCGCAAGGTGGCCCTGCAGGGCCTCGTCAAGCGCCGCGCCGCCGAGGCCGCGCTGTTCGAAGGCAAGGCGGATTTCCTGAACGCCGAGCCGACGCCGGCGGCGACGGCGTAGCAGCGGAATGCTCTGAGGCCTTCCCTCCGTCGTCTGCCTTAAGCACCCTTCTGGCCGTCATCCCCGCGAAGGCGGGGATCCATAGGTTCCACAACTGTACGCTTTGGAAATTATGGATCCCGGCTTTCGCGGGGATGACGGTCTGGGGAGGTCATCGGACATCGGAAACAGACACTTCGACGAAAAGGGGCCTACCGCCGCGCCCCCATCGCCCGCAGGCAGCGGTCGATCCACTGGGCGGTCAGCTTCTCCTGCACGGCGTTCTGCTTCAGGCGGTCGTTGAGGTTGGCGAAGTCCACGCGGTCCAGGTTCTGGTCCTGGTTGAAGCAGGAGAACACCACGCTCTCCTCGCCGGTCTCCGGGTCGCGGTGGCGTTGCAGGCACTGGGCGCAGATCTCCTTCATCATGCACTGCATGGGGGAGTTGATCGAGCCGATGCCGACGTGCCCCGGCTTCAGGTACGGCTTCAGCACGCCGTGCCGCGCCGCGCCCACCGCCGCCATCATGCGGTCGGAGCCGATGGCGATGATGCGGTCCACCTCCGACAGCGGGATGTCCGTCCGGCCCAGCTCGCCCGAAGCGTAGGCCCGCATCGCCTCCACGATGTTGCCGACGAAGCTCGTGTCGCCGGGGCGGGTGGGCTCGAAGCCCGGCGCTTCGTCGCTGCACCAGATGACGCGGTCGGCGGCGGCCTCGATCTGGTCCACCTTGTAGCGGTCGATCAGCTTCTTGTAGCCGGCGAAGTAGACCACCCGGCAGCCCCGGGCGCGCGCCGCCTGCCCGATGGAGAACAGCACCGCGTTGCCAAGGCCGCCGCCCACCAGACAGATCGTCTCGCCCTCCGGCACCTCGGTCGGCGTGCCGGTCGGGCCCATGACGATGACCGGGTCGCCGGTCTTCAGCGTCGCGCACAGGTCGGACGAGCCGCCCATCTCCAGCACGATCATCGACAGGAGGCCGCGCTGCTTGTCCACCCAGGCGCCGGTCAGCGCCAGGCCCTCCATGGCCAGTGTGGTGTGCTCCACCCGGTAGGCCAGCGTCTCGAAGTTCTGCAGGCGGTAGAACTGGCCGGGCTGGAAGCGGCGGGCGGCGGCGGGGGCCTTCACCACCACCTCGACGATGGTCGGCGTCAGCCGGTGCACCGCGTGGACGCTGGGGCGCAGGTCGTGGTTGAGCGTCTGCACCAGCCGCTCCGGCGCCACCGCGGTGGGCGAGCGCTTCTCCAGCACCCGGCTGACCACCGGATAGCCGCGCTTCGCCCCGCCCATGGCCTTCACCACGTTGCCGGAGAAGGACGGGTGCAGGTCGCCGAAGAAGGACAGGAAGCGCCCGTCCGGCGCCTTCGCCATCAGCACGTAGGTCGCGGCCGGCTTCGGCATCGGCTCCGGCTTCGCCGGGTTGCCGTCCTCGTCCAGCGCGCGGAAGGTGCGGCCGTCCAGTTCCACCCACTCCGGCTCCTCGCGGGCCAGCACGGTGTTGGGCTGGGTGCCGGCGGCGACCAGGATGGTGCGGGCGGGCAGCGTGACATCCACCGCGGCCGGGGCGACCACGCCGTCCGGCCCGACCGGGTTGAGGGCGAGGTGCAGCGCCCGGGCGGCTCCAAACTCGTCCATCTCCACGGCGCGCGGTGTGACGCACTCCAGGAAGCGGATGCCCTCGGCGAGGCCGTGCATCACCTCCTCGTGGTTCAGCGTGTAGCTCGGCGCGTCGATCAGCCGGCGGCGGTAGGCGATGGTGGCGCCGCCCCAGGAATCCAGCAGCGCGGCGATGCGGGGTGACCGGGCCTCCTCCGCCGCGGCGGCGCGCTCGGTGCGGATGGCGCGGGCGTGGCCGAGGAACTCGTCGGCCAGGACCGCCTCCTCCGGCGTCCAGCGGGCGCGGACAGTGGCCTCGCCGCGCTCGGCGACCAGGGTTTCGTAGCGGGACAGGAACTTCTCGACCTGGACGGGGTAGTAGGCCAGCGACTCCGTGGCGGTGTCGATGGCGGTAAGGCCGCCGCCGATCACCACGATGGGCAGGCGGACCTGCAGGTTGGCGATGGACTCGGTCTTCGCCGCCCCGGTCAGCTGCAAGGCCATCAGGAAGTCCGACGCCTGCCGCACGCCGCGCGCCAGCCCGTTCTTCATCGGCACCACGGTCGGCTTGCCGGCGCCCATGCACAGCGCGATGTGGTCGAAGCCCAGTTCCAGCGCGTCGTCGATGGTCAGCGTGCCGCCGAAGCGCACGCCGCCGACGATGGTCATCCGCGTGCGCCGCTCCAGCAGCAGGCGGATCACCTTCAGGAAGTTCTTGTTCCAGCGCACGGTGATGCCGTACTCGGCCACCCCGCCGAAGCCGGCCATGACGCGCTCGTCCAGCCGGTCGTAGAGGTCGTGCACGTCGCGGATCGGCCGGAAGCCGACGCGCGTGCCGCTGGGCAGCACGCCGGACAGGTCGGCCGGCAGCGGCTCGATCTTCAGGCCGTCGATGCCGACCACGGTGTGGCCGTCGTTCATCAAATGGTGCGCCAGCGTGAAGCCGGCCGGCCCCAGCCCGACCACCAGCACCTTGTAGCCGCTCGCCGCCTTCATCACCGGGCGTCGCAGGTCGAGCGGGTTCCAGCGCGTCAGCAGGCCGTAGATCTCGAAGCCCCAGGGCAGCTCCAGCACGTCCTTCAGCGTGCGGGTCTCGGCCTGCGGGATGTCGACGGGCTCCTGCTTCTGGTAGATGCAGGACTTCATGCAGTCGTTGCAGATGCGGTGGCCGGTGGCCGCGCACATCGGGTTGTCGATGATGACCGTGGCCAGCGCGCCGACCGGCACCCCCTCGGCCTTGAGGGCGTGCATCTCCGAGATCCGCTCGTCGAGCGGGCAGCCGTGCAGCGTCACGCCGAAGGCGCTCTTGGAATAGCCGCCGGCCTTGCGGTCCACCAGACCGTGCGAGCAGCTGTCCTTGCCCTGGTTGTGGCACCAGATGCAGTAGTTGGCCTGGTCGAGCGCGCCCTCCAGGTCGGTGCCGGGGTCGGTCAGGTGGAAGCCCTGGCGCGAACGGCAGCGCTCCTCCGGCGCCTTGGCCATGGGGGCGCCGTGCCGTTCTTCCACGGTCAGCGGCACGAGGTGCAGCGGGTCGGTCTTGTGCGGCACCTGGAACAGCACGCCCTTGCCGTGCTTGGCCCGGCCGGCCTCGGCGAACACCGCCCAGGCGGCGTACTGCGCGGCGGTGTCGAGCTTGTCGGCGTGCTCCGCCTCGGCGTCCATCCAGGCGAGCACCTGGCGGGCGAAGGCGATCTCGGTCAGCGGGCCGGCCAGCCAGTCCTCCAGCCGCGCCGCCAATTCGGCGCCGTCGAGGCCGGGAATCGCCTCGGGCGCCACCGCCTTGGCGGCGCGGCGCTGCACGAACAGGCGCTTGGCGGCGTAGAGCGGCGCCAGCTCATGGTGGCGGGCGCGCAGCTCGTCCAGCTCGGCGCGGATGCCGAAGAGCTGGCCGAGGAAATCCTCCAGGTGCGGGGCGACGGCGATCAGCAGCTCGCTCTCCGCCTTGCGCTCCAGCGCGTCGGGGGCGGCGCGCGCCTCCTCCAGCCGGGCCGCCAGACCGGCGTCGGCGCCGGCGAGGTGGTCGAGGAACGCGCGGTCGACCCGCAGCAGCCCCTCCCGCTCGTACAGATCCGCGAACTCGAGGCCGTAGCCCAGCGTGAGGTCCGTCATCGCCGCCTGCCGGGGCTTCTGCCCCAAATGGTTGGTCGCCCTATCGAATTTGTAACATTCCGGGGGTCAGCGTACAGCCAAATCGGGCCGGCAGGCGGGGCCCATTTGACGCAGCCCCACCCGGCCCCCACATTTTCCCGGCTGCCTACCCCCAATGGGATCCCCGCCCGTGACGAGCCTGACCGACACCTACGCTTCCCGCGCCGAACCGACCACACGACCGATCGCCGTGTGGCTGCTGGCCTGCGCCGGCATGGTGTTCGCCATGGCGGTGATCGGGGCGATCACCCGGCTGACCGAATCGGGTCTGTCGATGGTGGAGTGGAAGCCGCTGATCGGCATCCTGCCGCCGCTGTCGGAAGGCGAGTGGCAGCGCGTCTTCGACCTCTACCGCCAGACGCCGGAGTTCCGCGTCTACAACGCCTGGATGGACCTGGAAGGCTTCAAGCGGATCTTCTTCTGGGAGTGGTTCCACCGCCTGTGGGGGCAGCTGATCGGCTTTGTTTTTCTGCTGCCGTTCCTGTGGTTCCTGGCCCGCGGGCGGGTGTCGCGGGATCTTGCGCCGCAGCTGGCCGGGCTGTTCCTGCTGGGCGGGCTGCAGGGTGTCATCGGCTGGTTCATGGTGAAGAGCGGGCTGGTGGACGCGCCGCACGTCAGCCACTACCGGCTGGCGCTGCACCTGGGCACGGCGATCCTGATCTACGCCGCGCTGATCCGGGTGGCGCTGGGCATCCTCGACCCCGCGCCGCTGGCCGGCTGGCGGCCGGAGGCGGCGGGCCTGCGCCGCGTCGCGCGCTGGGCGCTGGGGCTGGCGGCGGTGACCATCGTCTGGGGGGCGTTCGTCGCCGGCATCCGCGCCGGCTTCGCCTACAACACCTTCCCGCTGATGGCCGGGCACGTCGTGCCGCCCGAGGTGTGGAACCTGTCGCCCTGGTGGCTCAACGCCTTCGAGAACACGGCGGCCGTGCAGTTCCTGCACCGCGCGCTGGCGCTGGCCACCGGCGCGGTGGTGCTGGTGCTGGCCGCGCGGGTGTGGGCCGCCCGGCTGCCGGGGCGCGCGGGGCGGGTGGCGCTGCTGCTGGGCGGCATGGTGGTGGTGCAGATCGCGCTGGGCATCGCGACACTGCTCAGCGTGGTGGCGATCCCGGTGGCCGCGGCGCACCAGGGCGGCGCGCTGGTCGTGGTCGGGCTGCTGGTGTGGCTGATCTACGAACTGAAGCCGGTGCGGTGATCCGGGGGACAACAGGATTCACACGGATTTCACGGATTTTGGCACGGATTGCACGGATCTTCTTTATTCGTCGTTCGGCCGCGGCTTCTCGTCGGCCTGAGCGCTTCCTTAACGTCATCCCCGCCTTCGCGGGGATAACGATTGAAGGGGGCGACCGCTTGAAAAGCTGGCCGGCAGCGGCTTCCGGGACTACGTACGCGCTGCAAGCCTCAAAAAATCCGTGTAATCCGTGCCTCAAATCCGTGAAATCCGTGTAGACCGGGTTGCCCGCAAGGATCCACCCCCTTCCGGTTACGGCACCGCCACCACCGCCCGCACCGGCAGGTGATCGGATGCCCGCCGGGTCATCGGCGTGCGGATCACCTCGAAGGCCGGGATCTTCAGGCCGCCGCGCACGTACAGGCGGTCCAGCCGCAGCGTCGGCATCTTGGCGTGGAAGCTGCGCGGGCTCGCCCAATCCTCGAAGGACTCGGCCAGGCGGCGCAGGCGCGGCGAGGTCGGAGTCCACTCGTTGAGGTCGCCCATGAACAGCGACGGCAGCTCCGGCTGCTGGTCGAGCAGCGCCAGGACGCGGGCGATCTGGCTGGCGCGCTCCCACGGGTCGAGGCCGAGGTGGGCGGCGATCACCCGCACCGGGCGGCCCTCCACCTCCACCACCACGTCGATGCCGCCGCGCGGCTCGCGGTGGCGGACGCACAGGTCGATGGGCGTGACCGAGCGCACCGGCAGCCGCGTCAGGATGCAGTTGCCGTAATGGGCGCGGGCGTTGTGCTTGGTGGGGGCGGCGTGCGCCGTCAGGCCGGTGGCCCGGGCGAGGTACTCGAACTGGTCCAGCCCGACCTCGCCGCGGTGGTGCCAGCCGACCTCCTGCAACCCGATCAGGTCGACGTCGAGGCTGCGAATCACCTCGGCGATGCGGTCGGGGGCGAAGCGGGCGTCGAGGCCGACGCAGCTGTGGACGTTCCAGGTGGCGATGCGCAGCGCCGCCATGCCCTCGGGCAGCGGGTTGGACCGGCTGTCCGGCGGGCGCAGGTGGCGGCGGGCGCGGGCGGCCCGCAGGGCCGACGCGATGCGCCGAACCCGCTCGTCGGTGAACCGGATCACGAGTCCCTGCCTCCCCAACCTGTCCTGCCCAACACCCGGCTCGCCGCCCAGCCCAGCCCGACCGCCACGGCGGCAAGCCCCACCAGCAGCGCCACGTCGGCCCCGGTCGGGTTGCGCAGCGTCCGTTCCAACTGGTCGCCCAGCAGGCTGAACGCCAGCGTTCCCGGCGCGATGCCGGCCAGGGTGCCGACCACGAAGTCGCGGAAGCGGATGCGCGACGCCCCGGCCACCAGATTGATTACGGTGAACGGGGCCACCGGGACAACCCGGATCGTCGCCACCGCGAGAATTCCGCTGCGCGCCAGCCACGCGCTGGCCCGCGCCACGGCGGGGCCGCCGAAGCGCTCGATGTGGCGGCGCCCCAGCCTGCGCCCGATCCAGAACAGCACCGCCGAGGAGGCCAGCGCGCCGATCATTGCGGTGGCGAACCCCTCCAGCGGACCGAGGACGATGGCGGTGGCGGCGATCAGCACGGTGATCGGGAACACCACCAGCCCGGCCAGCACGTAGAGCGCCACCAGCCACACCGGCCCCAGCGGCGTGCCGCGCAGCGATTCCAGCCCGCCGATCACCGTGTCCAGCGTCGCCAGCACCTTCAGGTCGGTGACGCTCCACAGCGCGTACAGCCCGCCCAGCACCAGCAGGACCGCCAGCGCGGCCAGCACCGTGTGCCGACGCGGGATCAGCGAGGGCAGCACGCGGCCGACCAGCTCGGTCGCCGGCACCGGCCGCTCGGGGTCGAAGACGCCGGTATCGGCCATGGTGGCGCCGATGAGGCCGGGATCGGGCGTCTCCAGCACCTCCAGCGTGCGCCCCATGCCGCCGGGGCGGCGCAGCGACTCGATGGCGCCGATCAGCGAGCCGGTGCGTTCCACCGCGCGGCCCAGCACCTCCGGCGCGACGCCCAGGTGTTCGCCCAGCAGGTCGTCGCGCACCGCGGTGACGGCGGCGCGCACCTCGGCCTCGCGCGGGTCGCCGGGGAGCGCCTCGATGGCGAGGTCGCACTCGGTGTCCAGGCCCATGGAGCGGTTGTTGAGGTTGGCCGAACCGATGCGCAGCAGCCGGTCGTCGATCACCATCACCTTGGCGTGCACGGTGATGTGCGTCTGGTCGGTGACCGGCGCGTACAGGCGGAAGCGGCCGTGCGGGTCGCACTCCTTCAACTGGCGCGCCAGCCGGTTGCGGGCGCTGACCATCACCTGGTTCTCCAGCCAGCTGTTGGCGCGCACCGGGTTGACGATCACCACCTCCGGCCCGTCCGGCTCGGCCAGGCGCCTGCGCAGCGCCTCGGCGACGGCTTGGGCGGCGAAGTACTGGCTCTCCAGGTAGATGGTTCGCTTCGCGGCCGCAATGGCGTCGAGGTAGAGCGCCTCCACCTCGCGCACCTCGGGCCGGCCGCCCCAGTGCGGGTCCGTGCGGGCCACCGCCACGGCGTGGTCGCGCAGCAGCACGGGCAGCAGGTCCGCCGGCCAGGGGTCGTAGCCGGGCGGCGTCGGCGCCAGCGACTGGCCGGTGGCGCGCAGCCAGCGCTCGCGGAACAGGTCGCCGAGCGCGCGGGCGGCATCGCCGTCCACCGCCATCATGACGTCGTGGAACGGTTCGTAGCACTGCCCGTCGGGTTGGCGTCGGTTGGGCTCGTCGCGGCGGTGGGCGCGGGTGTCCCAGCGGTTGGCGGTGAGGTCGAGGCCGCCGCAGAAGGCCAGCGCGTCATCGACGATCAGCAGCTTCTGATGGTGGCAGGCGCCGGTGGGATGGTCGCTGTCGAGGCGGTAATCCAGGCGGGGGTGGGTGAACAGCCGGCGGATCGACAGCGGGTGCTGGCCCCGCCCGATGTCGAACAATTCCGCATAGTCCCATTTGAGCACCCGGATCTCCAGGTGCGGGCGCTTGGCGGCCAGCCAGTTCAGGAAATGGCCGAGCCGGTCGGGGCGGCGCGGCGGGCGCTCGTGCGGCGTCAGGCGCACGCGCGGGTCGAGGTCCCAGGCGGTCAGCAGGATCGAGCGCCGGGCGCGCCGCATCGCCGCCTTGGCGATGGTGAAGTAGGCTTCCGCGTCGATGGCGATGCCGATGCGCCGGGCCTGCTCGACCCGCCAGCAGGTGCGGCCGGGCACGAACAGGCTGGGTTCGGCCGGGGCGGGGATGGGCAGCGCGGCGGCGTGGGACGACGGAAGCGGCATGCGCGGGTGGCTCGCGGAAGGGGGGCCGGTAGAGAACGAACACCTGACCGGCGCGTTCCGCTCCGCACCGGGCGCGATTCCCGTTGCCCGCCGCTGCGCTTCGCCGCTACGGTCGGACCTTGCCGTCCGCCGGACGAGTTACCGCGCCCGATGCCGTTCCCAACCGCCCGTCCCGATCCCTGCCCATGGTGAGCTTCGCGCTGCGCCGTTTCGCCGCCGCGTTGACGGCGGTGCTGCTGCTCGCGGCCGCGGCGGCCTTCGGGGTGCCCGGCGGGGCGGCGGCGCTGGGCCGCGCCGCGGCCGGGCTGCCGGTGACGCTGGCGCTGGTCGGCGGGGCGCTGGCGCTGGGGCTGGCGCTCGGCGCGCCGCTCGGGCTGGCCGCCGGGCGGCTGGGCGAGGGGATGGCCACCGTGGGGGCGGCGGTGCCGGGGTTCCTGGCGGCGGCGCTGGTGGCCGTGGCGCTGGGGACGAAGGCGCCGACGCTGGCCGCCCTGGCGCTCGCGGTGCCGGTGCTGGGCGAGGCGGCGCGGATCACGCGCGCAGGCGCCGCGGCGGCGGAGCGGCAGGGCTTCGTGGGGACGGCGCGCGGGCGCGGCGTGCCGGCGCGGGAGGCGTTCCTGCGCCATGCGCTGCCGGCGGCGCTGGCGCCGCTGGCCGGCGCGCTGGGGTCGCTCGCCGCCGCGACGGTCGCGGGCGCGACGGCGGCCGAGGCGCTGTTCGAGATTTCCGGCACCGGGTCCATGCTGGTGCAGGCGGCGCGCGCCGGGGACGCGGCGGGGACCGCGGCGGCGGCGGCGCTGCTCGCCGGGCTGGTCCTGCTGCTGCGCGCGCTGGGCGCCGTGCTGCGCGGCGGGCTCGACCCGCGCGCGCGGGTGGAGTGAGCCATGGAGCGGACCCGCTTCGATATGGCAACGGATTCGCCCTGGCGCATCGCGCGTTACCGCTTTGCGCACCACCGCGGCGCCATGCAGGGACTGGCGCTGCTGATGGCGGTGGTGCTGGGCGATACGCTGGCGCCGCAGCTGCGCGGCATCGTCGGCGACGAGCCGATCGCCGACGCCCTGCAGGCCGGCCACGCGACGCTGGCCTTCGCCGTCGCGGCGGCGCTGGGCGGGGCGCTGCTCGGCGGGGCGTGGGGCGGGCTGGCGGCGCTGCTCGGCGGGCCGCCCGGGCGGGCGATGATGCGGGCGGCGGCGGGGCTGACGGCGCTGCCGCTGGCGCTGCTGCCGGTTGTGGCGGCCGGGCTGGGCGGCGGCGGGCCACTGCTGTTCGACGCGGCGGTGCTGCTGGCGCTGGTGCCCGGCGCGGCGCTGGCGACGCACGGCGTGGCGGTGGAGGCCGGGCGGCACGGCTTCAACGCGGCGGCGCAGGCCGCCGGGCTGGGGCGGTACGAGATTCTCCGGCGGCACACGCTGCCCAACGCCTGGGGACCGCTGCTGGCGGCGCTGTGGCCGGCGCTGCCGAGGGCGGTGCTGGTGCTGAGCCTGGGGGCCTTCCTCGGCCTGGGCGGGTCCGGCACCTGGGGCGCGCAGATCGGCGCCGCCAAGACCCTGGCGACGCTGCTGCCGCCGGCCATCCTGCTGGCGGCGACGCTGGCGGCGCTGCACGCCATCGGCCACGGCATCGAGGCGGCCTTTGCGCCGGAGCGTCCATGAGCGCGCCGCTGCTGCTGGCCGACGGGCTGACCGTGCGCTGCGGCGGCACGGTGATCGTGCTGAACGCCGACGTCGCGGTGGAGCCCGGCGCGGTGCTGGCGATCAGCGGACCGGCCGGCGCCGGCAAGAGCCTGCTGCTGCGCGCCGCCGCCGGCCAGCTGCCGCCGGGCTACGTCGCCGACGGTCATGTTTCGCGTCCGGAGCGGGTTGCACTGGTGCCGCAGAACGCGCGCCTCACGCCGCACCGCACGCTGGGCGCCCAGTTCGCCGAGGTGCTGGGCGGCGACGCGCCGGCCCGCGCCGTGCTGGCGCTGGAGCGGCTGGAGGTGCCGATGGCGGCGCGCCGGCTGTCGCTTTATCCGCACGAGCTGCCGGAGGGGATCCGCGCGCGGGCCGCGCTGGCGCTGGCGCTGGCCGCCGACCCGCAGGTGCTGCTGGCCGACGCGCCGGGCGCCGGGCTGGACCCGACCGTGCGGGCGCGGCTGCTGTGGCTGCTGGCCGCGTGGGCGCGCGAGCGCCGGGCCGGGCTGGTGATCGCCGGGCGCGACGCCGCGGCGCCGGCCGACCGCGCGCTGCACCTGGAGCTGGGACGGCTGCGGCCGCCGCCCGAGCCGGGCGCGCTTCCGGAGGCCGCGCCCTCGGCCGGCGGGGCGCCGGTGCTGTCGGTGCGCGACCTGCGCGTCGCCTTCCCGGTCGGGCGGACGTGGCTGGGCGGCACGCGCTGGCTGGGCGTGGTGGAAGGCGTCGGGTTCGAACTGGCGGAGGGCGAGACGGCGGCGCTGCTCGGCGAAACCGGCAGCGGCAAGGCGATGGTGGCGCGCGCCATCTTGCGGCTGGTGCCGGCGGCCGGCGGGCGGGTGGCGTGGCACGGCCGCGACCTGCTCACCCTCGACGAACCGGCGATGCGGCACGAGCGGCGCGACGTGCAGGCGCTGTTCCCCGATCCGCGCGCCGCCCTCGACCCGCTGCGCAGCGTCGGCGAGCACGTCGCCGGGACGCACGCCGCGCTGATCCCGGAGGAGGACGCGGCGATGCGCCCGGTGCGCGTCACCGACGCGCTGTCGCGCGCCGGGCTGCCGCTGGCCGCCGCCGACCTCTACCCGGCAGCGCTGACCGCGGGGGAGGCGGCGCGCGTCGGGCTGGCGCGGGCGCTGGTCACGCACCCCGGCCTGCTGGTCTGCGACGAACCGACGGCGAGCCTCGACGCCGCCGACCGCGAGGCGCTGGTCGGCCACCTGCTGCACCTGCAGGGCCAGCAGCGCACCACGCTGGTGCTCGCCACCGAGGACGCGGCGCTGGCGTTCCGCATGGCGCACCGGGTGCTGGTGCTGCTGGCCGGCCGCGTGGTCGAGGAGGCGGACCCCGCCACGCTGCGCGCCGATGCCCGCCATCCTTACACGCAGGCGCTGCTCGCCGTCGCCGAGGGGCGCCGGCCGGAACTGAGCGGCGACCCGCCCTCGGCGCTGCGGCCGCCCGGCGGCTGCCCGCTGCGGCTGCGCTGCCCGCGCGCCGCCGACGTCTGCGCCGACAGCGTCCCGGTGCTGGAGCCCGTCCGCCGCGGCCACCGCGTCGCCTGCCACCGCTGGGACGAGCCGGAGGGCGACTGAGCGGGCGGACAATACGTCGCACCCCGAGGGCTCGGCGTGGACGTGCCCGGGTTTCAGCGATGCTCGGGGATGTGGTATCCAGGTAAACGCTCCTTAACCAGAACGCGCGCCGATGACCCGTGTCCAGCTCGATGACCCCGACCCTTCAGGGCTCGGTCTGCTCGAAGGGCTGGCGACGCCCCTGCTCCTGGTGGCGCCGGACGGGGCGGCGGTCTGGCTGAACGGCGCGGCCCGGGCGTTGGTCGGGGGAAGCGGCCCGGTGAGCGTCGCGCTGCCGTCCGGCGCCGCGCAGGCGCGGGTGACGCTGTGCCGGGGCGACGCCGCGCTGGAGGTGGATGCCCGGCTGTCGCCGGCCGGCGCCGCGGGCGGTGTGCCGCTGGTGCTGGTCGAGACGCTGCCCGACACGCCGGCGCGCCAGGAGGTGCTGCGGCTGACCGAACAGCTTGTGGCGCTGTCCTACGCCTATCCCGACATGCGGTTCGAGCTGGCGCGCGACGGCACCATCCTCGACTTCGCCGCCGCCAGCCCGGCCGAGCTGAACGTGCCGGCCGAGCGTTTCCTCAACAGCCGGGTGCAGGACGTGCTGCCGGAGCCGGCCGGCGGGCTGGTCGCCGCCGCGCTCGACCGGCTGAACCAGGGCGAGGACGTGGCGGGGGTGGACTTCGCGCTGCCCGGCCCGAACGGCGAGCGCTGCTTCGAGGCGCGGCTGGTGGCGCTGATGGACGGCGCGCGGGTGCTGTGCAGCGTGCGCAACGTCACCGAGAAGGCGCGGGCCGAGCGGCAGGCGCGGCGCGCGCACGATCTGCTGGTGGACGCCATCGAGAGCATCGCCGACGGCTTTGTGCTGTACGACGCCGACGACCGGCTGGTGCTGTGCAACGCCAAGTACCGCGAGCTGTACGCGCTGAGCGAGGACCTGATCCGCCCCGGCACCAGCTTCGAAACCATCCTGGTCGAGGGCGCCCGGCGCGGCCAGTACGCCGTGCCGCCCGGCGAGCTGGACGCCTGGCTGGCCGAGCGCATCGCCCGCCACCGCTCGCCCGGCCCGCCGTTCCAGCAGCGGATGGCCGACGGCCGGTGGCTGCGCGTCGAGGAGCGGCGCACCCGCGACGGCGGCACGGTGGGCCTGCGCAGCGACGTCAGCGACCTCAAGCAGCAGGAGGAAGACCTGCGCGCCGCCCGCGACGAGGCGGAGCGCGCCAACCGCCGCAAGTCCGACTACGTCCACCACCTGAGCCATGAGCTGCGCACGCCGCTCAACGCGGTGATGGGCTTCGCGCAGCTGATCGCCGAGGAACTGATGGGGCCGCTCGGCAACCCGCGCTACCGCGACCACGCGCGGCAGATCGCGGCGGCGGGGGAGTACATGCTGGACATGATCACCCGGCTGCTCGATCTCGCCAAGATCGAGGCCGGACGGATGGAACTGCGCGAGGAGCCGTGCGACCTCGGCCTGATCACCGACATGACCTTCGCCATGATGCAGGCGCCGGCCGGCGCGCGGGGCGTGGAGTTGGCGTGCGACGTGCCGGAGGAGGTGCCGCCGGTGCTGGGCGACCTGTCGATGATCCGCCAGATGCTGACCAACCTGGTCAGCAACGCCGTGAAGTTCACCGGGGAGGCCGGCCGGGTGACGGTGCGGGCGGAGCGGCTGGCCGACGGCGCGGTGGTGCTGAGCGTCGCGGACACCGGCATCGGCATGTCGGCCGAGCAGCTGCCGCGGGCGCTGGATGCCTTCGGGCAGGTGCACGAGCGCGCGGTGTCTGCTGAACGGGGGTCGGGGCTGGGGCTGCCGCTGACGCGCGCGCTGATCGAGCTGCACGGCGGGCGCTTCGAGATCGACAGTGCGCCGGGGGTGGGCACGACGGTGCGGCTGGTGTTCCCGGCGGGGCGGGTTTTGCCGCCATAGCATTTGCCCCCACCCCCGCCCCCTCCCCTGCGCAGCGGGGGAGGGAGGGGACCCGCGCCGAAGGGCGCGGGGAGGGTGGGGGCAAGTGTCGCGGGAAAAGAAAAAGCCCCTCCCTTGCGGGAGGGGCCCAGTCATGCGGGACTGTTCGACCGCTTAGTAACGGTAGTGGTCGGGCTTGTACGGACCCTCGGCGCTGACGCCGATGTAGCTGGCTTGGCGCTCGGTCAGCGTGGTCAGCTTGGCGCCGATCTTGTCGAGGTGCAGGCGGGCGACCTTCTCATCGAGGTGCTTCGGCAGCACGTAGACCTTGCGCTCGTAGTTCTTCGCGTTGTTCCACAGCTCGATCTGCGCCAGCACCTGGTTGGTGAAGGAGGCGCTCATCACGAAGCTCGGGTGGCCGGTGGCGCAGCCCAGGTTCACCAGGCGGCCCTTGGCCAGCACGATCAGGCGCTTGCCGTCGGGGAACACCACCTCGTCCACCTGCGGCTTCACCTCTTCCCACACCAGGTTCTTCAGCGCGTCGATCTGGATCTCGCTGTCGAAGTGGCCGATGTTGCAGACGATGGCGCGGTCCTTCATGGCCCGCATGTGGTCGAGCGTGATGACATCGACGTTGCCGGTCGCCGTGACGAAGATGTCGCCCAGCGGCGCCGCCTCGTCCATGGTGATGACCTGATAGCCTTCCATGGCGGCCTGGAGCGCGTTGATCGGGTCGATCTCGGTGACCATCACGCGGGCGCCCTGCGAGCGCAGCGAGGCGGCCGAGCCCTTGCCCACGTCGCCGTAGCCGGCGACCACGGCGACCTTGCCGGCCACCATCACGTCGGTGGCGCGCTTGATGCCGTCCACCAGCGACTCGCGGCAGCCGTACAGGTTGTCGAACTTCGACTTGGTGACGCTGTCGTTGACGTTGATGGCGGGGACGCGCAGCGTGCCGGCCTTCATCATCTCATACAGACGGTGCACGCCGGTGGTGGTCTCCTCCGACAGGCCGCGCACGTCGTTCAGCATCTCCGGATACTTGTCGTGCATGATCTGCGTGACGTCGCCGCCGTCGTCCAGGATCATGTTCGGGGTCCAGCCGTCCGGGCCGCGCAGCGTCTGCTCGATGCACCACCAGAACTCCTCCTCCGTCTCGCCCTTCCAGGCGAAGACCGGGATGCCGGCGGCGGCGATGGCGGATGCTGCGTGGTCCTGGGTCGAGAAGATGTTGCACGACGACCAGCGCACGGTTGCACCAAGAGCGGTCAGCGTCTCGATCAGCACGGCGGTCTGGATCGTCATGTGCAGGCAGCCGACGATGCGCGCGCCCTTCAGCGGCTTGGAATCGCCGTACTCGTCGCGCAGCGCCATCAGACCGGGCATCTCGGTCTCGGCGATCGTGATCTCCTTGCGGCCCCAATCGGCGAGGCCGATGTCCTTGACCTTGTAGTCCGTGAAGCTGGCGGCCATCGCGGCTGTCTCCTGCAAAAATCGTTCGGCGGGGGCGGAAACGGTCCCGCCCTCATGGCGGCTCGTGTACCAGTCGCGCCCGTCGCATGCAAGCATAAAGATATCTTTATGTTTGTCATCCAGCCTTTTCGGCCGATGCCCGTCCGGAGGAGGCGGGCGACGCATCCGGACGGCTCAGCAGCATGCCGGCCAGCAGGCACGCGGCGCCCAGCGCCACCATGCCGGACGCGCCGACCAGGGCCGTGGCGAAGCTGCCGGTGCGCTCCACCGCGATGCCGGCGGGCAGGGGGCCGAGGATCTGCCCCAGCCCGTAGGCGGCGGTCAGCGCCCCCACCACCCTGGCCGAGGCGCCGCCGGAGAGCTGGCGGCCGAGCATGAAGGCCAGCGAGACGATGCCGACGAAGGTGCCGCCGAACAGCACCGCCGAGGCGAAGCCGCCCACCGCGCCCAGCCCGGCCAGCGGCAGCACGATGCCGACCGCCTGCGCCAGGTGCGCCACGATCAGCGCCCGCCAGCCGCCGAGCTTCCGGCCCATCGCCGCCCAGAACAGGCCCGAGGGCACGGCCGCCAGCCCGGCGACGGTCCACGCCGCCTCGCCGATGGCGGCGGTGTCGGGCATGCGCTTCAGCAGCGCCACCAGGAAGGTGCCGGTGACGATGTAGCCCGCCCCCTCCAGGAAATAGGCGGCGGTGAGCAGCAGCAGCGGCGCCGACAGCCCGCCGGCCGCGGCGGCCGCGGTCGCGGCGTGCTTCGGCGCGTGGTCCTGCACCCACAGCCAGACCGGCACCGCCAGCGGGACGCACAGCGCCCCCAGCGCCAGCCAGTCGCCGTCCCAGCCGAGCCGGCCGCCGAACAGCGCGACGAACAGGCCGGATCCGGCGATGCCGGCGCCGACGCCCATGTACATCCAGCCGGCGCGGGACTCGCCGCCCATGCGCACCAGCGCGTCCAGCACCATGGCGATGCCGAGGATGAACATGCCGGCGCTGGCGAGGCCGGAGAGGAAGCGCAGCACCGACCACGTCAGGAAATCGTCGGTCAGCCCCATGCCGGCGGTGGTGGCGACGCTGACCACCAGCGCCGTGCGGAAGGTCCAGGTGCGCACCGTGCCGTGCGGCACCCAGCCGACCGCGGCGGCGCCCAGGAAATAGCCGAGGTAGTTGAGCGAGGCGAGCAGCCCGGCGCCGTCGCCGCCCAGGCCGGTCGCGGACTGCATCGCCGGCAGGATCGGCGCGTAGGCGAAGCGGCCGATGCCCATCGCGATCACCAAAGTCAGCAACCCGCCCAGCAGCACCCGCGCCATCGTTCCGTTCCCCGATCGTTGGTGGCCAGCATTGCGCGCACCGCCAATCGCCACCAATGAAATGTTCAGATGCCTCCTATCTCCGGACGCGAACGCGCGACAAAGTGACCACGTCGTCGGCAGGGTTGCAGGCGCGGAATCGGCGTGCTAGGCAACGCCAAGGATTTGGCGCTGTATCGCGACTCGGGAGCTTGCCGCGCGAACGGCGACGGAACAGGCGGGATCAGCGGAGAACAAAGCATGCCCTACGTCGTCACCGAAGCCTGCATCAAGTGCAAGTACACGGACTGCGTCGAGGTCTGCCCCGTGGATTGCTTCTACGAGGGCGAGAACATGCTCGTCATCCACCCGGATGAGTGCATCGACTGCGGCGTGTGCGAGCCGGAGTGCCCGGCCGAAGCCATCGTCCCCGACACCGACGGCGCCGCGGACAAGTGGATGGAACTGAACCGCGAGTACGCGGCGAAGTGGCCCAACCTGACCCGCAAGAAGGACGCCCCGGCCGACGCCGACGCCATGAAGGGCGTGGACGGCAAGTACGAAAAGTTCTTCAGCCCGAAGCCGGGCGCCGGGAACTGACGCACGGGCGCACGGATCTCTGATATAGCCGATTCGGCCGATCGGGGCCGAATCGGCGTTTGATGTTGCTCTGCAAAAAAATCGGGGCAGCTATGGCCGGGCAGCAAAAGAATCCGGAGGGTTCGCTGCGCGTAACCTTTGTAACTCGGGCGTAACATCGGTATACTCCGCGCCCGGAAGCCGGCCCCTGCGCCATTGCCGGTGCTCCCTCAGACAAAGAGGCTCTTCGCCCCCATCCGCAGCTGCGTCGGACTCCATTCCCGCGGCGAGGTGGCGGTGTCAGGGCCTTTTTCGCCCCTTCCACCGGGGCGGCAAAATGGCATGGTCGCGAGAGTGAGAGCCAACCAAGATGTCGAACAAGCTTGAGTTCGAGGCGGGTGACTTCGTGGTCTACCCGGCCCATGGCGTCGGTCGAGTCGAGGGTATCGAAACCCACGTCATCGCTGGCCAAGAGATTCAGCTTTACGCGATCACCTTCGAGAAAGAGCGCATGACGCTCAAGGTCCCGGTGACCAAGGCCAAGAACTCGGGCCTGCGCCGGCTGTCCACGAAGGACCGCATCAAGGTGGCGCTGGAGACCCTGCAGGGCCGCTCGCGCATCCGCCGCACCATGTGGAGCCGCCGCGCGCAGGAGTACGAGGCCAAGATCAACTCGGGCGACCCGGTTTCCATCGCCGAGGTGGTGCGCGACCTGTACCGCGGCACCGACCAGTCCGACCAGTCCTACAGCGAGCGCCAGATCTATCAGGCCGCTCTGGAGCGTCTGGCCCGCGAGCTGGCCGCCGTCGAGAAGATCGACGAGCTGAAGGCCACCGAGCGCCTGGAGCAGGTCCTCAAGAAGGCCGCCTGATCCGGTTTCTCGACGCGACGAGGAAGGGCGGCTCCGGCCGCCCTTTTTCGTTGGGCCTTTTTGCGGTTGCGTCCGTTTGCCGCTTCCCCTGCCGCGCGTGCGCTGCTTACATGCGCCCATGGCCGAGACCCACAAGTTCGCCGATCTGGGACGCCCGCGCCGCATCTGGGCGATCGGTTCCGTGCACGCCCAGCTCGATCGCCTGCACGCCATCCACGAGGCCGTGTGGTCCCGCTTCCAGGCCGGGGACCGGCTGGTCTACCTGGGCAACCTGGTGGGCCGGGGCGCCCCGGTGCTGGAGACCATCGACGCGCTGCTGGCCTTCCGCCGCGCGCTGCTGTCGATCCGCGGCATGTTCCCGACCGACATCGTCTACCTGCGCGGCTGCCAGGAGGAGATGTGGCAGAAGCTGCTCCAACTCCAGTTCGCGCCCAACCCGCGCGAGGTGCTGGACTGGATGATGCATCAGGGCGTGGAGACGACGCTGGCCGCGTACGGCGGCTCGGCCGAGCAGGGCTTCGCCGCGGCGCGCGGCGGCGCGGTGTCGCTGGGGCGCTGGACGGCGGGGCTGCGCGCCACGATGCAGGCGCGGCCCGGCCACGCCACGCTGTTCAACGCGGTGCGCCGCGCCGCCTACACCGGCACCCCCGACGCGCCGGAGCCGGGCGGGGTGCTGTTCGTCAACGCCGGTGTCGACCCGACCCGGCCCTTCGGCCACCAGGGCGACAGCTTCTGGTGGGCGGGCGGCGGCTTCGCCCGGCTGGACCAGCCCTACGGCGGCTTCCACCGGGTGGTGCGCGGCTACGACCCGGCCCGGCAGGGCGTGCAGGTGACCGACTTCACGGCCACGCTGGACGCCGGCTGCGGATTCGGCGGGCCGCTGGTCTGCGGCGCCTTCACCCACACCGGCGACGTCCTGGAGATGTTCCAGGCGTAGTTGGGTTGAGCCGAAGGCGAAGCCCAACATCCTTGCCGGCGCCGTCATGTTGGGCTTCGCTGCGCTCAACCCAACTACGGTGCGTTGGCCTCGGCTTAATTCCTACGACGCATGGCAGCCATGCTTCGGCCTTGCCGGCGCAAGAATATGGCCTAGCTTTGCGCTCGGACATTCGGAATCCGCCACTACGCCCGGTTGATGGGCGGATGGCGACGGAGGTCGTACTTTTTCGTCACGCACCTGTGATCCATCATCCCCGTTCTGTTCGTATAGGAACGTAACAGGGCGGGTACCCGGCTGTTGTCCAAACCGTCGGGCTCCCTAAACGGAGCGGCATTCACACAAAGTCCCCGAAGAGGGAGCCGCCGAGACGGAGGGAAGGGATACGGGATGGCGTACATCGACGATCCGGAAACTCAAAAGGCCAATCTGAGCTTTATCAAGGCCTCGATGCGCGAGCCGCTGCTCACGCGCGACCATGAGTTCGACCTCGCCCGCCAGTGGCGCGAGCAGGGCAACGAACGGGCCTTGCACGAGCTGGTGCGCGCCTACACCAGGCTGGTGGTGGCGACCGCCGCCCGCTTCCGCAACTACGGTCTGCCGATGGGCGACCTGGTGCAGGAAGGCAACGTCGGCCTGATGCAGGCGGCCAGCCGCTTCGAACCGGACCGCGAGGTTCGCTTCTCCACCTATGCCGCGTGGTGGATCCGCTCGGCCATGCAGGACTACATCCTGCGCAACTGGTCCATCGTGCGCACCGGCACGACGGCCGCGCAGAAGTCGCTGTTCTTCAACCTGCGGCGCCTGCGCGCCCGCATCGAGAACGCCAACTCCGGCTCCGGCCTGACCCGCGAGGGCCGCGAGTGGATCGCCACAGAGCTGCAGGTCGACGTGACCGAGGTGGAATCCATGGAGATGCGCCTCGCCGCCACCGACCAGTCGCTGAACGCGCCGGTCGCCGACGGCTCCGACGACGACTGGCAGGACTTCCTGGCCGACCAGCGGCCGAGCCCGGAAGAGGTCGTCATCGGCATGCGCGACGCGCGCACCCGGACGGCGTGGCTGTCCGAGGCGCTGGGCGAGCTGTCCCCGCGCGAACGCACCATCATCCAGGAGCGCCGCCTGCGCGAGGAAGGCGCCACCCTGGAGGAGTTGGGGCGCGAGCTGGGCGTCAGCAAGGAGCGCGTCCGGCAGTTGGAGCACCGCGCGCTGCTGAAGCTGCGGCAATCGATGCTGAAGCGGGTCGAGGGGTATGAGGACCTGCTGGTGGAGGCGTAGCCTCCTTCGCTTGCCCCCACCCTAACCCTCCCCCGCTCTCGGCGGAACCTTTGGTTCCGCCTGCCGCGTCAGGCGGATCGAAGATCCGCCGTGAGCTTCGCAGGGGAGGGAACTCCGCCGCCTTTTCCCCTCCCCTGCGAAGCGGGGGAGGGGGCAGGGGTGGGGGCAAGTGCGCGTGCACTCACCGCCCCGCCGGCTCCGTCGCCCGGTACCAGTTCGTCGGCTCGGTCCCGCTGCCCACCGGCCGGCCCAGCGCGACCATGCCCTCCTCCCAGCCGAGGTCCGGGCGGCTGGCGACCTGTTCCGGCGCCAGGTCGCCGTTCAGCACGATGGCGTTCTGCGGAGCCGAGAAGCGCCCCTCGTCCACGCCCACCGCCACATGCCGGCGCACCATGGTCATCGGCGCGCCGATGCCGACGATGAGCTGCTGCGGCCGTCCGTCTGTCCCCAGCACCACGTCGTCCACCCGGCCGATCTCGCGGCCGGTGGAGGACAGCACCTCGCGCCCCTGCAGCTCCAGCGGCGACAGGGTGGCGACCGGCTGCGGGTTCATCACCTCGAAGCGGCTGGCGCAGGCGCCCAGCAGCAGCAAGGCGGCAAGGGGAAGCAGGCGGCGCATCGGCGGGGCTCCGGGTTCGGCATCTCACGCCCAGAAAGGGTAGGGGCGCGCCGGAGTCCGGCCATACCCATCCCAGGCTACCCCAGCGCGGGTTCCTCGGCCGGCAGCGTCAGGCGCCAGACCTCCATGGTCCCGGCCCGGCCGCGCAGGCGGTGCGGGCCGAGGCTCTCCAGCGGTGCGGCGCCGGATCCGGCCCGGGCGGTGGCGGCGCTGGCCAGTACGCTGATCTCGTCCTCGCCCTGCACGCGGGACGCCAGCTCTTCGACACGCGCGGTGACGTTCACCGTGTCGCCGACGATGGTGTAGTTGATGCGGCTGGCCGAGCCGATGTTGCCCACCACCACCGGGCCGGAGTGCAGGCCGATGCTGACGCGGATCGGCGGCTGGCCGCGCGCCGCACGCTCGCGGTTGTCGGCGTGGATGGCGCGGGCGATGGCGTGCGCGGCGCGCAGCGCGCGGGCGGCGTGGTCGGCCTGCTCGTCCGGGGCGCCCCAGAACGCCATGATGGAATCGCCGATGAACTTGTCCACCGTGCCGTCCTCCGCCTCGATGCAGGCGGCGACCTGGGTGAAGTGGTCGTTGAGCAGCGCCGCCGTGTCCGCCGCGCCCAGATGCTCGGCGAGGCGCGAGAAGCCGCGGATGTCGGTGAACAGCACCGTCACCACCCGCTCCTCCGAGGTCAGGCCGGCCGCCGTGGTGTCGCGCCGGTGCATCAGGCGCAGCACCAGCGCCTTCGGCACGTAGGTCTCGAACCACTGCAGCCCGGCGACCATGGCGTTGAAGGCGTTCGCGGCGCGGCTGAGTTCCTGGAGGCGCGAGTCCGGCAGATCCCGCACGTTGCGGAAGTCGAAGGCGCGCACCCGGTCGGCGGCCTCGGCCAGCCGGCCGACCTGCCGGCTGATCCGCCGCCCGACCAGCAGCGCCACCGCCACCGACACCAGCAGGATGCCCAGCCCGATGATGCCCGTGGTGTACAGCCGCTCCACCTCGCCGCCCATCTGCGCGGCCGGTACGGCGATGCCGACCGTCCATTCCTGGCGGCCGTAGCCGGTCATCGCCCGGGTGAGGAACAGCATGTCCTCGCCACCGACGCGGACCATGTGGCCTTCGGCGCGGTTCTTCATGGTGCCGGCCGGCTGGCCGCGGGTGCGCAGGGCGGACAGCGCCGGGTCCTGCAGCTGGTCCAGGCGCGGCAGCGGCGGCCCGTCGGTCTTGGCCGAGAAGTCGAACTTCAGCACCGCCAGCGACGGGTGGGCCAGCACGTGCTCCCCGTCATAGAGGACAAAGGCGTTGACGCCCTGCTCGACGTAGAGGTTCGACAGGAAGCGCGACAGGTCGCCCAACGACACCCCCACCGCCACCTGCCCGAGATAGCGGCCGTCCTTGCGCACGGGGTGGAACAGGCTGATGAAGCTGGTGCGCGACTCCTTGTTCCACAGCGGCTCGGCCCATTGCGGGGTGCTGCGGTCGGCGCCGTTGAACACCTCGGCCGGGACGTCGGGCGCGCCCTGCAGGTTCAGCCCGTTCACCGTCAGCGCGCCGTCCTGCCGGCCGACGCGCACGCCGGTCAGGTCGGCGGCGATGAAGGCGGCGCCGGTGACGTCCGGCGCTCCGGCCAGCGCGCCGCGCAGCGTGTCCGCCAGCCGCCCGGTGTCGGCGGGGTCCAACTCGTTGCGCTCGATCAGGCGGGCGACGAACTTCGCCATGTTGGCGGCGGGGTCGAGCTGGTGGCGCACCCGCACCTCGACGCCGGCCAGCGCCAGGTCGGCCTTGTCGCTGAGCAGCGCGAAGGTGTTGCGCCCGGCGCTGACCAGCCCGAGCACCAGCACGCTCGCCACCGCCGCCAGCATCAGCGAGCCGAAGCCGGCCACCAGCACCGCCGCGATGGGCAGGTGCAGCCGGCGGCGCGGGCGCGCGCTGGTGACGGTGGGTTCGGCGGAGTCGGCCATGACCGGCAAGGTATCCGTGCAATTCCGCCGGGGCAATGGCGGAAGCCCGGATTCGCGGGAATGTCACGTCGGCGTTGCGGCCGCTACGGGACGATCACCTTGACCACCGGCCGCGCCTGCACCGGGGTGCCGGGCGGGACGTCGTTGATGATGCGGAACAGCTCCTCGGCGTAGGGTTCGCCCTTCATGCGGGCGACGAAACCCTCCACCGTGTCGCCGGGGCGCACCGGCAGGGTGCGGATGCGTTCCGGCCGGTAGCTCGCCGCCTCGCGCTGGGACAGGCGGTGGAAGCTCAGCGCCGTCTGCTCGAACGCCGGATCGTGGCGTTGCAGGGTGCCGGGCGGGGCGATGAAGGTGAACTTGTACAGCGTGTCGCCGCCGACCGACACCGCCACCAGCCGGGCGTCCACCGGCCCCTGCTCGGTTTCCGCCCGGGTGATCGCGGTGGCGGCGGGCAGGCCGTTGATGTCCAGCCGCTGCACCGCCTGCGTCCGGCTGCCCTGGAGCGCCTGCGTCAGGAACGCGGCGGGGTCGCGCGCCGCGGGCGAGCGGCCGCCGTCGAACAGCATGACGGCGCCATTCGGCCCCTTGGCCGCCACCTGCTCGGCGCCGTTCAGCAGGCTGAAGCCCTGCGGCACGGTGAAACCGATGCCCAGCGCCGGGTGCACGAAGCTGTTGCCGCGGACGAAGCCGTTCTCCGGGCTGTCGCCCCAGATGGTGCCGTCCATGGCCGCCATGTAGGGCTCGACCGGGCGCGTGCCGCGCGGCGCCTTGCGGGCGAGGTCGGCGGCGCGCTGCACCCGGTCCTCGGTCTGCGGGTGGCTGGCCAGCATGTCGAAGCCTTCGCTCTTCTTCTTGCCGCTCTTCAGCGCCTCGTACTGGCTGTAGCGGTTCATGGTCTCCAGGAAGGTCGCCATAGCCATGGGGTCGTAGCCCGCGGCCTGGAGCAGGCGGACGCCGACCTCGTCGGCCTCGGTTTCCTGCCCGCGCGAGTAGCTGGCGATGTAGAGGTTTGACCCCATGCCCAGCACCTGCGCGATTTCCGGGCTGCCGAGCACGGCGCCCACCCCCATCGCCAGCAGCCCGGCGATGGTCGAGCGGTTGACGCGGTCGGTGGAGTGGTGCTCCAGCACGTGGCCCATCTCGTGCGCCATGACGCCGGCGACCTCCGCCTCGTCCTTGGCGAGCGCCAGCAGGCCGCGCGTCAGGTGGACGTAGCCGCCGGGCAGCGCGAAGGCGTTGACCACGTCGCTGTCCAGCACGGTGAACGACCAGCGCACGTTCGTCCCCGCCGCCTGCGCAAGACGGCGGCCGATGCCCTGCACGAAGGCGTTGACCTTGGGGTCGCGGTACTCGCCTCCGTATTGCTGGACCAGCTTCGGGTGCTCCTGCGCGCCCAGCGCCTCCTCCCGCGACTGGGCGGGGGCGGGGCCGCTCCACGCCATGAGGGAGAGCGCGGCGAGGAAACTCACGATCCGGTTGCGGTGGGACGGCATGGCGGGCATACCCTGATGGGAGACTTCCAACGACGGTGAACCGCGCCACGCCGCGGATTGTTCCGCCCATGCTTGTCCGCCTCCTCCTGGTGCTCTCCGCGCTGCTGCTGGCCGCCGCCGCGCCGGTCGAGCGGCTGGCGTCGGTCGGGCGCGCCCGCGTGGCGGCGGTGGTGGACGGCGACACGCTCGACCTCGACGACGGCCGGCGGGTGCGCCTCGCCGGCATCGAGGCCGCCAAGCCGCCGCCGGGCCGCGAGCAGGAGCGGCGCTGGCCGCTGGCCGAGGCGGCGACGGGGGCGCTCAAGGATCTGGCGCAGGGGCGCACGGTCGAGCTGCGCGGCGCCGGGGTGGAGGACCGCTACGGCCGGCTGCTGGTCCACGCGGTGCGCGAGGACGGGCTGTGGCTGCAAGGCGAGCTTTTGAGGCGTGGGCATGCCCGCGTGCTGACGCGGCCGGACGCCCGCGACCTCGCGCCCGAGATGCTGGCCCTTGAGGCCGAGGCGCGCGCGGCGAAGCGCGGCGTCTGGGGCACGCGGGTCTATGCGGTGCGGAGTGCCGACGACCTGGAGCGGCTGCGGCGCGACCGCGACAGCGTGCAGGTGGTCGAGGGGCGGGTGCTGAAAGCCAGCAAGGTGAAGGGGCAGGTCTACCTGAACTTTGGCGAGGACTGGCGCAGCGACGTCTCGGTCCATGTAGGCCGGGACGCACTGAAGCTGTTCGCGCGGGCCGGGCTGGACCCGCTGACGCTGGAAGGGACGATCGTTCGTGTGCGAGGATGGGTCTCGCACCGCAACGGACCGATGATCGAGGCGACGCACCCGGAGCAGATCGAACGGGTCGATGACGCTGGCCCCCACCCTGACCCTCCCCCGCTCTCGGCGGACCCTTTGGTTCCGCCTGCCGCGTCAGGCGGATCGAAGATCCGCCGTGAGCTTCGCAGGGGAGGGATGGGGTGGGGGCAACAGCAAGGCGATGACGAACCAGTCGAGGAGGACACCGAATGATCGCACGCGCCCTGGCCGTCCTGCTGACCCTGCTGGCGCTCCCCGCGGCGGCGGAGCCGGCGCTGACCGTGTCGGTCGGCGGCGCCGAACGCGTGTTCACCCCCGCCGCCCTGCTGGCGAGCCCGGACGCGGTGACCGTCTCCGTGCCGAAGGACGCCTCCTATGGCCGTGCCATGACCTACCGGGCGGTGCCGCTCGGCGCGCTGGTGGCGGTGGACGCGCTGCCGCGCGACGGCGTGCTCGAGGCGGCGGCGTCCGACGGCTTCGTCGCCCACCTGCCGGTCAGGCTGCTGGCGCAGGCCGGCGGGGCCGAGCCTTATGTCGCCGTCGAGCCGCCGGACGCGCCGTGGCCGCCGCTGCCGGGCAAGAGCGTGTCGGCCGGGCCGTTCTACGTGGTGTGGCTGAAGCCGGAAGCGTCCGGAATCTCGCCCGAGCAGTGGCCGTACCAGCTCGCCCGCCTGTTCAGCGCCGAATCGCCGCTGGCGCGCTGGCCGGTGCTGGCGGTGGCGGAGACGCTGCCGGCCGACGACCCGGCGCGCGCGGGCCAGGCGCTGTTCGTCGCCAACTGCCTGCCGTGCCACACGCTGAACGGCGGCGGCGCGGCCAACGTCGGGCCGGACCTCAACCGGCCGATGAACCCGACCGAGTACCTGAAGCCCGACGCGCTCAAGCGCCTGATCCGCGACCCGGCCTCGGTGCGCAGCTGGCCGGAGCAGCGGATGCCCGCCTTCGCCGAAGCGGCGCTGGGCGACGCCGACCTCGACCGGCTGGTCGCCTACCTCGGGCACATGGCGGGGCGGAAGGTGAAGTAGCTCAGGAGGCGCCGCGCACCGGGCGCACCGCCGGGGCGGCGTCGCGCATCAGCAGGCGCGGGCTGCCGAAGGGGGCCAGCCGTTCCATGAAGTCCAGCATCTCCAGCATCGGCGAGGCGCGGAAGAACTGCGCGACCGGCAGGTCCATCCACAGCCGGTCGGCGTGCGCGTAGACCTCGAACGGGCTGTCGCCGACGCCGTTGCCGTCGCGGTCGAAGCCCTCGTAGGTGTCCCAGTGGTTGCCCGCCCACTCGTGCCGCAGGGCGGAGCCGCCGCCCTCCACCGCCACCGCGCCGAAGTTGCCCAGGAAGTCGTTGCCGCGGATGCGGTTGCCCTCGCCGTCGTTGTGGAAGCGCAGCGCCACGCCGTTGAAGGCGACGCGGTTGCCCTCGATGGTGTTGGGCGCCTCCGGGTCGTTGGGGGAGACGTCGATGTACAGGCCGGTGGCGTTGGCCAGCACCTCGTTGCCGGCCACGGTGATGGCGTCCGACTCCTTCAGCCCGATGCCGATGCCCGACGAGCCGCCGCTGTGCGCGATGCGGTTGCCGCGGATCTGGATGCCCTCGCTGTGGATGGCGAAGATGCCGACCATGTTGCGCTCCAGCACGTTGCGTTCGGCCAGGTTGTGCTTGGCGTGCATGAAGCGCAGGCCGTAGCGCGCCCCGGTCGAGCGGTTGCCGACGATCCGGTTGTTGTTGGAGTACCAGACCGACAGGTCGCGCGTGCCGACCGCAACGTTGTCCTGCACCAGATTGTCCATGCTGTACCACAGCCGGATGGCGTCGCCGCGCTCGGCCGGGTGGTCGTCGCGCGCGTCGAAGCGGTTGCGACGGACCACCGAATGGTCGGCCTGCTGCAGGTTCACCCCGAACAGGCAGTCCTCGAAGACGTTGTCCTTGACGACGTGGTAGCGCCCGCGCACCAGGATCCCGGAATCCAGCAGGTCCTGCTGCCGGCCGGAGTTGACGACGCGCAGGTTCTGCACGGTGACGCCGGTGCCCTCCAGGCTGAGCACCGTGCCGCTGCCGCCGCCGTCCAGCGTCGCGCCGCCGCCGCCGTCCAGCGTCATCGGCCGGGCGATCACCGCCGGTCCGGCGTAGGTTCCCGGCTCCAGCGTCAGGGTGCCGCCGGGCGGCGTGGCGTCGATCAGCGGCTGCAACGGTCGCGGCGCCGCCTGCGCCGTGCCGGCGAGGACGAGGGCGAGCAGGAGGGGAAGGAAGCGCGTGGTCATGCGCGCATTCTTCGCCCCTGACGTTGAACGGAGCAAGAGACCTCTGTGTGCGAACGGTGCACCCCGCCCAAACGACTTGGCGGGGCGGGTGCGCGCGCCCTACACTCCCTGGCCCGACCACAGGACCCGTTCATGCCGCGCAGCGAGCTTTTCCCGCCCATCGACCCCTACGCCACCGGCCGCATGGCGGTGGACGACATCCACACCCTCTATTGGGAGCAGTGCGGCAACCCGCGGGGCGTGCCGGTGGTGTTCCTGCACGGCGGGCCGGGCGCGGGGGCGTCGCCGACGCACCGGCGCTTCTTCGACCCGCAGCATTACCGCATCGTCATCATGGACCAGCGCGGCGCCGGCCGCTCGACCCCGCTGGGCGAGGTGCGGCGCAACGACACCGACCTGCTGATCGAGGATCTGGAAAAGCTGCGCCGCCACTTAGGGATAGAGCGCTGGCACCTGTTCGGCGGCTCCTGGGGCTCGACGCTGGCGCTCGCCTACGCGCAGGCGCACCCGGAGCGCTGCCTGGGCCTGATGCTGCGCGGCATCTTCCTGATGCGCCGGCAGGAGATCGACTGGTTCCTCTACCAGATGAAGGTGATCTTTCCCGAGGCGTGGCAGGCCTTCGTCAACCACATCCCGCCGGCCGAGCGCGACGACCTGCTGGAGGCCTACTGGCGCCGCCTGGACGCCCGCGAGCCGGCGGTGCGCATGGCCGCCGCGCGGGCCTGGAGCATCTACGAGGGCGCCTGCTCCTCGCTGCTGCCGTCGCCGGAGCTGATCGCCGCGTCGGGCGAGGACAACCACGCGCTGGGCCTCGCGCGCATCGAGGCGCACTATTTCCGCGCCAACCGCTTCACGCCGGAGGACCGGCTGCTGCGCGACCTGCCGCGCATCCGCCACCTGCCGGCGGTGATCGTGCAGGGCCGCTACGACATCGTCTGCCCGATCACCTCGGCCGACGAACTGCACCGCGCGTGGCCCGAGGCCGACTACCGCATCGTCGCCGACGCCGGCCACTCGGCCATGGAACCCGGCATCCGCGCCGCGCTGGTGCAGGCGACGGAGCGCTTCAAGGACGTGCGGTAGGGACACCGGCCGCGCCGCCGCCGCGGGCGGGGAGGCTGGCGCTCGCGTCGGGCCGCACCTCCTCGCCGGCGCAACCGCCGGCGTGGCCGAACACGCCGTGTCAGGCCGCTCGGATGCCGGTCAGGAGCGCGTCGACTTCCCGGTGAAGCACCTCGGCCTGGCGCGACAACGCGTTGGACGCATCGAGGACGTGGGTTGCCGCCGCACCGGTCTGCGTCGCCGCCTCGTTCACCTGGATGATGTTCCCGCTGACTTCCTGCGTGCCTTGCGCCGCTTGCTGGACATTCCGGCTGATTTCGCCGGTGGTGGCGTTCTGCTCCTCGATGGCGGCGGCCAGGGTCGAGATGATCTCGTTGATCGTCGTGATCGTGCCGGCAACCCGGTCAATGGTGTCCGCGGTGTTCCGCGTGGCGGTCTGCATGCCGGCGATCTGCGCGTTGATCTCCTCGGTGGCCTTGCTGGTCTGATTGGCCAGAGCCTTCACTTCGGATGCGACGACCGCGAAGCCCTTGCCGGCCTCGCCGGCGCGGGCGGCCTCGATGGTGGCGTTGAGCGCCAGCAGGTTGGTCTGGCTGGCGATGTTCTGGATCAGCTTGATCACCTCCTCGATGCGCCCGGCCTCCATCGCGAGATTGCGCACCGCGCCGGTCGTCTCCTGGGCCTCCTGGACCGCCTTCGACGCAATTTCGTTGGAGCGGGTCACCTGGCGGCTGATCTCGCGGATCGAGGCGGCCATCTCTTCCGTGGCCGAGGCGACCGTCTGCACATTGACCGAGGTCTGTTCGGCCGCCGCCGCCGAAGCCGTGGCCTGCCGGTTCGTCTGGTCCGAGAGCGCCGCCATGCTGTCCGCGGTCTGGCTGAGTTCGGAGGAGGACGAGGAGACGCGGGCGAGCATGGTGCCGACGGAGCGGTCGAACTTCTGGATCAACCCCTCGATGGCGGCGGCGCGCGCTTCCTTCGCGGCCCGCTCGCTCTCCTGTTCGGCGGCGAGGCGGTCGGCCTTTATCATGCTGTCCTTGAAGACCTGGACCGCGTCGGCGATGCGGCCGATTTCGTCCTTGCGGCCGATGCCCGTGATCTCGGCGGACATGTCGCGCGCGGCGAGCCGCTTCATTCCCTCGGTGATGCTCGAGATCGGGCGCGACACTCCGACGATGATCAGCATGCCCATGACCGAGGAACACAGCATGGCGAAGACGATGGACCCGATGATCCACAGGCGGGCCGATGCGTATATGTCCGCGCCGCGCTGCGCGATTTGCTTTCCCTCGCGCGTGTTCAGTTCGATCTGTTTCGCCAGGATGGCGCGGGCGCGAAGGAAAATACTGCGCATCTCAAGCATGAAGAACGCGCTGGCCTCGTCCTCTTTGCCCGCTTCGACCATCGAACGCATCTTCAGGCCGGCTTCCTGATAGGATGTCCACTCCTTCAGGAACTGGTCGGCGAGCTGCCGCTCTTCGCCGGGCGTGATGAGCGGCTCGTAGGCGCGCCACGCCTTCTCGTACAGGTCGATGTTGCCGCGGATGTTCGCCAAGGCGGTCTTCCGCAATTCGTCCGTCGGAGACATGATGATGTTGGCTTCTGCGATACGGAACCGCTCGGTGGCAACCGCGAAGTTGCCGAGATACCCGATGGCGGGAAGCGAGCCGTCGCGTATCTCGGCGGCCGCGTCGTTGATGGCGGACATTCGCTGAATGGAAAACAAACCCAATGCCGCAATGAGCAGGACGGAAAGCGCAAAGGCCGCCGGAATCTTTAATGATATCGGTATGTCGTCGAGTCTCTTCAGCATTGAGTTGGTCCTCTTCGTGCGGCTGAGCGAGTTGAGTGGCGGGTGTCGTACTCGTGTGTTGCGGAAATTGATTTTATAAAATCGGATAAAATGCTTGCCGCGTGTAAAAATGGCGCTGTTCGCCGCGCGGTGCCCCGCAGGGGGATTTTTGATACCTTACCAATGTTGGCTGGACTTCCTGCCTATCGGAAACCGCGGCTGGCCAAGGGTCTGGCTTGGTCCCGGGGCTGTAGTATACTAGTATATCTGAATACCAGGGTATGTATGCCGCAACCGGGCCTGGGAATCAATCCGACTTAGGTCGTAAGTTATACGCCTTCCGGCGGAGCTGCTGCCGCCGCGCCGCCGGTTTGTGCCCCGCTTCCGCGGTTCCGCGTTGCCGCGGGAGAGTCCGCGGGAAGGCCTGTTGCCGTCCGCGCGTTCTTCGGCCCCTTGCGTTGGCCCCTTGCGTTGCCCAGTCCGCCCGCGTATAACGCGCGCTCCACATGGCGGCGAGGCCGGGCTGTGTGCCCGGGGCATGCCCAACCGCCATCCGTTCGAACCCTTAAACCAAGGATCGAAAATGCCCAAGCTGAAGACCAAGAGCGGCGCCAAGAAGCGCTTCAAGGTGACCGCCACCGGCAAGGTGCGCGCGCAGGCCGCCTACAAGCGCCACTGCCTGTCGTCCAAGAGCCCGAAGATGAAGCGCAAGGCGCGCGGCATGATGACGCTGTGCGAGGCCAACGGCCGCACGGTGATCAAGAACTGGCTGCGCAACGCCTGATCGGAAGGACCTGACCTATGGCTCGTGTTAAGCGCGGCGTCACCACCCACGCCCGTCACCGCAAGATCCTGAAGCTCGCCAAGGGCTACCGGGGTCGCAACTCCACCAATTTCCGCATCGCGATCGAGAAGGTCGAGAAGGCGCTTCGCTACGCCTACCGCGACCGTCGCAACAAGAAGCGCGATTTCCGCGGCCTGTGGATCCAGCGCATCAACGCCGGTGTCCGCCAGTACGGCCTGACCTACTCGCGCTTCATCAACGGCATCAAGCTCGCCGGCATCGAGATGGACCGCAAGGTGCTGTCCGACCTCGCCGCGCGCGAGCCGGAGGCGTTTAAGGTCCTGGTCGACCGGGCCCAGGCCGCTCTCTCCGCCAAGGCCGCCTGATCCGCGCACAGCGGATCACCGCGCCTCACAGACAAGGGGAGCCGGGCCTACGGGCCGGCTCCCCTTTTTTGCTTCTCTCGGGGTTACTCATGCCGGACGCGCTGAAGAACGAACTGCTGCAGCTGGTCACCGACGCGCCCGACCTCGCCGCGCTCGAAGAGGTGCGGGTCGCGGCGCTGGGCAAGAAGGGCCGCATCACCGGCCTGATGAAGGAGCTGGGCGGCCTGTCGCCCGACGAGCGGCGCGAGCGCGGCGCGGCGCTGAACGTGCTGAAGGACGAGATCGCCGCCGCCATCGACGCGCGCAAGGCCGAACTCGCCTCCCTGCACCTGAAGGCCAAGCTGGAGGCGGAGCGCATCGACGTGACGCTGCCGGTGCGCCCGGAGGTCGAGGGCCGCATCCACCCGATCAGCCAGACCATCGACGAGATCGTCGCCATCTTCGCCGAGATGGGTTTCACGGTCGCCGACGGCCCGGACGTCGAGGACGACTTCCACAATTTCACTGCGCTGAACTTCCCGCCGGGCCACCCGGCGCGCGACATGCACGACACCTTCTATCTGCCGGACGCCGGGGATAAGAAGATGCTGCTGCGCACGCACACCTCGCCGGTGCAGGTGCGCACGATGCTGTCCAAGAAGCCGCCGATCCGCGTCATCATTCCCGGCCGCACCTTCCGGTCCGACTACGACATGACCCACACGCCCATGTTCCACCAGGTGGAGGGGCTGGTCATCGACGAGGCGACCAACATGGGGCACCTGAAGGGCTGCCTGATCGATTTCTGCCGCGCCTTCTTCGACGTGGACGATCTGCCGCTGCGCTTCCGCCCGAGCTTCTTCCCCTTCACCGAACCCTCGGCGGAGGTGGACATCGGCTGTTCGCGCAAGGGCGGAGAGCTGAAGCTGGGCAACTTCGGCGACTGGCTGGAGATCCTGGGCTGCGGCATGGTGCACCCGAACGTGCTGGAGGCCTGCGGCGTCGATTCCACGCGCTACCAGGGCTTCGCCTTCGGCATGGGCATCGAGCGCATCGCCATGCTGAAGTACGGCATCCCCGACCTGCGCACCTTCTTCGAGGCCGACCTGCGCTGGCTGAAGCACTACGGCTTCGTGCCGCTCGACGTGCCGTCGCTCGCCTCTGGCCTGACCCGCTGATCCAGGAGCCGGACCCATGAAATTCACGCTGTCCTGGCTGAAGGACCACCTCGACACCGACGCCCCGCTGGAGCGCATCGTCGAGACGCTGACCAGCCTCGGCCTCGAGGTCGAGGGTGTGCATGACCGCTCCAAGGAGCTGGCGGCCTTCCGCATCGCCCACGTGGTCTCCGCCGAGAAGCACCCGGACGCCGACAAGCTGCGCGTGCTGGTGGTCGACACCGGCGAACAGAAGCTCCAGGTCGTCTGCGGCGCCCCCAACGCGCGCGCCGGCCTGAAGGGCGTCTTCGCCTCGGAGGGGACCTACATCCCCGGCTCCGACATCACGCTGAAGAAGGGCGTCATCCGCGGCGTCGAATCGAACGGCATGATGTGCTCGGAGCGCGAGCTGAAGCTGTCCGACGAGCACAACGGCATCATCGAACTGCCGGAGGACGCTCCCGTCGGCGCCTCCTTCGCCGACTACGCCGGTCTCAACGACCCGGTCATCGACATCAGCCTGACGCCCGACCGGGCCGACTGCGCCGGCGTGCGCGGCATCGCCCGCGACCTCGCCGCCGCCGGCCTGGGCACGCTGAAGCCGCTCGATGCCGAGCCGGTGAAGGGCGCGTTCCCGAGCCCCTTCGGCGTCCAGATCGAGCGTCCCGACGCCTGCCCGATGTTCGTCGGCCGCTATATCAAGGGCGTGAAGAACGGCCCGTCGCCGAAGTGGCTGCAGGACAAGCTGCTGGCCATCGGGCTGCGGCCGATCTCGGCGCTGGTGGATATCACCAACTACCTGACCTTCGACATCGCGCGCCCGCTGCACGTCTTCGATGCCGACAAGGTGCACGGCGGCATCGTCGTGCGCATGGGCCGCGCGGGCGAAACGCTCCAGGCCCTGAACGGCAAGGAGTACGCGCTGGACGGCGAGATGACCGTCGTCGCCGACCATGAAAAGGCCGAGGCGCTGGGCGGCATCGTCGGCGGCGAGGAAACCGGCTGCACCGAGGCGACGGTCAACGTCTTCCTCGAGGCGGCGTGGTTCGACCCGACGCGCACCGCGCACACCGGCCGCCGCCTGGGCATCGACAGCGACGCCCGCTACCGCTTCGAGCGCGGCGTCGACCCGGCCGCCGTGGTGACGGGCGCCGAGCGCGCCACCCGCCTGATCCTCGAGCTGTGCGGCGGCGAACCGTCGGAGCTGGTGATCGCCGGGCAGGAGCCGGAATGGCGCCGCACGCTGACCCTGCGCCATGGCCGTGTGCTCGGCCTCGGCGGCGTCGACGTTCCGGTCGCCGAGCAGCACCGCATCCTGGAGGCGCTGGGCTTCCGCGCCGTGGAGACGCAGGACGACCGCACCACCTACGAGGTGCCGTCCTGGCGCGCCGACGTGCACGGCGAGGCGGACCTGGTGGAAGAGGTGCTGCGCGTCCACGGCTACGACGCCATCCCGGCGACGCCGATGGAGCGCGACGGCACGGTGCCGAAGCCGGCGCTCACCCCCGGTCAGCGCCGCGCCGTCACCGCCAAGCGCACCCTGGCGGCGCGCGGCCTGTTCGAGGCGGTGACCTGGTCCTTCATGCCGTCCGAGGTGGCCGGGCTGTTCGGCGACCTCGATCCGGGGCTGCGTCTGGTCAACCCGATCAGCGCCGATCTCGACGTGATGCGGCCGTCGATCCTGCCGAACCTGATCCAGGCGGCGGGGCGCAACGCCGACCGCGGCTTCCCCGACGCCGGCCTGTTCGAGGTCGGCCCGGCCTACCGCGACCCGACGCCGAAGGGGCAGGATCTCGTGGCGGCCGGCGTGCGCGCCGGCAACGCGGTGCCGCGCCATTGGGTGGCGAAGACCCGGCCGGTGGACGCCTACGACGCCAAGGCCGACGCGCTGGCCGTGCTGGAGGCCGCCGGCGCGCCGACGACGAACCTGCAGGTCACCACCGACGCGCCGGGCTGGTACCACCCCGGCCGCTCGGGCGTGCTGCGCCTCGGCCCCTCGGTGCTGGCGCGCTTCGGCGAGCTGCACCCGTCGGTGCTGGAGACGCTGAAGGTGAAGGGGCCGGTGGTCGGCTTCGAGGTCTTCCTCGACGCCGTGCCGCAGCCCAAGAAGAAGGGTGGGACGGCCAAGCCGCTGCTGCAGCTCTCGCCGTTCCAACCGGTCGAGCGCGACTTCGCCTTCGTGGTGGACGCCGGCGTCGAGGCCGACAAGATCGTCCGCGCCGCCAGGGGCGCCGACAAGGCGCTGATCAAGGACGTCGGCGTATTTGACGTTTATCAAGGCGCCGGCGTCGGCGAGGGACGGAAATCGGTGGCGGTGTCGGTCACCCTGCAGCCCACCGACCGCACGCTGACCGAAGAGGACATCGAGGCCATCGGCCAGAAGATCGTCGCCGCGGTCGCCAAGGCGACGGGCGGCAGCTTGCGCGCCTGATGCAGGATCACGGACGCCGGCCTCCACCGGCGTCCGTGGCCCGCATTGGTCGCGTTGTTTTGCAGCATATGCAGTTTTGCCGGGTTGAGGCGTTGCCGCCGCTCCGATAAAGCGGAAGAGTGACCGTCGGCGTTGTGTTGCAACGCACACGACCTTCTTTTACGGCAATTCAGCTGTATTTTTCGTGGATCCGCGGTTTTCTTTGCCCTGTTTTGGTTGCGTTGATCGGCATGGAAGGGCGATGCTCTGGTAACGGTTGGGATGAACAAGGCATGACCGCATCGGAACCGCAGGTCCGGCTGATCGTGGTCGTCGATGACGACCCGTCGATCGTCGAAGGCTTGGCGATGGTCCTGGAGGCTTGGGACTTCCAGGTGTTCACGGCGCTGACCGTGGACGATCTGGCGAGCCGCCTGGCCGACATGCCGGGCGTGCCCGGGCTGGTGCTCGCCGACCATTTCCTGCCGGGCAACCGCACCGGCGCGGAGGTGGTCGAACTGGTGCGCGGCCACGTCGGCCGTCCGGTGCCGGCCATCATCCTGACCGGCGACACCACCCCCGAACGCCAGGCCGAGGCCGCCGCGGCCGGCTACCGCCTGCTGCACAAGCCGGTGCAGGTGCCGGCGCTGCGCGCGGCGGTGGAGGAGCTGTTCCGGGGGTAGGGAGCCCGTGTGGGGCCGCCGATCCTCTTCCTCACTCGTCATCCCCGCGAAAGCGGGGATCCAGCATAAGCCGCGATAGCGGCGACATGCCTCATATGGCTCGCGGACGCGAGCGCTGGATCCCCGCCTTCGCGGGGATGACGGTGAAAAGGAACGTGCCAGTGCTGATGTGGCACATCAGCGTTCAGACCCGCGCCACCTCGTCGGCCACGGCCAGGAACGCCTCGACCACGGTGGGGTCGAAGCGGGTGCCGCTGCCCTTGCGGATCTCCGCCACCGCCGCCTCGTGGCTGAGCGCCGGGCGGTGCGGGCGGGGCGAGGTCATGGCGTCGTAGGCGTCGGCCACCGCGGCGATGCGCGCCGACAGCGGGATGGCGTCGCCCTTCAGACGGTCCGGGTAGCCGGTGCCGTCCCAGTTCTCGTGGTGGTGGCGGGCGATCTCCATGCCCAGGTGCAGGTAGGTGCGGCTCTCCGCCACCGGCGTGGCGCGCTCCAGCAGCTTGCCGCCGGCCAGCGTGTGGGCGCGCATGGCCTCGTGCTCGTGCGATTCCAGCGGGCCGGGCTTGCCGAGGATCTCCGGGTCCACCATGGCGTTGCCGACGTCGTGCATGACGCAGGCGAGGCCCACCGTCTCCAGGAACGGCTCGTCCAGCAGGGCGCGGTGGTGGCCGTCGGCGTGCAGGCGGCGGGCGACGCGCTCGGCCACCGCGGCGATGCGCAGCGTCGGCTCCACCCGCTCGCCGTGGCCGCGCTCGGCGAGGTTGGCGAGGAGGGCCAGCGTGCCCTCCTGCGCCCGCCGCAGCTGCTCGTACAGGAACAGGTTGTCGAAGCCGACCGAGATCTTGCCGCAGAACAGCTCGATGAGGTCGCGGTCCAGCTCGGACAATGGCCGGTCGGAGCGCAGGTAGACGACGTTCTCGCGGTCGTTCGGCGTGCGGATGTAGAGCGTGCAGTGATCCGGCTCGTAGAAGTTCCGCCGCTTCTCCAGGCAGGTCAGCACCGACGCCAGAACGCCCGGCTCGATGTGGTCGGTCGCCGGCTCGTTGATGAGCGACTCGAAACGGCCGGAGCCGGCCAGCACGTACAGCCCGTCCTCGGTGCGGCCGAACACCCGGCCACGCTGCACGCACAGGATGGCGTCCGGTCCGACGCCGAGGATGGCCGAGAGCTGCGTCAGCACGCCGGCGGCGAACAGCTTCATCGAGCGCGCCTTGAACAGCGACGACGACGCCTCGATGATCTTGACCAGACCGCGGCGGTTGGTCTCGATCGCCATGATGTCTTCGTAGGACCGCAGCGCCGCCACCGTGGTGGTGAACAGCTGCTGCGCGGTCAGCTGCGTCTTGGCCTTGTAGTCGTTGATGTCGTAGTCGAGGATCACCGCCCGCTCCGGCGCCTGTCCCGGCTGGCCGGTGCGCAGGATGATGCGCACATGGCGGTTCTTCAGTTCCTCGCGGATGTGGTGGACCAGCTTGAGGCCGGCGTCGTCGGTCTCCATCACCACGTCGAGCAGGATGATGGCGATGTCCTCCTCGCGCGCCAGCACCTCGCGTGCCTCGGCCGCGGAGTAGGCGGAGAGGAACTGCGCCGGGCGGCCCTTGTAGGAGAAGTCGGCCAGGACGAGCTTGGTGATCGAGTGGACCTCGGGCTCGTCATCGACGATCAGCATCTTCCAGCGGGGCGACGTGGTCGGCGACGGGGCCTCGGACTTCGTGTCCTGGTCGTCGAAAAACAGCAGATCGTCGTCGGCGCTGGTCATGACGGAGGCTCTCTCCGGTCCGTGTTGCAGGGCACCCTAGCATGGCACGCGGCGCGTTCCTACGCCGCAAGCCGATACACTTTGGGATCAAATCGTTAAAAAGTTAAAATGCTTCCAACTCAATCACCGAACAATCGCGCCCGCGCTGCGCAAGGGTGCTGCACGCGGTGTCGATCTGCAGGCGGGAGAAGGGGCCGATCGCCATGGTCCAGTTCACCCGGCCCTCGCGGAACACCGGCCAGACCATGGCCGGGCGCTCGCGGTACTGGGTGCCGGGGCCGCCGGTGAACTCGGCCCAGGCGCGCAGGCCCTCGGCGTAGCTCAGGTACTCACCCAGCTTCACCGCGTAGACCGGGCCGCTGGGCAGCGCCGGCTCGCCGGGCAGCGGGTAGGGCGAGGCGACGCCGAGGAAGCCGTCCAGGTCGGCCACCACCTTGCCGCGGCCGGGCACCGACAGCTCGGCGCGGCCCTGCTCGATGCCGGCCAGCGCCACCACCTGCCCCTTCTTGAGGGTGAAGCCGACGCGCTTGCGGGCGTCCAGCACCTCGGTGGCGCGCACCGCGCGGGTGGCGACGACGTAGCCGGCCGTCGGGGCGGGCGCCGCCGCCTCCCACGCCGCGCGCGGCACCAGCGCGCCGACGCCGCGCCGCGGCAGGTCCGGCGTGGTCTTGCCGTTCTTGTCCGATGACGCCTCGGCCTTGGGGGGCGGCGGGGCGACCGGCACCGGGCGCGGCACGTAGACGGGGTCGAGCGAGTCCGCCGGCACGTAGCCGACCGGCTGGCCGCCGATGGCGATCTGCGTCCAGGTGGTGCCGCGCGGCGTGCCCAGCGCGTTGACCGCCCGGCCGCTCTTCATGGTCATGATGATGCGGGCGTCCTGGCTGGGGCCGATGCGCACCTCCACGTCGCGGTTCAGCACCACCGGGCCTTCCAGCGGCGCGCCGATGGCGACCGGGCTCTGCGCGCGGGCCGGGGGCGAGGCCGCCAGCAGCAGCGCCAACATGCACGCCCACAGGATACGCCCCACCACCGCCATGCCCGATGCCCCCCGAAATACGGCGGGCATTCTGCCTTGCTTCCCCCGCCCGGGGCAACCCGTGCGGGTCACGCCTCGCGCAGCAGGTCGTGGATGGCGTCGGCCAGCGTGCGCACCGGGGCGGAGGCCGCGCCGGGGGCGCGGTGCAGGGCGATGTCCACCGCCGGCAGCTCGGGGAAGCCGTCGGCCGGGGTGAGCACGCGCAGGGCGGGCGGCACGGTGCACGCCTCCATGGCGGTCAGCCCCAGCCCGCCGAGCACCGCGCCGTGCACGGCGACCACGCTCTTGGAGGTGAAGGCGACGCGCCACGCCCGGCCCATCCCCTCCAGCGCCGCCACCGCGAGGTCGCGCACCACGCAGCCCTTGGGGAACAGGGCCAGCGGCAGCGGGTCCAGCGCCTCGATTCCGGGGGCGGGCGGGGCGACCCACAGCACCGGCTCGGCCCGCACCCGCTCGCCGGCCGGATCGTCGGCGCGGCGGGTGACGAGGGCGAGGTCGTAGCGGCCCTTTTCGATCTCGGCGACGAGGTCGGGGCTGTTGTCGCAGACCACCTCCACGGTGATGCCGGGGTGCGCGGCGGCGAACCGCGCCAGCACGTCGGGCAGCAGCATGGTGGCGTAGTCGTCCGGCGTGCCGATGCGCACCGAGGCCGGCGCGGGCCCCTGCCGCAGCGTCGCCACCGCCTCGTCGTTGAGGGTGAGCATGCGGCGCGCGTAGGCCAGCAGCACCTCGCCGTCGCCGGTGAGACGCACGCCCTTGGTGTCGCGCTCGAACACGCGGGTGCCGACGACCTCCTCCAGCCGCTTGACCTGCTGGCTGACGGCGGCCTGGGTGCGGAACAGCGCGTCGGCGGCGCGGGTGAAGCTGCGCGCGTCGGCCACGGCGACGAAGGCGCGCAGCAGATCGGTGTCGAGGTTGGCGGCCATGCCGGCCATTCAAGCAGAGCGGGAGCGCGGCGGCAACCGCATCACGGATCGTGATGGGGTCATAAACCCTATTCGTTTCAAACGGATCGCCGGGACGGGCAGGGTGGGGGCCGGATGAAGGAGGCGGTCATGACGCTGTTCGGCGCGATGCAGGCGGTGGTGTGCGAGGCGGGGAGGGTGGCGTGTGGGGAGGCACCACGCCAGGAGGAGCGCCGGGCCGTTCGCAGCCGCTCGTGGGTGCGCCGGGCGCTGGGCTACGCCCGGCGCTGCCAGCGCTTGGCGGCCCGGCTGGTGTGGGTGCAGGCGACGACGTACACGCCGTCCGGTTCGGCCTCGGCTTCCGGCAGGAAGTAGACGGGACGGGTCACGAACGACGGGAGCGCAGCTTGGCGCGAACGTCCTCCCATGGAACGGCGCGACTGCGATCCGCGTCGAACGCGGCGTTTCGGCGATCAAGCTCCGCCTTCAGTTCGGTCGGCACCGGCACGTCGTCGGCGTCGAGGCTGTCCCAGAGGTCACCAATGAGGTCGAGGCGTTCCTGTGGCGACAGATGGCGGAAGTCGATGCTCGGCATGATCTCACGCGCCCTCATGGCGAAAGCCCACTGGGGGAAGATGGCGCCTGCGCACCGCCTGTCGAGGTCGGCGGCCCCTACTCATCCCCCATCTTGAGCGCTGCGATGAACGCGCTCTGCGGTATCTCGACCTGCCCGAACTGGCGCATCCGCTTCTTGCCTTCCTTCTGCTTGTCCAGCAGCTTGCGCTTGCGGCTGATGTCGCCGCCGTAGCACTTGGCGGTCACGTCCTTGCGCATCGCGCTGATGCTCTCGCGGGCGATGATCTTG
>Ga0196970_1000545_pt1 | contig 41722 bp, 41 predicted proteins | sample S1v_513CmetaG_FD_148672 | JGI IMG/M metagenome (GOLD analysis project Ga0196970, IMG submission 148672) | Soil microbial communities from Anza Borrego desert, Southern California, United States - S1+v_5-13C | ecosystem: Environmental > Terrestrial > Soil > Desert | place: USA: California... | reverse complement strand
GCTCGGCGCGCGGCGAGCAGGAAGGGCACATCTACTGCATCCCGTCCGACTTCGGTTGGAATGATCTCGGCTCCTGGGCCGCGCTCTACGAGCACCGTTTGAGCCGCGAAAAGAAGCCCGACCCAACGGCCAACGTGATCGCCGGAGACAAGAGTTTTCTTCTCAATGCCGAGGGCAACTACATTCACGCTCCGGGGAAGTTTGTCGCGGCAGTCGGGGTGAAAGATCTCGTGGTCGTCGAAACGGCGGACGCCCTGCTCATAACGACGCGGGACAAGGCGCAGGACGTGGGTAAGGTCGTGAAGTACCTGGATGAGAAAAAGATGGAGAAGCTGGTTTGATCGGGCGCCGAACACTACGCGACGGTCTACTCACCTTTGTCATAGCTTGCGCTTTCGTCACTACTGCGGCTGCTGCCAAGGTCGAGCAATCCGAGTTGATTAAGGCGATTGCCGCCACGATGCCTGTAACTCACGTTGACGTTCCGATGCAGCTAAGCGGTGAAGTGACCTTGGCCCACAGCGGCGAGAAAATCACCGGGAATTACACGCTAATCGCAAATTCGCCTCGGGAATGGCGTGAGGAGATCGTTTTCTCGAACTACAAGGAGACGCACATCACCATTGGTGGCGAGATGTACGTCTGGAGGAGCGCGCCGGTGCCGGATTCGGCGATCATGCGCGCTTTCGGGGCGATGCATGAGGCCACATACTTCCGTCCTTCTCCCGAAGCGAAGGTCAGACTGCGCGAGCGGAAACGCGGAGGGACAACGCTGCAATGCGCCGAAATCACCGAGAAAGGCAAGATTCGCGACAGGGAGACGGAGGTTTGCTTCTATCCAGATACTAAACTCGCAAACAGTAACGTATCTGGAGCTTCGTACTCGTTTTTTGACTACACAGCCGTGGGTACGCGTTCGGTCCCACAACATATCGTAGTCACGAAAGATGGCGAGACAACAGCTGACATCCGCATCACAGCAGTCACAGCAAACGCCAGCATCAACACGGAAGCGTTCGCGAAGCCGTCGAATGCCAGGGAGTTTCCTGCCTGTGAAATCTTGAGCCGAGAAGAGCTGAGCAGTAAAGTCACGCCACTCTATCCGAGCGCAGCGCGAATGGCCCGCGTTCAGGGATGGGTCGTGCTTTATGCGTTGGTGGGAGCCGATGGCAGGATCGCTGAACTACGGACGCTGAAAGCACCATCACAGGAACTCGAAGCATCTTCAGTTGAAGCGGTGAGACAGTGGGTGTACACGCCCCCAATGTGCGGGGCGACTCCCATCCCGTTCGAAACCGTGATCACTGTAAACTACTCGCTTCGACCTAATTAGACCTTATCGAATGACAGGACTCAGAATGCCTACAGACATAAAATTCGGCACCGATGGTTGGCGTGCGGTTATCGCCGAAGACTATACGTTCGAGAATGTCCGTCGAGTTGGCGGCGGAATCGCCTCTTATGTCCTTGATCATGAGGACCCGTCGCGTGGGCTGCTGGTTGCCTGGGACACCCGCTTCCTGTCGCGAGACTTCGCACGTGCCATCTCCGAAGTGCTGGCCGATGCCGGTATAAACGTGCGCATTGCGAACGACTACACGCCGACCCCGGCGCTGTCTTATGCCGTGAAGAGACAGGGCGCGGCGGGTGGCGTAATGATTACGTCCAGCCACAATCCCTGGAACTGGAACGGGGTCAAGTTCAAGGAGACGTTCGGCGGTTCGGCGCGGCCCGCGGTCATCAAGCTGATCGAAGAGGAAGTGCGCAAGGGTTCGATGCCCAAGGGCAAGCGCGGCTCAATCGAAGAGGTCGATTTCAAGAAGGAATATGTCGCGGCGATTACGAAGTTTGCCGACATGGAGAAGATCAAGGCGGCAGGATTCAAGTTCGCCATCGACTGCATGTATGGCGCCGGGCGAAACGTGCTCTCGAACATCTTCACCGAGCACGGCGTGAAGCACGTGCAGATTCATGGGCAGGTCGACCCGCTGTTTGGGCATATCAATCCTGAGCCAATCGAGCCGTGGGTGAACGAGGCGAAGGAAGTCACGGTTCGCGAAAAGTGCGATGCGGGCCTCGTGGTAGACGGTGATGCCGATCGCGTCGGCGCCGTCACTGAAGATGGCACTTTCGTTGACGCGCACAAGTGCTTCGCGATCCTGTTGAAGTGGCTGCTGGAATACAAGAAGTGGCCCGGCGCGGTTACGCGCGCGTTCAATACGACCAAGATGCTGGACCGCATTGCCGCCAAGTACGGGCGCGAACTGGTCGAACACGGCATCGGATTCAAGTACGTGACGGACATCGTGCTGAGCGGCAAGGAAGTGATGATCGGTGGGGAGGAATCGGGCGGTATCGGCATCCCGAGGCACCTGCCGGAACGCGACGGTACGCTGAATTGCCTGCTGCTGGCGAATGCCATGGCCGACAGCGGTCGCACGATGGGACAACTCGTCGCGGATCTCCAGAAGGAGTTCGGTGAGCACCACTACGGGCGAGTTGATCTGCGTATCCCAGAAGAGGTGAAGCAGGCGGCACTGGCGCGGGCCAACAACGGGAAACTCGACCGCATCGGCAAGTACAAGGTCCTGCGCAAGGAGGACTTGGACGGCATAAAGTTCTTTGTGGGCGCCCCGAACGGTGGCAACGGTGCAGAGGCGTGGGTACTGCTTCGCGCCAGTGGAACCGAGCCTCTTATGCGCATCTACTGCGAGGCAGCGTCGCCCGACACGGTGAAGGAAATTTTGGCCGCGTCACAGGACTTTGTGTTCGAGAAGGCAACGACAGCGTAAGAATTTGATGATGTGATGATGTGATGATTGAAGAACCTGCTGTGCCGACTTCGTGCGGCGTTGAGTACGGGGCAGAGTTCATTCTTGACTTATGAGGGTCCTCATTCAATCATCCAATCATCCAATCATCACATGTCATTGACCTCGCAACCCGTGCAGCGCGAGGGTGATTCGCCCGAGGCGCGAGAGTACAACCGGATTCGCCGACGTTTGGCGATTGCGGACTTTGCTGTTGGTTTGGCGATGCTTGTCGTGCTGGTCGCAACACGCTGGACCAACGACTTGCGGGACTGGGCGTATCTGGGCGCGGGCGAGTCGTATGTGCTCGCACTCTTCTTTTACGTCCTGATGCTGGCGGTTATCGCCAAAGTTCTGGGCCTGGGCTTCGATCTGTACAGCTTCATCCTGGAGCATCGCTTCCAGTTGTCAAACCAGAAGTTTGGCTCATGGGTCTGGGACGAGTTCAAGGGTTGGCTGGTCGGATTTGTGTTCGCTGTTTTGGCGGCGCAGTTCGTCTACTGGATGATGCGCGTGGATGACCGCTGGTGGTGGCTCATCTCATGGGCCGTGTTCGTGGTTATCTTCGTTCTGCTGGCGCAGCTTGCGCCGGTACTTCTGTTCCCGATCTTCTTCAAGTTCAAGCCGCTGGAAAACGAGTCGCTGAAGCAGCGGTTGGTCCGTTTGGGCGAGCGCGCTGGCACGCGGGTGCGCGGCGTTTACGAATGGAAGTTGTCGGAGAAGAGCAAGAAAGCCAATGCAGCGCTGACCGGACTTGGTAAGACGCGACGCATTTTGCTGGCCGACACCTTGCTCGAAAACTACAGCGAAGACGAGATCGAAGCGGTAATGGCCCATGAACTCGGTCACCACGTCCACGGGCACATCGTGAAGAGCATCGTGGTGCAAGCCGTTATAACTTTCATAGGCTTCTGGCTCGCGGCACGAGTGCTGCACTTCGCGGTGAAACAGCGCATGATGTTCGGCACTGACCGCATCAGCGATTTTGCCGATTTGCCGCTGTTGGCGCTGGTGTCAACTGTCGTCTCGGTACTCCTTATTCCCGCGCTCAATGCCTGGTCACGGCACAATGAGCGGCAAGCAGACACCTACGCATTCAAGTCGATCCCCAAGGTCGAGCCGTTCATCACGTCTATGAACAAGCTGGCCGACCAGAACCTGGCCGAGCGAAATCCCTCCCGGTGGGTAGAATTATTCTTCCACTCCCATCCTGCAATCTCGAAGCGGATTGCCGCCGCGAAGTCTTGGAAACCGGCACGCAGCGGAGCGAAGTAAGCGCAGGGTCGAAAGCAGATCGAACATCAAATATCGGGCCAACGGATTCGTTGGCCCCTTGACTTTCTCGATGTGGTTACCTGTGTGGTTACCTTCGTGCCGCCATTGTTATTGTGCAAGTGGCAACTCCGAAGTACCATTCGCGGAGTTACGCCTCGGCCCCTTGGAAATTCCGGAGGAGGAGTCCATGTCAGTTTACGATCCCAAGGTTCAACTGGATTTTGCTGAGCTGCTCACGAAGCGCTCAAAACGTATCACGATGGTTTACACCATCATGGCTGCCATTGTTGGCGCGGGTGCAGGTGTGGCCGTTTCCTACATCAGAGTCGGTGAGCCTCGCAACGGCTGGATTCTGTTGTGGACCGTCATTTTGGCATTCTTTGGTTTTGTAATGGGCAAGGAACGGGCCTTCAACTTACGGTTGAAAGCACAAGAATTGCTTTGCCAGAAGCAGATTGCGGAGAACACGACTCCGAAGGAAACGGCGTCAGCAGCGGCAGCGAAGTAGAGCCGGCCCATTTCTGGGTTGTTCGGGTAATATAGTCGCGCCGGTGCGCGAAGAGACCTTTTAACTGTGACGGGGGCGGATGTTATGTTTGGCCCCCGCGCAGGACTCCCCCACGTCCCCTTCGCGGACGAACCGATTCTTTCGACTGTAAAAATACCTTGCATTCGAATCCAAACGTCTGCAGAATTCGCGCTTCCTGAAAGAAGCAGTTTTGAGAGTGATCTATGCGAAGGATCTCAAGAGTAGCGGTGTCCATGACCGATTCGAAAGCGCGGGTCGCAGCTGCCGCTGCCGGTGCCTTCGCGCTCGCAGGCGGTCTGAAGTTTGCAGCCGTCGGCATGTTCTGGCGCTTCGGGGTAACCCGGCGATTTTTGCGCCTGCAAGACGCCGCCATGACGGGAGCCTTGGCGGCTCTGATCGTCTGGTTGTTGTTATGGGCCGTGGCTGAGCGACGTCGAGACGTCAGGGAGCAGATCCAGGCCGTGTCAATGCTGAACCACGACCTTCGAAACGCGCTGGAAGTGATCCTCGGCAGTGAATACCTTCCGAAATCCAGCCAGGCAGAAGCGATTCTTGGCAGCGTCACGCGTATTGAGCGCACCCTTCAGAAATTGTTGGACGACACTGGAAATCGTTGAACCTGCTGGGCTGCCTGGCGATAGTTTCGCGTCCCGACAACAAGGGGACGTGATGCTGTCCAGCTTCTTCGTTTCCTTTCCGCCACGCTCTGTGGTGAATCTGCCACATACGGAAAATGCAACTGCGGCTGTAATCTGTTCATCTGGAATCAGATAGGTGACTTTCGAACAGACAATCGCCTCCGCAGTTGGCGCCAGTGGAGTTGGCCTTCATAGTGGCGTTCCCGTAAACATGCGCATTTTGCCTGCGCCCGCAGGTAAGGGAATTATGTTCCGGCGCGTGGATCTGGACGGTTTCACGGTTGAAGCAGTCAGCCGCAACGTGGCCAAAGTCAGCTACGCCACAAGCCTGATGAAGAAGGGCGTTCTGATATCGACGACCGAGCACTTGCTGTCTGCGTTTATCGGTTGCGGTGTCGACAACGCAATCGTGGAACTCGACAATCTGGAATTGCCGCTCCTTGATGGCAGCGCACTGCCTTTCGTCCAGATGATTCAGCAAGTCGGACTCAGGCGGCAGCGCCGGAAGCGAGTTTACTTGCGCGTCGTGCGCCCCATCGAAGTGCGCGAGGGCGACAAGTTCATCGGCATATATCCCGACGACCACTATTCAGTCTCTTACCGCATCGATTTTCAGCATCCCCTGATCGGCAATTCGGAGTTCGAGGTCGACCTATCGGACGGAGCCTATGCGCGCGACGTTGCGGCTGCACGCACGTTCGGCTTCCTCGAGCAGGAGAAGGCCCTGCGCAACATGGGCCTTATCCGGGGCGCCAACATGGACAACTGCGTTGTACTGACAGCGAAGGGCATCGTGAACGGCCCGCTGCGCTTCCCGGACGAGTTTGTGCGGCACAAGGTGCTCGATCTGATCGGAGATTTAGCGCTCCTGGGCCACCGGATCATTGGGCGAGTGATCGCGAACCGAGCGGGACACGCGATGCACACGGCCTTGGTGTCGAAAATTTTGAAGAATCCTTCACTCTGGGAAGAAACAACGTTGGAGGCCGCAGAAGCTGTCGTTGAGCATTCTCCTGCTAGAGAGATGATAGTTTCACCCCGAATCGGCGAACACGCCTAATACCCATTGCCGGCCCTTACCGTGGATTCCCGCGGTGGTTACCTTAGTGAGTTGACGGTAACTTTTTTCGGCCAGACAATGCGTTCGTTATGGGAGCACTGCCTAGTTACCTGCATGGGGCGTGGCCGACCGAAAGACAGCTCAACCGCTTCAAATTGGAGAAGCCGCTTGTCTTGACGCTGTCCGGCGAGACGACTGTCGAGACCACGTCGCTGGACGTGAGTGAGGGTGGTCTGGGTGCGAAGGCCGTGCCCGGGCTGCAGGTAGGTCAGGAACTTCAGTTGGTGTTCGGTCTTCCTGAGCAGGACCAGCCCTTTACTGTTAAGGCAGTTGTGCGCCATGCAAGCGCTGTGCGCTGTGGGTTCGAGTTCCTGACCATAACTCCGGAACAGCGCGCCGCTGTACTTCGCTATGGCGAAACGTTGATGTCTAAGAAGCGACCGACTGTCTTTCGGCACTGATACTCAGGCCCTCCTCCGCACACGGTTGTACACCTCCCGCACACGGCTGTACACCTCCCGGTTCCGCGAAGGTCACTTGCCAGCTCTGTTGGCGTAGCTACAATGCGCAACAGGAGTTCAGCTCGTTTCGCTGGAGCGAATCATGAGACTGGCGTTCCAAACCTCGCTGCTGCTCGTTTGCGTGCTGCTGTTGGTGAATTGTGGAGGGGGTGGCGGGCCCGCCAGCGGTTGTCGCGGTCAGACAGGGACGCCAGCGCCGGTTTTCGAGCATGTTTACGTTTCGAACCTGTTGGAGCGCACGGTGGCTGGGTTCTCCGTTAGTGCGACCGGTACGCTGAACAAAATCGGGCAGGCTTCGACCGGAGGCATTGGCAGCGAACGTATCGTGTTTGATCCTAACTTCAACTTCCTCTACGTCGCGAACAAGTTCTCGAGTGATATTTCGATATACAAAGTAGATCCGAGCACAGGCGCCCTGACGGCGTTGGCGGGTTCACCGCTTGCTGTCGGCGACCCGATGACGGACGAACCGATCCAGACGATCGCTGTGCATCCAACAGGCAAATACCTTTTCGTTGCGAATGCGCTGGCGGGGTTCTGGGCTTATTCCGTGAACTCCACGACAGGAGCACTGACGCCGGTGCCGGGGACTCCGTTCCTGGTTGACGCCATGCAGCCGACGTCGATCGCCGTTCACCCGAACGGCAAGTTCCTCTACATCGCCGGCAGCAGCATCCCATCCAGCATCACTACGTACAGCATCGACGTTTCGGCTGGAACAATGGGCAAAATCGGCTCCGGCGCGGCGGTGTCCGACAACCCCGTTGACATGACGTTTGATGAAGCGGGCAAGTTTCTTTTCGTCGTCAATGACCCCGCGTTTGGCGATATGTCAGCCGCGTCAACGACGGTTTTCGCGGTAAATGCAGACACGGGTGAACTCACAGTCGCTCCGGGTTCGCCGTTGCGTACGCTTACGCTGCCAAGGGCTGTTGCCGTGGTCGGCAGCTTCTTATACGTGCTCGATGCAGATGCGCGACAACTCGGGATCTACAACATAGGCACGAATGGCTCATTGACGCAGAAGTCTGTGGAACTACTGTCGAGCATGACGGAACCGTCGGCCCTGGCAGTGAACGGCAAGAACCGAAGCACCCGGTACCTTTACATGACCGATGCCGGTTCGGAGTCGGTGGCTGGCACAGTCGCGGCATACCGCGTTGAGACCTCTGGAAGCCTTACGGCAATCGGACTGCCCGTCTCGACGAATGGAACGGCAGCCAGTATGGCCGTCGCAACGACATCCACGACGCCCACGAATCCGTGCACACAGTAGTGGGTGGTCATCTGAGACTCGGCTCGTAGCGCCGGCGGCTCGTCGGCTGTCGTGCGGGCGGCTTCGCCCGCACAGATGTCCGGACACGCACGCACGAGCAGTTCTGCTAACCTGACTACATCCATACATGAATCTGGCCCAGGGCATATTTCTGTTCTTTGTTGCAGTCGCTGGCGGAGCACTTAATTCCGTTGCGGGCGGCGGTGGATTCCTGTGTTTCCCTGCGCTGGTGTTCACCGGCATGCCTCCAATCAATGCGAACGCCACGAACACGGCAGCGCTTTGGCCGGGGACCGCGGCCAGTGTGGCGGCGTATCGAAATGCCATCGCGGGACATCGGCGAATTCTGATTCCGGTTGCGATCAGTGGGCTCATCGGCGGGCTTGTAGGCGCGAACATACTTTTGCGCATTCCGCAGACGACGTTCATGAAGATGGTCCCGTGGCTGCTTTTGACAGCGACGCTGCTGTTCGTGTTCAGCGGTCCGATCACGCGCTGGGTGGGGACGTTCATTGCTGCCGAGGGTGCTCCGAAGAACAAAGCCGTCTTCGGTGGCATGTTGATCCAGCTTGGCATCGCACTGTATATCGGGTTTTTTGGGGCGGGTGCCGGAATCCTGATGATGGCGCTGTTCGCGATCATGGGCGTGCGTTCGATCCACACCATCAATGGGCTCAAGACGCTGCTCGGTACTATTACGAATGGAATGGCACTGCTGACATTCATTTTCGCGGGGGCGATCATGTGGCCGCAGGCCGCGTTGATGATCGTCGGCGCGGCAGTTGGCGGTTACGGCGGCGCATGGTACGCGCAAAAGCTTCCGCCACGTTATGTGCGTTGGTTCGCCGTGGCGACCGGGTTCGCCATGACGGCGTACTTCTTCTGGCGTACTGCCTGAGAGCATTCAGCGTTCGGCACGCAGCCCTTGCCAGAACAGACCCTACGCAAAATTACAGAATCGGAACAACGCTCGAGTTGTCTGCCTGCTGAGTGCTGACTGCTGAATGCTCTCGGAGCGTTGCTATGATGTCCACATGTCCTGCATTTGCGTGTTCTCCTCTTCAAGCGACGTCATCGACAACGGCTTCTTTGAAATTGCGAAGGAACTTGGCCGCGAAATCGCGCGGCGAGGCGACACGATGGTATATGGCGGTTGCAACGTGGGGCTGATGGGGACCGTTGCGCGTGGAGTTCACGAGCAGGGCGGCAAGGTTGTGGGTGTGATCCCCCGGTTCATTCACGCTAAGGGGCTGGGTTATGAGCCGTCGGACGAGTTGATCGTCACTACTGGTATGCGTGATCGCAAGGCCGCTATGGAGGCTCGTGCCGACGCGTTCATCGCGTTGCCGGGCGGGTTCGGCACGTTGGAGGAAATGCTGGAGATCATTACCCTAAAACAGCTCCAGCAGCACGCAAAGCCGATCATCTTCCTCAATCAAGACGGGTTCTATGATCCGCTCGCGGCGCTTTTTGAGCACATGTACGAGCGACGGTTCGCCAAACCTGTTTACCGCGAGATGTATTTCTTTGCGCCAGACCTAAAGAGCGCGTTCGAATATCTGGACAGCTATCAGCCGCCGGTGTTCGAGAACAAGTGGTTTCGGACGGCCGAAATATAGCCCCGTGTTGATTTACGGGGTACAGGATAAGGAGCGTCCGGCATTCGCGTTGACGCTTCTGCTGTGCACAAGCTAAAATCTGTAGTTTGCGTGTACTACCACGGCCCTAACAGGACTTTTGTCCGTCATTGAGCGGGTGAGTTCTGCGACAGGGCGCCCGGCGTCTCGCTGGTCCCTATTTTGGCGTCCGGTCGGTGTGCAAGCGCAAAAATCACAAGAGGCTACCCGCCTGTTCCACTTCCGCCGATACGGGAAGTGTTCGGGTTCTTATGCGTTCATCGAGGGCGGGGGTCATGAGGGAGATCGTATGTACGCGGTGATCCGCGCCGGGGGAAAACAGTATCGCGTCGCGCCGGGCGACGTGATCAAAGTAGAAAAGCTCGCGTCGGCCGACAACGGCAACGTTGAGTTTAGCGACGTTCTTGCCGTCAGCACTGATCAAGGCAAGATCGGCGGCGCAACGGGCGAAACCCGCGTCGTTGGCCAGGTTGTTGATGAAGGCCGCGGAGACAAGATCCTGGTCTTCCACTACAAGCGCAAGAAACAGTACAAAAAGCTGCAGGGACACCGACAGGAGTTTACGGCTGTGCGCATTACGCGCATCAGCGTGGACGGGCAGAATTTCGACGCCCCTGAAGTTGTCGTAAAGGCCAAGCCGGCTGCGAAGCCGAAAGCCGCTGCAGATGCCGCCACGACCGAGGAAGCTGCTAAGCCGAAGCGCTCGGCAGCGAAGAAGTCGACGAAGGCGAGCGACTCGACGAAGGCGGCCGCCACAAAGACGAAGGCGAGCAGCAAGGCCAAGGCTCCGAAGAAGTAGTTCGATTGCAAGTCACGAGCGTCGTGCTCGACTGAACTTGCAAGCGAACAGAGAATTTGAGCGCGATAAGACCGCGCCGAGCGAGTCAGTGGTAGCTCACAGACGCTCGAAACCAGAGACTGGATCTAGCAATGGCACACAAAAAAGGTTTAGGCAGCTCTCGTAACGGCCGCGACTCGAACGCGCAGCGGCTGGGCGTAAAGGCATTCGGCGGGCAGTTGGTGCCCGGCGGCAGCATCATCGTGCGACAGCGCGGCACCCGCATCAAGCCGGGCCCCAACGTCGGCCGTGGTAGCGATGACACGCTCTTCGCTAAAGTGACCGGCGTGATCAAGTTCGTCGATCGTGGAACTCGCGGGCGCTTCGTTGAAGTGGAACCGAAGAGCGAAGCGTAAGTACGCGTCGAAGGCATTGGAAAGGCAGAAGTAACTCCTTGCGCGTTACTTCTGCCTCTGTTTTTGTCCACCGACCAAACTAATCGCCGGGCTGGGTCAGCGCTCATGCGAGCGACTGGATTTGCAGCTTAGGCGATCTTCTTGTCTTTCCCCGGTCGGCGAACATCGTCACGCCTGATGTCTCGGTCGCGATCTCCTTCACTGACGTTTACGTCGCCTTCGTTGTCAATCCGCACTTCTTCGTGACGCACCGTGTCAGAAACCTGACGGACTTCCTGGATCTGCCGTTTGCCAACGCGGATTTCTTCGTTAACGACTGGGGTTTTCTCGACTTGAACGCGCTCTTCGCTGAGCGGTACGCGGATTTCCTTGTCGGTGCCGAAATCTGCGCTGCCTGCGGGCTGAGCGCGGTCACCGGCTACACGCTCGATGACAACTTCTTCGCGCATGACCGGAACGTCCACCGTCTTCTGCTCGGAGACGACCTCCTTACGAAGGCGAACTTCGCCCCGCTGCACCCGCTCCTTGTGGACGCGGAGCATCTCGCCAAAGAGCTGAAGCCTTCTCTCCGGCATCTCGCGCAGGTTGCCGGCCACGTTCGTGCCCGTGCGGGCAGTATCTCTGGAAGAGAGGCCCAAGTCGCCGCCATGACGATTCAGGATGGCTAACGCTTGATCCTGGCGGGATCCTGCTCTGACGGTCACAAGCACGTCGCCTTCGTGCATCGCTCGCTCGAAATGAGACATGCGGTCATCAGAGATGCCCATCTGCCGCAGCGTGCCCGGGGCATCCGTGCTCGAATACTGCTCGCGCTCTTCGCCGGAGAACATGTCCCGCACACGTGACACCCAGCCTTCGTCTACTTTTCGGCCTTCGGGCTCGCATATGGCTATGCCGATATCGTTTCTGGTGAAGCCTGCGGATACCAGGTCGGAGGCGGCCCGTTCGGCGGTAGTGTGATCTTTGAAAACAGCTGCCACGGTGCCTGGTCCGGCGACTCCAACGTCACGCGTATTTCGGCCCAAGTTCTTGGGATCCATCATCAGTCCTTAGCCTCCAGTAATAGTTGGTGTCTAATGTCCGATGCCTTCAAGCATGCCCATGAGCGCATTTACAGCTCACAGAGGTTTGCATGGGCTGAAAGACTATCGGCGTTAATTAAAGCGATATGAAAAATGCCCATGCGCGGGCGATCAAGCGAGCTTGATTCGTGAAGAGCCGTCGTAACACAAACGCCTGCGCCATCTAACGGGAGAGAGGTCAGGGATCACACCCGAGCGCTGAAAATTCAAAGGGGGATTATGGGTTCGCATTCGTTCGAGGACTTGTTGAGGCACGCGTTCAACACTGTTCGAAATGCATGTGTTCATCACGGAAGCAACCTTGTTCAGCGCGTGCGCGGAGTGTCCGATCAGGTTTCCCGCCGAACCAGCAAGGATAGCGCCTCGGACGAGCGCCACCTGCAAAGTGCTGAATCGCGTTTGGCTTCCGGCACGCCTGACAGAGGTGAGGCCACAAACGAGATCGGGCGTCTTGAACTTCTAGGAGACTCCCTCGAGATTCGAAAGGAGTTGATGACCTGTGCGGAGGTGATCATCCGGAAGGAAGTCGTGACGGAAACCCAGATCATCGAGGTGCCGGTTCGGCGAGAGGAACTGGTCATTGAACATAGAGACAAGGACGGAAGATCGCGGCGGCTTGGCCGTGATGAAGCCGGCGAGTGGCGAATCGTTCTGAGCGAAGAGAGAGCGGATGTGCGTACACGTCCCGTAGTACGTGAGGTGGTGCGCGTCTCGAAGCGCAAAGTATGGGAGAAACGCGCCGTATCTGAGAGCTTGCGGCACGAGGAACTTCGGGTGGAACAACCCGACAAAACCGCTGACCAAAGTGAGCGGGTTGCTTAGGCTATGCTGCACTGACCTGATCAGCGCTTCCTGCGCTTGTAAACGAAGTCGTATTCGACGGTGTAGGTCTTCTTGCCATCCGTCGACGCCTCTGAAAACTGGCGAACTGTTCCATCTGGGCGGTTGTAGAAGGTCAGTTTGCGATGGAGCGGTTTGCCTTGTTCAGTGAAACCGTCGGTCTGAAAGCGCATCTCGCCATCGACAAGGTGCCCGGTGAAAAACATGCGGTCGACGCCGCTGTCTACCCAGTATTGTTCCCACTGCTTCAGCCAGGGATTGTATTTGTTGAAGCTCTTGCCTTCGAAGCCCCGTGCGCCCGTCCAGTTCTCGTAGATGACGCAGTCCTTCAGAATGAGTTGAATGCTGCTGGTACCGACCGGTCGGTCGGACTTGTTGTCAAAGACGTCCCACTCGCCCACCCAGAAATCAAACTGCCGATACTCAGGCCGCTTCGGGTCTTTGCATGGCGCCTGAGTGGCGGGATCCGCTTGCGTTGAGCTCGCCGGTTGCGATGTCGTTTGGGCGACAGCAGGGCAGGCACTCAGGAGCAAAATCGCGAGACAAGCACTTTTCATTCGCATACCTCACTCTGCTGCCAGTGTTGAACGCTGATTTGGATGCAGGGTTTCTGCAGGAAGAGCGCACGTGTGATAAGCGGGAGGCAGCGTAGGCCGTGGTGGCCGGGGCAGGCATTTATACTGGGATCTCGGTCAAGCTGGCATTTTCTTTGCAGAAGAGATCTGATGTTTATTGATGAGGCGAAAATCAGGGTGAAGGCCGGTGACGGCGGCAACGGCTGCATGGCCTTCCGGCGAGAAAAGTTCGTACCACGCGGTGGACCAAGCGGTGGAGATGGCGGTCGTGGCGGCGATGTGATCATGGAGTCCAGCGAGCGCCACAACACCCTCGTGCACTTCCGATTCAATCCCGAATACAAAGCGGAGCGTGGCCGACATGGCGAGGGTTCAAACCGAACCGGACGTGAAGGCGAAGACGTGATCCTGAAGGTGCCGGTCGGGACGATCGTGTTCGATGATGACACTGGCGAGATGCTGCACGATTTCTCGCGTCCGGATGAGCGGATCGTGGTTGCCAGAGGCGGGCGTGGTGGCCGCGGTAATCAGCACTTTGCAACTCCGACGCACCAGGCGCCGAGGGAACATGAACCGGGCAAGCCGGGCGACGAGAAGAATCTCCGTCTGGAGCTGAAGCTGCTGGCAGATGTTGGTCTAGTCGGCTACCCGAATGTCGGCAAGTCCACGCTGATCTCGAGAATCTCCGCGGCAAAGCCGAAAATCGCAGATTACCCATTTACGACCTTGCAGCCGAACCTCGGCGTTGTCGCTATCGGGGCTGCTGACGATCCGAACCAGGTCAGCTTCGTAGTGGCAGACATTCCGGGACTGATCGAAGGCGCTTCAACGGGCGCCGGGCTCGGCACGCAGTTCCTGCGGCACATTGAACGCACACGGCTGCTGGTGCATCTGGTTGATGTGTCTGACGCGAGCGGACGGCCCGATCCGGTAAAAGACTTCGAGATCATCATGGGCGAGTTGGGGAGCTTCGGCACCGGTCTCGAAACCAAGCCGATGATTGCGGTTGCATCGAAGATCGACGTAGCGAACCCGGAGAAGCTCACCAAACTGAAGCGCTACTGCACGCGCCGGAAGCTGAAGCTCTACGCGATCTCGGCCGTGACCGGCGAAGGCGTGGACAGACTGAAGTACGCGATCGGTGACGAAGTCGTGAAGCTGCGGGCCGAACACCCCGAGCAAAACGGTGCGGAGATCGTCATCCCCGACACGGATTAATGTCAGGCAGCGCCGGGGTTGCGCCCGGCGCTAGCTACCAATTCTGGTTCCCCTCTCAGACCCATTCCAGTTGCTCGACTGTCCTCTCGTTGCGCACGTCACCCGTATTCAAGGTTGACTTGGGTTCGAGAAGCACGACGTGGACCTCTTCGTCCGCAATGGGCAGATGCTCAGTTCCGCGCGGTACAATGAGAAACTCTCCGGGGTTAATCACGAATTCTTCTTCTCGGGTTGTCGCGTTTTCCTGTGCGGCTGAAGTGCGCCGCACTTTCATACGAAGCGTACCTTTCACAACGAGGAAGAGTTCATCCTCGGCGTCGTGTTTGTGCCACACGAACTCGCCTTCCAGCTTGACCAACTTCACGTAGGAGTCGTTCAACTCGCCCGCGATCTTTGGCTGCCAGCGCTGGCTGAAGCGGTCGAACCTCTCAGCGATATTGACTTTTTCCATCGCAGTAGTTTGGCACATATAGCTTCGGTGTGGGTGGACGTCGAGCCAAGCTGCAAACCTCAAAAAAGGGAGGTACATCTACTGCGGTGATGCTGCCCCAAAAGGTGAAGATCCACCGGCCCTGCGTTGCCATGCTTCTCCTTTCACTTTGCGTCTTGGACTGGCAGACCGGTTTGGCCGCAGCGCAGGGATCGCCACTGCGAGTTCGGCGCTGGAGTGCGGACACGGTAGCGATTCCAGTACGGAACGCCGAATTGGGGACGCCACATTCGCGATCGCGAGCTTCAGGATGTGTACGTGCCAGCTTCTCGCAGTTGAAGGCAGACACAGTCGAATACGGACGCGAGTTCCCCAGTGTCCCACGGCACGTGGTACAAGCCTACAACCTGAAGTGGGAGGTCCCGGTCGGGACGGCCGCAGCGGTTCTCGCAATCTGGGTGGATGTTCCTAGCAGCGATCGAATCCGGTCCGAGTCGTTCACGACGGCGAATGATGATGCATCCAATGCGCTACTCGGAGCGCAATTCGGGGCGGCCGCACTGACCTTCCTCGTCGGATGTGCTAGCGGAAGTGAATACGAACGCAGTGCCGGATTCGCGGCCATGGAAGCGGCTGCGTACGGTGCACTGACAAACCTTGCACTCAAAGCAGCATTCAATCGCGAGTACCCGGACAAATATCAGGGCGATGGCCGATTCTGGCACGGTGGCAAGTCGTTTCCGTCGGGTCACGCAGCCACGAGCTGGGCGATTGCGGCAGCCACCGCACGCCGATACGAGCGCAAGCGATGGGTGAAGTGGCTCTCGTATGGCGCGGCAACCGGAGTCACCGGACTGCGCTACACGGCCAAGAAGCACTTCTTCTCGGACCTGGTTATCGGCGGTGCTCTGGGTTACGTGATCGGCCGCAGCGTGGGTGACAAAGCACGCGACTAGCAAGGTGGTGTGCTTAGGGTGGTTACTTCTTCGACGCTTGCTCGGCGCCTGCGGCCTCGCTTCCGAGTGAGCGCAGGTACGCCGTTACGGCGACAGCGTCTTCGCGATTGAAGCGGTATGGTGGCATGGGTGGCCGCGGCGAAGTGCCCCTCGCGTTCTTGCCGGTCATCAGGAAAGCGATCGCCTGTTCATCAGTCCATCCGGGCAAGCCGGCGATTCGTACCGCGTACTCCGACCATGCGGGGATCGGCACGGTGGGTTTGAAAAGAACAGGTGCGCCTTGCAGCCACTTTTCGCGGACGTGCTCACCCTTTTCGTTCATGACAGTGTGGCAGTCCTGGCACATGCCCACTTGTTCGACGAGGTATTTACCACGCGCAAGCAACTCCGCGTTGTTGCTCGCGGGTTTGACATCGTCTTTCTGAGATAGCAAGGGGACAGCCGTTACGGACAAAACGAATAGTGCCACTACGACTAAACAGAGTCTCATTCGATACTCCCGGAGGGTTTGGTTCCTGAGGTCTGGTCAGGTGCTCGGAAACGGATGCTGTAAGCAGCAGGAGAGTTGCCGTCCGAAACTGCGGTGTAGATCGATTACGTCAGTCCATATCTTTTCCGCTTTTCGAGTAGGGTTTTTCGGCTGATGCCCAGGATTCCGGCTGCCGCACCTTTTCGCCCCCGAGTGAAGTCGAGCACCTGTGCTATGTAGCTTCGCTCCAGTTCTTCAAGAGAACCGCGTGGTTGCACAGCGGTTGTTTCGGTTCGGCCTATGTGTGCGGGCAAATCTTCCGGCTTGATCTCGTCCTTGCCTGACGAAGCCAGGCGCTCCACCAATGCGCGCAGTTCGCTAACGTTGCCGGGCCAAGCATAACTCTCCAACCGCGCCATTGCTGACCGCGAAAACCGCAATGGGCTGCGGTGATGCAAGCGGCACGCGCGGTCAAGAAAATGCTCGGCTAATGCTGCAACATCTCCTAACCGTTGTCGCAGCGGCGGGACAACGAGCGGAACAACTGCAAGGCGGTAATAGAGATCCTCTCGAAATGAACCCATGGCAACGGCCTGCTGAAGGTCGTTGGTGGTCAGGGCTAAAAGGCGGGCGTTCGTGGGGACGAATCTCAGGTCTCCATTCGACTGGAACCGTCCTTCCTCGATTGCACGAAGCACGCGTAATTGCAGTGGTAGGCTTAAAGCTCCAATCTCATCGAGGACTAGAGTTCCATGACCCGCCAACTCGATACGTCCGCGACAGGCATGCACAGTCGTGGAAATGTCGCGGCCGAAGAGTTCGCCATCCAGTACCGGGGAAGGGAATGCGGCGCAGTCAACGCGCAGGAGTGGGGCTTCCGGCACGCGGCCCAAGTAATGAATAACGGACGCGAGCAGATCTTTGCCAACTCCGGGTTCTCCTATGATGAGCAGGCTTGAGCGGCTCGAGGCGACGCGCCGAACCTGCGTGAGCAATGCGAGGGAGACCGGATCGCGGGCGATCCACGACGGGAGAATGCATTCGCGAACGGCCGCCTGAGGCATAACCGAAGCCCCGGCGGCCGTGGTTTTTAGGAGGTCTTGCGGGTGCGCCCGGTCGGGCGCTTCGCAGAAACGGATTTTGCCCGGGAGGTTCGCTTCGCTGGAGCTTTCGCCTGAGACCTGGCCGAGGACTTGGCCGACTTCTTGGCCGCGCGCGGGCGTGGCTTTTCGCCAAGTTCCGTTGGACTCACGTGCTTTGCGGTCTTCCACAGCCGCTCCAGATCGTAGTAGTCACGCGCCTTGTCATTGAAGACGTGTACTACAAAATCGACGTAGTCCAGCAGCACCCACTCGGCCTGTTTGTAGCCCTCGACGCTTCTTGCGTTGAGGCCGAGCTTAGAGAGACTCTGCTCGACCTCATCCGAGATGGCTTGAATCTGCCGCGGGTTGCTACCCGAGCAGATCACAAAGTAGTCGGTGAAAGCGCCAGAGCCTTTTTCCATCTCCAGGATGGAAAGGCGTTCGGCCTTCTTGTCTTCGCAGGCAGCCACGGCGGCTGCAACCTGATGTCTTAGGTCGTTTTTCTTCATCGTTCCTCGGGACGGGCGGTGCGCCGGCCACGCGCTTTGCCGCCCACTATGTGCAACGTTGTTCGGGAGTTGTTCCGCAGCTCTGAACCAGATAACGGTGCAGGCTGCATTACTTCGGCGACTGCATGAACATCAGGTTCATCACTTGGCTTTGCCGCGCCCTTCGTGTTCGCGGTACGGTAGAGACCCAACTTCTTAATGTACTCAGCAACTGCGGGTGCGAGCCAGCGATTAACTGCGCGTCCCTGAGCGGCGGCCTGGCGCACCTGGGTGGCTGAAACTCTTTCCTGCAATCCTTCGAGCAGATGAATCGCCGCGCCGCCCAACACGATGTCGCCGCCCGTCGCTGACTTCCCTTGAAACGGCTTGAGGACCGCGTCAGCCGGACGCATGGACTCCGGCAAGGCACCGGCGACATCGGCTAGCGAAAATCCGGGCCGGCTGACAACGATGAATTCGCACTCGCGCAGAAGCGCTTCCGGTTCACGCCACTTCGCAACATCAAGAAAAGCATCGATGCCGATCAAAAAGAAAAGGCGATCAGACTTTTTCAATGTCTGTTTGAAACGCCGCACCGTGTCGATTGAGTAGTTGGCGCCCCACTGCGTTCCGCCTTCCGCGTCGGGCGCTTCAAGCAGAGATGGGACGATGTCTTTCTCGCCCTGCGTGGCCAGGGCCAGCATTGCGTAGCGATGGTGATACGGCGTGATCGGGACTTTTTGCTTATGCGGTGGAACATCGGCGGGCACCAGGTAAACGCGTCCAAGCTGAAATCGCTGCTGGGCAGCGCGCGCCACGGCCAGATGGCCAAGGTGTACCGGATCGAATGTGCCGCCGAAGAGTGCGACGTTCATTAACTGTGTCAGTTGCTCGTGTCGGTTCAAATATCAGTTGTCGGTTGTCCGCCGTCAGTTGCCAGCTTAAACCGCAGCCTTGCTCTTCAGGCGAGCGCAGATTAGCAGGTTCGCTACAAACGAAGCAAGGACGTCAAGCACCGGCGGTGAGCGGAAGTCAATGGGAGGATAAGCGAGAGTCAATTAGAGGACCTCTCGCATCGACGGGGTTCTTCGTCACTGCAATTAGTGCCGACACGGAATGACAATGATGTTGGACCGAAGGGTCGGTCTTATCTGTGATGAAGTGTCGTTCTCGAACCAGGCAGCTCTCACGAACATCGATACGTGACATTCCGCACAGAAGCCACTCTGGATATAAGAAATACTGCCCGGTTTGCCTAGGAAAAGGGGGAGGTAACAAGAAATGCCAACTCCGTGGTCGAATCGTTACGCATTTCGTACTCACAGCATAAAGAGCTCGGCTATCCGTGAACTGCTGAAGATCACGCAGAGGCCGGAAGTCATATCATTCGCCGGCGGGCTGCCCGCGGGTGAAACGTTCCCGATCCCTGAATTCCAGGAAGCCTGTAACAAAGTTCTGAAGGACCTCGGTTCATCAGCACTCCAGTACGGCGCGACGGAGGGGTACCCACCATTGCGCGAGATGATCGCGCGCCACCTGGATCGTTATGGAATCACCGCCAGCCCCGAGAACGTGATGATCACGTCGGGCTCGCAGCAGGCCCTAGACCTTATCGCCAAGCTGCTAATCAATCGCGGCGACCGCATCCTCGTCGAAGCGCCGACCTACTTGGGCGCGCTCCAGGCGTTCAACGTTTTCGGAGCCAATTACGTCGACGTTCCGATGGACGAAGACGGCATCCGCACCGACCTGCTGGAAGAAGCGCTACGCAGCGGACCGAAGTTCATGTACATCCTGCCGAACTTCCAGAACCCCAGTGGTGTCACCATGTCGCTCCAGCGCCGCAAGGAACTGGTTGCCCTCAGCGATAAATACGGTGTACCGATCATTGAAGATGATCCGTATGGGCAGCTCCGCTATTCCGGCGAGCACCTTCCTTCGTTGGCGGTGCTGGATCGCGTGAACCACAATGGCGACAGCTACTACAAACTCGGCAACGTCATTTACTTGTGCACGTTCTCCAAAACGCTGGCTCCGGGCCTGCGCCTCGGCTGGATCGTTGCGCCGCCTGATGTGATCTCCAAGCTAGTTCAGCTCAAGCAGGGAGCCGACCTGCACACTTCGACTTTCAACCAGATCGTCGCTTACGAAGTTGCGCGCGGTGGATTCCTCGACGAGCACGTCAAGAAGATTCGCGCACTCTATGGCGAACGCCGCCAAGTAATGCTGAACGCACTCGAGGAGATGTTCCCGGAAGGAGTGACATGGACCCATCCGCAGGGAGGCTTGTTCCTCTGGGTCACACTGCCCGAGGGCATGAATTGCCAGCGCCTCTTCGAAGCAGCCATTAAGGAGAACGTCGCGTTCGTTCCCGGCGATTGTTTCTATGCCATGCCAAACGAGATCGGACTGCGCCAGTTCCGCCTGAACTTCTCGTATGGCAATCCCGAGGAGATCCACGAAGGCATACGCCGGCTCTCGATCGCGATCAAGAACCAGATGGTGGACTTGGGGCTCGCGAAGCCGATGGCAATGGCCGCGGCTGCTCCAATCAAGTGACCGAATTCCTGACCACGAGCTGCACTCCGGCGCCGGGTGACTCCGGCGCCACTTTTTTTCTGACGTAAGCGAGTGCGGCGCAATAGGGATCCCTTCACCCGGCGCAAGCTGGCGCCAGGTTCGGGATGACAAAATCTGAGCACCTTCGTTTGAGAGCGGATCATCTTCGCCGACACATTCCCGTCCAGCACGGGTTCATAGAGGAGTGCCCCAGGCCGGAGTCGCTGTGGAATGTGATTTGCAGCGGGTTGGAGTAAGCTATTCGGCTTGGGTCGGCATTTTAAGTTCGGAGGTGAACGTGAACCGCAGACGCTCCCGTGCCACAACGGCGGCCGCTCTCATCCTGCTGATCGCCGCGACTCTCATTCTGACCGCATGCCCGCCAACGCCCACCATTGGAGAAATTAATGCAAACCCGGGCAAGTACGCGGGCAAAGAGGTCGGAGTCCAGGGCACGGTCGATCAGAACGCAGGGTTTCTGGGAACCGGTGCTTATCAGATTGATGACGGCACCGGGAAGATTTGGATACTGAGCCAAGGGTTCGGAGTACCTGGAAAGGGTGCACGCGTGAAAGTCGTCGGCACTTTTATTCAGGGCGCCAGCTTCGGCGGACGTAGTTTCGGAATGGCAATTCGTCAGACGAAGAGAGTCGATTGAGGATCAGATCTGATGGATCGAGATCGTGAATTGGTTCACGATTTCAGATCCGCTGAGTCTTCCACCTCACAGGTGCCATCTACCATAGGTAGAATGTCTCTCTGGCCCAAGTCTCTGCGGGTGACACGAGTGCTGGTCGTGATGTTTTTCACCACGACAGTGCTGCTGGCTTCGGCCTTGGCCGGTGGGTGGTGGTGGGTATCGCAACTGGCGCTCAAGCCGGTTGCGTTCGACGGACCGCCGCCGAAAAAGCAGGCAGAGAGTGCCTCGATACCCGTGTCTCCCCTGTTGCTGCGGTACCAGCTTGACCTGCCTGGGCGCGGGGAGATTTTTCCGGCGTTAATGGCCAGCAATGCCGCCGATTACTGGCCTGTTGCGATTCTCACGATCACCAATCAGGCTGATCGTCCGGTTCTTCAGGAGATTACAGCCGAGGTCCCAGGTTGGTCGCGACCGATGGAACAGACCATCGTTCTGGGCGCGAGCGAGACACGATCTCTGCGAATAAATCCAGAACTGCTTCCTGCCGCATACGCCAATGGTGAAATTCGCCGTTCCGCGCTTCGGGTCCGGGTGAAAGATCCGGCCGGAGCTGTAGCCTTCTCCCAAAGCCGTCCAGTACTGCTCCATAGCGCTTCGGACCTGTTCTGGGGCAAGAAGTTCGCCAACGCTCAGGTAGTAGCGCGCTGGGTGACTCCGCACGATTCTTCCGTGTTGAAGCTGATTAGCGAGGCCAAGAAGCACGTGCCGAACGGTCGGATGCCCGGTTACAACCGCTCTCGCGCCACGACCTCGCCAAAGAGCATGGCTGCGCAGGTCCGCGCGCAGGCCAAGGCCGTCTTCGAGGCATTGCGTAATTCCGGGGTGAGTTACGTCAGCAGCATTTACACGTTCGGGAACTTCGTTGGCGAGGCACAGCGCATTCGCTTTCCTCGGGAGACGCTGAGTATCAACACGGCCAACTGCATCGATATGTCGGTTGCGTTCGCCTCGGCCATGGAAAACCTTGGCATGAATCCGGTTATCGTTATTGTGCCTGGACATGCCTTTACAGGCGTTCGCCTCGGACCGCAGTCGCAGGACACCCTTTACCTCGACCTTACAGTCCTTCCGCGAGGGACTTTCGAGCAGGCAGTTGCGCGCGCAGAAAACTGGATTCGCAAGACTGCTCCCAACGAAGTATTGACCGTGGATGTGGCGTCGGCAAGGGTACTCGGTGTTTATCCGATGCCGATGGAAGCCCCGCCTGTAAACGAGCCAGGCGTCACGGAAAAGGCGCAGTCGAGTAGTTCAGAGCGGCAGAGGCCGGCACTTGATGCGTCGCCCGTGCAGAACTGACCTACCCTTCGAGCTCGTTCCGCGGGGTGTAATGCCTCTTAAGCCAGCGGCTCAGGCCATCGAGTCCAGGGAACAGCACGCGCTCGGTGATGTTTGCCTGGTCCAGTTTGTCACGCACTTCCCACTTCATATCTTTTGGGATCACGATGCGTCGAAACATGCTGCTGTCCTGGCGCGCCAGCCAATCGTCGAGTCGGGCCTCCGGCGTCGACATGAAAGAGAACAGGGCGAACTGGTTGACAATGCGTTCGTCCAGTGAAGGTGGTTCGAAGAAGATGGCGAACTCTTCAGGCGAAAGCTTCTCGAGTTCGCGCAAGGAGCGGGCCACTTGATCCAGCATTTCGGCCGTAAGCGCGTTTGCACTCTCATCAATGAGCGTTCGCCTGAGTTTTTCGGGTAGGTGTTCGTGTGCCTTCACGAAGTCCACGCACCAGATAACACCGTCGCATTCGTAGAGGCCCACATTGGCGGTCGCGAAGTGCAAAGCCACGTAGGGCGAGTATGTCCAGTCGAGCAGGCGAGTAGGAAGCCCGTGATGTTGCGCCACGGCCAGCCAGTTCCATTCGTTGTTCTCCTGAACGGCGTCCTGCCGGGCGTACTTTTTGAAATTGCGAAGCAGGTGAATTTCGAGCTCGCGAAAGTTGCCGCCGAGTCGCATTAGCGTGGTCTGAAGGTTGAATCCCGCGCTCGACATCCCGCGATAGACGAAGTTCGACCGGTGACGCCGAATCACCGGATTCCAGGTGTTCTCGAAGAGTTCACGGTGCAGCTCGTTCCAATTCTCTGGGCGTATGTCTTCCACAGCACAGTTGAGATGGAAGTTGGGACATCCAAGATGGATAAGTCGATGGTGACGCTGCGGAGGGTGTTGGACGGGACACTTACATCAAACACTAGGCATCATCCACTACTGTCTTCCACTCACATCCTCCATCATCGATAATCTGGCTCATGCGTAAGCACACTTTTGTGCTGTTGCTTGCATCGATTCTCCCTCTGAGTGCGCAAACAGCGCCGAAACAGAAGCCGTCATCGGCCCGCCCTGGTCGTGCAACTCAGACCGGACGCGAAACACCAGTCGCTCAGAATGCGGTTGCGGCGAAGAGGTCGCCGGAATCGATCGTCGCTTTTCTACTGCCGGACAATGTCGCATACCCTGAGCGGCTTCCGGAAGTGCCAACCGCCGATGCTATCGCGGCACTTACCACTGCTCAGGCTGACGCCATGGGCACACGAGGCGACGCTATCGCATATCTGATGGTTGTTCTCGGACACGAGCGTGATGCGAACCGGACCCGGCTGGCGAACTCACTGCGGGATTGTACGCGGGATCCCGAGAGCTGTGATGAACGCATGGTCGCGTACTTGGGCAACCTTTTCGAGCGCGGCGATTCGCTTGCATTGGAACCGCTGCTCAATGCCGCGGAGACGGGCAAGTTGACAGATTCGCTTGGCGCCACGTACGGCGATATGATCGCGCATGATACGCGCGCGTTTGTCTCAGCGGTTTCTCGTCGCTCCGACAAAGAGCAGCGGCGAATCTGCAGAATGGTCGCCTCCGGCGATGGAGCCGGCCTGCCCGACGAAAGTTCGGGTGATATCGAATCGGCTTTGCAGAAAATTGCCAGCGAGGTCGGTCCGTCCTCGCAGACTGCGATGACGTGTCTGAACGAAATCCGAGCGTTTGCAGCGAAATGAATCGAGGTGCGCCATGCGTGAACCCGAACTAATTGCTGATCAACTCCGCCGCAGTTTCGAGGGCGAGGCCTGGCACGGTCCCGCCGTGCTGGAAGTGCTTTCGGGAGTGACGGCAGCGCAAGCCATAACGCGACCACTCGAGAACGCACACAGCATCTGGGAGGTCGTCCTGCACATACGCGCATGGGAGGACGCCGTACTGCGCCGCATCAGGGGAGAGGTGGTCGAACTGGAAGGCCCCGAGGATTGGCCTGCCGTTATCGACTCAGGCGACGAAGCATGGGACGACACCGTACGGTCGTTGAAGCTGTCTAACGCCAAACTGTACAACGGAATCCTGGGCATGAAAAACGAGCGCCTCGAAGAGACCGTTCCGGGCGAACCATACGATTTCTACTACATGCTGCATGGCGTGGTGCAGCACAACCTGTATCACGCCGGACAAATCGCCGTGCTGAAGAAGGGCACTAGCGGGAGCTGAGGATAATCGGCAGGTGTTCGGCTGGCTCAGAACAACGCTTCTAAGTGCCTTCCCGGAGGAACGCAGCCAAACCGGGTCACTACGCTCAGCATGACCTGGCCTCCGCATCCTGTGTAAAATCAACTTTCTCCACTGAGAATCGAGAACGAAACTGACTACAGAAGAGAAGGCTCCTGCCAATATTCGCGTCGCCGTCATAGGCGCGGGCGCTTTCGGGCGTAATCACGCGCGCGTTTACCACGACTTACAGCAGAAGAACGAGGGCGTCGAACTGGCCGCCGTTGTGGACGCCGACCCGGCTAGGGCACAGTCGATTGCGTCGCAATTTCGAGCCCGGCCGTTTGCGTCAGTGCGCGAGATGCTGGACGAGTGCAAGCCCGATGCCGCATCAGTGGCCGTGCCCACTGTGCATCACCTGGCAGTTGCGCGCGAGTTGATGGAAGCCGGCGTGGACGTGATGATCGAGAAGCCGATCGCACCGTCGCTGGCCGAAGCCGACGAAATGATCCGCGTCGCAAACCAGGGACACCGGGTCGCACAGGTTGGCCACCTCGAGCGGTTCAATCCAGCGGTACGCGCTACTGTTCCGCTAATTACCCGACCGATGTTTTTTGAGGTGCACCGGTTAAGTGTTTTCACGCCGCGGGCGCTGGACGTGGACGTTGTGCTGGACCTCATGATCCACGATCTCGACATCGTGTTGTCGTTCGTGTCGTCGCCAGTGAAGGAAGTGCGTGCCGTCGGCCTGCCGATCCTGTCGGGCAAGGTGGACATCGCCAACGTCCGGATGGAGTTCGACTCGGGTTGCGTTGCGAACTTCACCGCGAGCAGGGTAAGCACCGAGAAGGTCCGCAAAGTGCGGTTCTTTCAGCCGAAACAGTACTTTTCGCTCGATTACAGCCGGCAGGATGTATTCGTCGCGACGGTGGATTCGGCTGCTGTGGCGCAGGCGATAGCGACCGGAGCAGTTGCCCCTGAGGCACTAGGGTCGCTAATCAAGCCGCAAAAGCCAACCGTTGTCCCCGATGAACCACTCCGGGCAGAGCTGCGGTCATTCCTTGATGCTGTGCGGCATCGCACAAGGCCGGTGGTTTCGCTGGAGGACGGCAGGCGCGCACTTGCGGTTGCGCTAGACATTCTTGCCTCGATCGGCGAGCACAATAAACGAGTTCATATGGAATCGATGTGGGCACCAAGGGCCTGACGCAACGTTCCTGACGGGAAAGGGTTTGTATAGACCGAGCAGCAGCGAGCGCAGGACGCCATCCACGTTTACAATGGAAGAAATGCCGGCAGCTTGAATACCTGGGATTAGGTGTGTTTTGTTACTGTCCCGAACAGCTGGCTATACGTCTAACTAGTTGATCAGTAATGGCTACGACCGAAACACCGCCGAGCCAGCCCAGCAACCGGGCTAACGGTTACGAAGAGCACGAAGTCCCGCACCTGCTGGTTCAGTTGCAGGATGATCTGGCGCGCTCGCGCATGCGCGAAGCGTTCTGGATGTCGCTGTTCTTCCATATGGTGATCGCGGTTATCGTCGCGACCTCGCCAAAATGGATGCCGACGTTCACGCGTCCGGCGGTGGTGGTTGCCACTCCCCAGGAACTGATGCAGCAGCGCGAGCTGACCTACCTCGACCTGCCGCCGGATGTGCAGAAGATCACGAAACGCCCGGACACGAACGTCATCTCCGATAAAGATCGAATTGCCGCTTCGCGGACTCCCTCGATCGACAAAAAAGAGCTGAACAAGATACTGGATAGTGCTCGTCCAGGAGCGCCGGGGCAAGCAGGCATTCCGGGCCCGCCAGCTCGGCCATCACCTCCGGTTCAGCAGCAAATGGCACAGCAGGGGCAAAGTGCTCCTGCGCAACAGGGTCAAGGTGGTGTCCCGGCGCAACCGTCTCCAAGCAGCCAGAATTCGGAGATCGCACGCCTGGAGGGACTGCAGCAGCAAGCGCGTTCTGCTGCGAATCCGTTCATGAAAGCCATGTCGCCCGGCAAGGCCATTGAGCAAGCCGCGCGTGCCGCTGCGCAACCCGGAGGCGGAGCGATTGGCGGAGCGAGCGGAGACTACGGCCTTGGTGGCAACAACCGAGCTCGTGCCAAAAGCGATATTGACATTCTGAGCGACACCGCTGGCGTGGACTTCGGTCCGTATCTTTCACGCCTGCTGCACGAGATCCGCACGAACTGGATCAATCTTGCGCCGGACTCAGTGCGTGCCCCGCTTTTCAAGCGCGGCAAACTCGCCATCGAATTCGCGGTTATGAAAGACGGGTCGGTTGCGGGCATGCGCATCGTAGCGCCCTCGGGCGATGTGGCCCTCGACCGCGCAGCCTGGGGCGGCATCAGCGTTTCCAGCCCATTCCCGCCGCTTCCCTCCGAATTCCGAGGCAACTACCTGCAACTGCGCATCAGGTTCTACTACAACCCAAGCAGCAACGAACTGCAGTGAACTAAATCGGGCACTTTTCCCCTGTTCTATACTGACCTCTTATGCTGAGAGTTCGTTTTGCGCCCTCCCCTACTGGATTTCTGCATGTCGGGAGCGCGCGCACATTCATATTCAATTGGCTTTTTGCGCGCCGGAATGGCGCGACGATGATCCTGCGCCTCGACGATACCGACGTGGAGCGCAATACGGAAGCTTCGGTCAACTCGATCTTTGAAGGCCTTCGCTGGCTTGGCCTCGGTTGGGATGAGGAGTACAAACAATCGGAACGGCTGGCGCTCCATCGCCAGATGGCCGACGCGATCTTCCATAAGGGTCTCGCGTATCGCGATTTCACCCCTGCCCGCGGCGAAGATGATGCTTCCCAGGGTGGCTGGCTCTTTAATCCGGAGATGCGCGAGCTTTCGCGCGAAGAGAGCGATCACCGCGCCGCGGCCGGAGAGCCGTTTGCGCTGCGCTTCCGCGTGCCCCGAGATGTTGAGAGGCAGATTCGATTCGTTGATGCCGTCTATGGTGAGCAGTCGCGGTCGACGAACGACATTGAAGATTTTGCGCTGCTCCGCTCGGACGGCATGCCGACTTATCATCTCGGCTCGTGCGCGGACGACGCCGACCTGCGCATCAGCCACATCATTCGCGGACAGGACCATCTTTCGAACACGTTCAAGCATGTGCTGATCTTCGAAGCGCTTGGCGTCGAAGTTCCGCAGTTCGCGCACTTGCCCCTGCTAGTCGCACCAGACGGAACGAAGCTGTCGAAGCGCAAACACGGTTCAGTCGTCAGCGTCACAACCTACCGCGATGCAGGGTTCCTGCCCGAGGCGTTTATCAACTTCCTGTGCCTGCTCGGCTGGTCGCCCAAGAACGACCGCGAGAAGATGAGCCTGGAAGAGCTGACAGCGGCGTTCGCACTCGATGGAATCAATCGCTCGAACGCGGTGGTGAACTTTAAGGAACCAGCTGCGAGGCCCGAAGAAATGTTCGATCCGAAGGCGATCTGGCTGAATGCCGAGCATATTCGCTCTCTGAGTGTCGAAGAACTCAGTGCGCGGTTGCGGCCTGTCGTGCGCGCGGCGGGTTACGAAGTCGATCCCGAGAAGATGCTGGCCATCACGCCGCTGGTCCGCGAACGCATCAAGCTACTTAACGATGTTCTTACAGTCGCGGACTTCTTTTTCGTCGATCAGCTAGCGCCTTGTAATGCTGCCGACCTCGTCCCGCAAAAGGGCGACTCGAAGATGGCGCTGGCCATTTTGAAGCGCTCGCGCGAGTTGCTGGCGCAGAACGGCTTCGGGCATCAGGAACTTGAGCAGACGCTTCGCAACGGGGCACAGGAACTAGGAGTAAAGGCCGGCCAGATGTTCACGCCGATCCGCGTCGCCGTAACAGGCAAGAAGAACGCGCCGCCGCTGTTCGAAACGCTAGAGGTGGTGGGGCGGGAGAAGGTGGTGGAGAGGATCGAGCGGGCGATCCAGATCCTCTCCTGATAGCGGGAACGGAAGTGCGTGTCACACGGAGCTAGCCGACAATCAGTTCGTCGGAACGTAGAAGGACAGCACCCCGTCTTGTATCACTGCCAATTCCAAGCTTGTTGGATTGAACTGAAACAGGTTGCTTCCCGTGATGCAGGTCTTCTTTTTGTCCTTAATCCGGTAGACCGTGATGATTCCTGGCTTCGATGCTCCGACAGCCACGAGCTGGTTATTGAACGATATGCTCGACTCGGTACCTGTGTTCTGCTCCTTGATCCTGACAACTCGCTTCATGTCCGTGGCGGTCCACACGTCGACAAAATCAGGTTGGCCGAACCACCCGCGCCCGAGTGCGATAAGCGAACCGTCGCGGCTTGAAGTGACACGATGCGTAGGCGCGTCGTCGTCTTGCAGGCTACCGAGCGACATCACTGCCTGATCACCTTGGCCTTTTTCAATTTTTAAGGCTGTCGCCCTGTCCCCGAGCTGCTGAACCTTCGTTGCTTGCCCGGTATTCACGTCGACAAGGTAAGTTACGCGAGACACTGCAACGGCAACTTTTCCTCCGATGACAAAAGACGGGTCTACTGGCCTTGCTCCGTTGCTGAACAGCTGTCGACGAATTGGTCTCAAATCGCTGACATCCCAAAGGACGAGTGCCTCGCTGTCCGTCTTGCCGTCCCCGCCCACCATCATTTTCTCGTCTTCGGAGACCTGACATGCCCGAATGCCTTGGGCTTGCCCAACGACGGTCCAATCCATCATGGACAATACTCGTAACTCATTGTTGCCACCACACGCCAGCAATCGACCCGACTTCGGAAGGAACTGTACTTGAAGGATGGATTTAAGGCCCGAGCTAAGCGACTTTACGACTGAAGCTGAATCGGCGGAAATGATCGTGAGAGTGCCATCAGTGCCACCGATCGCCAGTAGTTTACCGTCCGGTGAATAGCTGAGTGCTCTGGGAGAACCGCCGACGGCGACGGTAATTCGAGGCTTCCACTTCGGAAAGTCACTTGCACCACACGCTAGTGCCGTACAAACGAGCATGACGACCGCGAAAACACGTTTGGAGTTCATGTGCGTTCCTTCGGAAGCATTGTCACTGTTCAACCGAGTCTAGGCAAGCATTCAAGCAACCGCCTTTGGCTCTTTGTGACCCCAATTCCCGCTCCGCTTTCCGCCCCGTATAGAATAGAAGAGTAACCATGACTACGAAGCCAGAGATTCAAAACGCGGGCACTGCACCCGCCGAAACCGCGGCACCTGCCGCTCCATCGAATTTCGTACGGGACATTTTTCTCGAAGACATCCGCACAAAGAAGTTTGGCGATGCCGTCATACAGACACGTTTTCCACCGGAGCCGAACGGTTACCTGCATATTGGGCACGCCAAGGCCATTTGCCTGGACTTTGGGCTGGCCGACGAGTTTGGTGGGCGCACGAATTTGCGCTTTGACGACACGAATCCGACCAAGGAAGAGCAGGAGTACGTCGATTCCATCATGGAAGACGTGCGCTGGCTGGGGTTCGAGTGGGAGGAGTTGCGCTACGCGTCCGACTACTTCGACCAGCTTTATGAGTGGGCCATTCAGCTCATCAAGGCCGGGAAGGCCTACGTCGATGACCTGTCGCAGGAAGAAATTCGCCAGTACCGCGGCACGCTGACAGAACCCGGCAAGGAGAGCCCGCACCGCAACCGCTCCATCGAGGAGAACCTCGACCTGTTCGAGCGCATGAAGAATGGCGAGTTCCCGGACGGATCGAAGACCCTGCGCGCCAAGATCGACATGGCCTCGCCAAACCTGAACATGCGCGACCCGGTCATGTACCGCGTGCTGCACGCGGACCATCACCGCACGGGCAGCAAGTGGTGCATCTACCCTATGTACGACTATGCGCACGGTCAGTCGGACTCGATCGAGCGAGTTACGCACTCGATGTGCACGCTCGAGTTCACCGACCATCAGCCGATCTACCGGTGGTACATCGAGCAGTTGGGCATCTTTCCCTCGCAGCAGATCGAGTTTGACCGCCTCAACATCACGTACACGCTGCTGAGCAAGCGCAAGCTGCTGAAGCTGGTGGAAGACGGCTACGTGAAGGGATGGGACGATCCGCGTATGCCAACCATCTCCGGCATGAGGCGTCGCGGCTACACGCCCGAGTCAATACGGAACTTCTGTGCGGCAGTCGGCGTTTCGCGCACGAACGGTACCACTGAACTGGCGATGCTCGAGCACTTCGTCCGCGAGGATCTGAACAAGCGCGCGCCGCGAGCCATGGCTGTCCTGCGCCCGCTGAAGGTCGTCATCGACAACTTTCCCGGGGGTGCAGAAAACGCCCAGATTGAACACCTGCAACTGCCGAACAATCCCGAGGATCCGGCGGCGGGAACACGCGATGTGGAGTTCTCGCGCGAGCTTTACATTGAGCAGGACGATTTCCGCGAGGTCGCTCCGCCCAAGTTCTTTCGGTTGTCACCGGGCCGTGAAGTTCGCCTGCGCGGCGGTTACTTCATCACATGCACGGGCGTGGTGAAAAACGGCAACGGCGAAGTGGTCGAAGTCCACTGCACTTACGATCCGGCAACCCGTAGCGGCAATGCTCCGGATGGTCGAAAGGTGAAAGGAACAATTCACTGGGTGTCGGCTGCGCACGCGGTCGATGCGGAAGTGCGCATCTACGAGAACCTGTTCACGAAGCCAAACCCGGGCGATGTGGAGGAAGGCCAGGACTTCACCGCGAACCTGAACCCGAACTCGCTGGAAGTGCTGACTGGCTGCAAGTTGGAGCCGTCATTGGCTGGCGCACAGGTGGGCAACCGTTACCAGTTCGAACGGCTTGGATACTTCTGTGTCGATCCGGATTCCGCACCCGGGAAGCCGGTGTTCAACCGAACGATCTCGCTGAAGGATACTTGGGCGAAGATCGAGAAGAAGAATTGACCATTGATTATCGGATGATTGATCGAAGTAGGGCAGCATCTCGTGAGCCGCGCCTTTGGAGCATCGCCACCGGGGGAGTAACCGAGGCGGTGCCCCAATGGTCCAATCACCTGATGGCACCAACGATTCGAACCTTGTTTGACTTCGATTTGCTCCAAGCCCTATATTCGTGCGGGTTTCGGGTACGCCCCCACGTACCCTTTTCGGGTCCTCTTTACATTCTGATCTCAAGCCGTCGTGCACTGAGCGGAGTGCATGAGCACATCACTCGCTGAATTCGCGTTTGTTATCGGCGTGTTCGCCGCAATCGTGGCGACGGCGTTCGGCTATGCATATTGGCAGCTTCGCCGGTCGTACAAACGCGCGATTCAAGATTCAGAGCGGCGCACGCGCGAGTACCAGGTGCTGAGTCACATCGGACAGGCTGTCCACGCGCGGCTCGATCCCGATGCCATCCTTCAGACGATCCATAGGGAATTGGGACAACTGCTCGAGGTCGAAACCTTCCACATCGCTTTCGCCGAGGGCGACGAGGTCCGCTTTGAGTACCAGGTGATAGAGGGGGTGCTCCAGTCGAAGCACTCCAGGAAGAGCACGAACTCCGTAACAGAGCACATCATTAGGACGGGCCAGCCCCTGCTCATCCGGTCAGACATGGCCAGGGCTCGCGCCCGCCTCGGACTGGTGCCCACCGGGAAAGGCGCAAAGTGCTACTGCGGGGTCCCTATCACCTTGGGCGGACGCCCGGCGGGCGTAATGGCCGCCATGAGCTATGAGAGGGAATTCGTATACGACGAACGCGATCTTGAGGTGATGCAGACGGCCGCCGCGCAGGTCGCGGTGGCGATGGAGAACGCACGCCTTTTCGCACAGGAGCAGAGGCGCGCACATTATCTGCAGTTCCTGAATAACGTTTCGAACTGTGCGATCTCAAGCCAAGATGCCGAACTCATGCTGGCCGAAATCATCGGAGAGATCGAGAAGAACTTTTCGTTCGATCACATCGGCATCGGGGTACTCGATTACACGACTAAGGAGATCGAGATTAAGGCTGAAGCCGGCACCGCAGAGCGCGCGCTTTTCAAGCGGGTTCCGCTTGGGTACGGCATCATGGGACGCGTTGCCCGCACTAGCGAAACCGTGCTGCTCGAAAGACTCAGCCTCGACTGCGATCCACAACTTCAGACGGTTTTGCCCGGTGCGCGATCTGTTTTGTGCGTGCCGGTCTCCTATAGTGAAACGCTGCTGGGCGTGCTCAACGTTGAAAGCACGCGGGAAAATGCATTTCTCCAGCAGGAAGTCCTCATCCTGCGAACACTGGCCGATCTGCTCGCCACTGCGCTCCACAATGTTTTTGTGTTCCAGAACATGCAACAGCAGTCCATCACCGACAGCCTTACGGGAGTGAAGACGCGCAGGTTCTTCATCGAGGCTTTGCAGGCAGAATGGAAGCGCGCATCGCGCAGCGGACGCCCCTTCTCGGTGGTCCTGCTGGACCTGGACAACTTCAAGGAAGTGAACGACACGCGCGGGCATCTGGAAGGCGACCTGGTGCTGGCCCGTGTGGCGCGGGTCCTAGAGCAGAAATGCCGGCAATCGAATGTGGTGGCCCGATATGGCGGCGATGAGTTCGTCATCCTGATGCCTGAAACGAACCTGGAGCAGGGACAAGCATTGTCAGAACGCCTTCGCCTCTGGCTTTCGACAGATCCCATGCTCAGGGATTTGCGCATTACCGGCAGCTTCGGTTTGGCGACCTATCCACTTCACGGGACGCTTGCGGAAGAAGTGCTGCGCGTGGCCGACGCCGGCATGTACGTTTCTAAGCACGCCGGGGGCAATCGGGTTTCGACCGCCGAGGAATTCGTCGAGTCGGAACAGGTGGCGCTCAAACGCGAGTTGCTGACCGCCTACGTACAGGGATTCGTGCAGCGCGAGCACACGGGGCCGGAGTCAGTAGAAGAGCTGGTTAGTACGCTTACTCGCCTGGGCAGCGAGTTGCCCAACTCGCGCCAGCATCTGATGTCCGGCATTGACGCACTCACCCGCGCGGTCGAAACGCGGGAGGTCCATTCAGCCGGACACGGGGACTTTGTGGCCCGCCACGTCGAGGTGCTGGGCCGCGAACTGGGGCTTTCACATAAGGACCTGGAGGACGTCATTTTCGCCGGGCGCGTGCACGACGTCGGTAAAATCGTCGTGCCGGAGAAGATCCTCTGCAAACCCGGCCCGCTGACTCCTGAAGAATATGCGCTGGTCAAAACGCATGCGGAGATCGGTGCGGAGATAGCCAGGACGATTCCCGAATCGGACGGCATCTGCGCCGCGATCCGCTATCACCACGAGTGGTTTGACGGGACCGGATACCCGGGCGGTCTGCGTGGAGAAGAAATTCCACTGTTGGCGCGTGTGATCTGTGTGGCGGGAGCGTTCGTCAGCATGACCACCGAGCGGCCGTTTGCACCCGCACGTAGCAGATCGGAAGGCATTCAAGAGCTTGAGGCCAACAGCGGCAAGCAGTTTGACCCCAACATTGTTAATGCTTTCCTGAGATGCATGGAAAAGGAAGCGGCAACGGCCGACTGATGACATCGGGTAATCGAGCCATCGGGCGATAGGGAATTATTCATTCTGCTCGATGGCTCAGATGCCGACCTACTTGATTGGTACTCCCTCCAGTGTGGCGAGGCGTGCCACCGGGTACAGTCCGAGAGTCGTGTCCCACCACGGCGAACGCTTGTAGAACCAGTTGAGCCGCTCAGAGGGGCTTGCGGCGAACTCCTTGTCGGTGGCGAGCTTCTGTTCAAACTCGGCCCTAAGGCCAGGGTCTTTGGCAATCATGTCGCGCGCAAGCCTTTCGAGGACGTAGCCTTCTCCGTACTCTTTCTGCTCAAAGATCGTGTCGAAGAAACCCCATTGCAACAGAGAATCCGGGCCTTCAGGTTCGAGCAGGTGGATCGCGACCTTAGCCGCACGCTGGTCCATAGGCACCACAACAGAGTTTGCGGCGAAGGACATCTTTTCTCGAACAAGCTTGCAGGGGTTGGGCGTCTTCCAAGTGGCGAGATGGTGGCCCTCGAACGGTTGCTGCCCCCAGGTCGGGCGCTCGCATCGATACGTCTGCACTTCGGCTTCATACGGCTTCGTTGTCGACAGAAGCTCGAGTCCGTGTGCCCGTAGGACGTCGATAACAGGCGTCCACTGCGCAGGGATGATGTAAGCGCGAGGGGTGTAGGCCGCTTGGGTGACTGTCAATTCGCTCTGCCGCGGAATGATGGCTTCGTAAGGCTCATTTGTGTACCGGACCCAGGTATCGCCCGAGATGTCGCTCTTCTCGCGAGTGAACTTGTAGCCCTTGTAGAGGAACGGTTCTGCCTTGCCAGTCGGTTGAAGTTTCAACGGAACCAGACAGCGGTTATCACCGCGCTGTTCGCCTGTGCCATCCACTCGTGGGGTGCCACAGGTCTTGCCCACAGCTATAGTGTTCTCGTCCGCTTCTCGGTTGATTTGCACCAGTTTGTCGGCGTCGCGATTGATGACTTCCAGCAGCGCACGCAGGACTTCATAGTTCCCCGTCACACGCGTCTTGTAATCCTTCAGCATGTGCATCTCGACGAGGTAGCCGGGACGATTTCGCAAGATCATGTGCCCGGTCGAGAAACGCGGCGTGTCCTGTCCGGTTCCGAACCCCTTGCTCGGGTCGGTTTCGTCACGCAGCCAGATGTAGGGCGCAATCAGGTGACCCGCAGCCTCCACCGACTGCTTTACGTAGGGTTTCAGCGATCCGTCAATCCATCTTGCCAGCGCGGGATTCACGTCCGGTCCGCTTGCAATGGAGTAGGTGATAACGAACTGGTAGTCGGCGCCGTCAGTGACGTGATCATCGACGAAGAAGTCGGGCACCCATTTGTTGATCAAGTCCAGGAAAGCCCGCGTCTCGGACGCATCCGCCTTCATGTAGTCGCGATTTAGATTGAAGTTGCGCGCGGTGGTGCGCCATCCCATCTGTTCCGGGCCGTTCTGGTTGATGCGGTTGTACGGTCCGAAGCGCTCGTGGCCGTCGGCGTTATAGATCGGGATAATCACGAGCACAGCGCGATCGATGAGAGCGGCTTTCTGCTTCGTTATGAGGATGTCGCGCATGAGGGCCATGCACGCGTCCTTACCGTCCATCTCGCCGGCATGAATCGCGTTCTGGATCAGCATGATGGGCCGGTTCTGCTTGTGCAACGTCGCCGGGTCGAACACGCCGTCCTTGCTGACGATGACGGCGACGAGGTCGCGTCCTTCCCCGGTCTTGCCGAACGTCTCGAGTCTGACCTGCTTCGGCGCGGCCTGCGCGATGCGTCGGATATATGCGAAGGTCTCGGCGTAGCGAGGAGTGGTGCGGTAATCGCTGATCTCAGCGGGTGTGCGCCAGTCCTGTGCGGCAGGCGCGGTCTTCGATTGTGCGAATGTCAGGAGGCTTGATGCGGCAACGAGTAGGGCAATAGATGCGATCTTCATGGTGAACCGAACATCGTAACATTCGGCCCAGAACGCAAGTATGGTGACGTAAGAAGGTTAGCAAGGGGTTTCAGGTCCCGATGGTGTTGCTACTGCAGCGATCTCCGTTGCTTAGAGCGAGTCTTCCTTAAGCCTTCTGCTTGCGAATCTTGCTCCAGTACCACCACTGGCACTGGTCGGCCGGCAGCTTGGGATTGCGGGCTTGTGCAACTGCAGCCTGCAAGACGTCCAGTACGCACGGGTCTTGGCGGGTGCGGGTTTTCCGGCACAAATTGTCGTACAGCGTCTGTGGGTCTTGCTTCGCAAGTTCGGCGACCGTGCGAATGCCTAGCATCTCGAAATCCCGCCGGGTAGCGGGCCCAATTGAGATCAGATCTTCAAGGTCGCGTTCGTCCGCAAGCTGCTGCTTCGTGGTGGCCATAGGGATTCCTCGCTGGCTCGGAATTACAGAGTTCAGTTGAACCGTGTCGGCTAACTTTTCTTTCTAGGTGCCGTACGGCGTTTTCTCAGCTCTGGCCCTGACTTCTCCAGAACCTGCTCAACTTCAGCATCGACCACGCTCTGTGGCATCGATTCTGCAGCCTTCATCGCCAGTTCTCCCGCTTCGCGATGCTCAGTTAGCAGCACGATAACGTGTGCTGAGGCGGTGTTCGGCAGGTTGAGGCCTTCGGGAGTTTTAGCCTTAACGCTTACGCGCGATAACTCGATTCCAAGCAGCTCAGCCATGCGGGCGCGGATGGCGGTTGCGTGAGGCCCGATTTTGGGCGACTGGAGAACCAACGTTGAGTCGACGTTCGCGACTGCGTAACCGGCGCGCCGCACCTGTTGCACTGCTTCGCGGACAAAGATCGCCGAATCGGCGCCCTTCCATTTCGGGTCGCTTGGAGGGAAGTAGCCGCCGATGTCCCCCGCGGCCACAGCGCCGAGCAGAGCGTCCGTGACGGCGTGCAGAAGCACGTCACCATCGGAGTGCCCGGCTAAGCCCTTATCGCTAGCTATATCTATGCCACCAATCTTCAGCGGCACGCCAGGGGTAAATTCGTGCGAGTCAAAACCGTAACCAATGCGCATGAAGACCTACTTCCACACCAAGTCGTACTGTTAAGACGAGTCCCTGTGAAGCGCTACCGTCTCGGACACGTCCTCGCTACCGCTGTCCGTAGGACGCCCTGTCCTAAATACTAAACTTTTGTGCGGCAATTCGGCGTGACGGCGATCAAGCCTTCAGCCCCGGCCGCCTCAGGTGCCACTCTGTCGCGTCCTGAAATGCCTTGGCGACCGCGCACAGCTTGGCTTCACCAAAAAGGTCTCCCAGGAAGGTGATTGACGTCGGCGTGCCATCCGCACGAAAGCCGTGCGGCAGAATGATTGCCGGATGTCCGGTCAAGTTCGTGGCAAGGAGTTGCTGGCTGAATGTCGGTGCGACGATCACATCCACCTTCTTGAACAGCTCGGCCATTTGCTGCATCGCCATCCAGCGCGCACGGTTGCCGTTGATGTACTCGACGGCAGGGATCAGGTGCGAGGCACGGAACGAATTTGGCCAGTCGTCTTTCGTCTGACCCGTGAGCAGCTTGTCGCGCCCTGAGCGCAGGAAGTCGTCGAACGCGGCGGCAGCTTCGGCTTCGAGAATCGGGCTCATGCCGCGCCACGGGATTTTGGGCAACTCAACAGGGATGAGCTTCAGGCGCAGCTTGTTCGCTAACACATCGAGGGCAGCCTGATCGAAACGTGCCCAGTCTTCGCGGCGGGCCTTGTCCTCGGCTTTCTCAGGTTCCTGCGGCTTGCCTTGCTCGGGCTGCTTCGGAGGCTGCCCGTTGTGGTCGAAGTCGCTCTTGAGCACGCCTATTCGCAGCTTGCGAACATCGAGTGCGGCGTTCCAATTGAAAGCCGCGTTATGAACGGTCCGGTCGTGCCCGTCAGGACCGTTGATAGCCGCCAGCACCAAGGCGCAGTCTTCGACCGACCGACAGAGTGGCCCGATCTTGTCCATGCTCCAGGAAAGTGCCATTGCTCCTGTCCGCGGAACGCGCCCGAAGGTGGGGCGGAGTCCTGTCACGCCGCAGCGTGTGCTCGGGGAAGCGATGGAGCCAAGCGTCTCTGAGCCTATGGCGAAAGCGACACAGCCAGCCGCCGTGGCCGACGCTGACCCCGCCGACGATCCGCTGGAGCCCTCAGACGGCTTCCAGGGGTTGCGGGTCATCCCGCCGAACCACTCGTCTCCCATGGCCAGAGCGCCCAGGGTAAGTTTGGCGACGAGCACGGCACCGGCTTGATCGAGTCGATTGACCACGGTTGCATCTTCTTCGATAACTTGCTTCTCCATGCCGCCTGCTCCCCATGTAGTCGGGTAGCCCTTTACGGCCAGCAGGTCTTTGGCACCCCAAGGTAGTCCATGCAGTGGACCACGGTACTTTCCAGCAGCAATCTCACAGTCGGCTTCTTTCGCCTGTGCGCGGGCGCGGTCCTCAGTGAGCGTGATAACAAACTTGAGCTGAGGGTCGTACCGCTTCAGGCGTTCCAGATACATGTCAGTGAGTGCAACCGACGACACCCTTCGCGTGCGCACCAGTTCGCTCCACTGCCGGACGGTGTAGAACGCCGCGTCGTCGAGGTTCTTCGGCACCTTTGGCGCGCCAATGCGAGACATGCGCATGGGAAGCTTCGCGGTCGCAACCTTCGTTCCAGGCAGCACGGGATTAAACTCCATGGCCGGAGGCACGCTGTTGGGCAGGTGTAGATCGTGAATGGTGCGATACTGCTCGACGCGCGAATCTAGGTCGTCGAGCATCATCTCCTTCTCAGCGTCGGTGAAAGAGATGTCGGCGAGTGTAGCAGCCTCGGTGATCATCTCTTTCGTGACTGCAGGCTTGCTGGCAGCTATCGCCCAGAGGACGCCGGGGAACAAGGTGGTTGTCAGTCCAAAACGCGTGCAGGTTGCGAGGAAACTGCGCCGGTCGTGTCGCATAGGTTTGTGCCGCGAATTATACAGAGCTGCACATTCGGGCGAAACCCATCACGAAGGAACCCCTCCTTGATTACAAAGAAGCTGTCCCAACTTGCGGCTGTGACGTTTATGCCCGGCGCTTGTAGTAAACCGCGAACTCGAACCCCGGATTCGGAGGAAATATCTCCTGCACCTTTCGCAGACGTTCGGCTAAAGCAGCCGGGGCGAGCAATGGATACTCGCGTTCGCGCAGATCGTAGTAGTCCACATCGATGAACGTGGACAGCAGGTAGATGGCGATAGCGTCGGCGAAGGCCGCCTCAAGATACTCGTTCCGGGCTCTCTCGGCCTCAGGGCCGTTGGAGGTAGCGGCCTTGCGTAGTTCCCACGCGTCAAGCCCGGTTTCTCCGCGCACACGATCTTGAACCTGTTTCCAAGCTAGATCGGCGAATGCCTGCGACACTCCGGCGCGCTCCACAAAGGCATGTCCAACATTGATATAGAACTCGAAGGCGACGGAGAATCGGTCGTCCATAAGGCGGGTCGAGATGAACACGCATTGGGCGTCGCCAATGTTCAGGTTGCGATGACAGATGGCGTTTTCGCTGAGATTGACGTCATAACGTTCAGCGATAATCGTGTCATCACCCTGCGAGACGGTCAGCGGCACGAAGTAGTAGGCTTTGCGGTTCAGTGCCGCAGCGATCGGCGAGGGTACAGCCGCCACCATGCGTTCCAGGTCTGCTGAACTAACCAGGATCTGTCCAAGCGAAGCAAAACATATGCCGTTGGGCGCTTGCGAGACCGGAGCCATGCGGATAACTTCCGCGGGGGGATGGGTGATGGTGGCATCAGACATAACGGGACATTGTAGCAACTGTTCCGGCTGTGGCCGATCGAACGCTGCCGTAGCGCGGCGGCAGCTCCGCAACTAACCACGGTCCTCTGCGGACGCTAAGGTTTTGTGTAGCGCTCAGGCTTGATTCTGAATCCAACTAGACGTGGGAAAGTAGATGACTTCGATCGTTCCAATGCGCAAGCCAAACCTCCTTGCCTCGCTAGTTCGGATCGTGCTGTTCACCGTATTGATAACCCTGCTTTGCTTTGCGATCGCGTTGTTCGTCGGCATAGTTGGTGTCAGCGTCGCGAATTATCGGGGTGGTGGCGGAATGAGCCTGAGCGTGGCGTACCGTAACATCGCCCTGCCCGTCGCGCTCATAGCCTTTGTGGTGTCGTTCGTCGCGATGACGATCACCGAGGTGAGGCTCCTGAGAAGAAAGCGAGAGCAATACGACAGTTGGCGTCGCGCTGCGTGATTCTCTTCACCCTGCCTGCCAGATTTACTGTTCGTGAATCGAAGTTCGACCTCCGTCATCGAAAGTAGCCATGTACGTAGTCACCGGAGCAACCGGCAAGACAGGCAGTGTTGTGGCCCGCGCGCTACTCGCCAAAGACGAGAAGGTTCGCGTGGTCGGCCAGAACTTGGAACAGATGCGCTGCCTGGTGGAGGCCGGGGCTGAACCGGTAGTTTGCGACGTCACCGATGCGGACGGTCTGTGCCGCGCCTTCACGAACGCCCAGGCTGTGTTCGCGATGATCCCTCCCCACTTCACGAGCCCCGATTACCGCGCGTACCAGGAGTGTGTGGTCGGCTCATTCGCGAGAGCGCTGGCAAGTAGCGGGGTGAAGTACGCGGTGTCTCTCAGCAGCATTGGCGCAGATAAGTGTGAGAAGACCGGTCCGGTTGTCGGCCTGCACAAGTTCGAAGAGAGGCTGAACCAGATCAGCGCTCTTAATGTCGTGCATCTGCGCGCCGGGTACTTCATGGAGAACACGCTGGCTCAGATTGCTGTGATCAAGATGGCCGGCGTGTGCGGTGGGCCGTTGCTCCCTGAGCTGAAACTGCCGATGATCGCAATGCGGGACATCGGCGAATACGCGGCGAAACGTCTGCTTCTTCTTGATTTCACCGACCGTCAGACGCAGGAACTTCTCGGCCATCGTGATCTCAGCATGACTGAAGCGAGTGCGGCTATTGGGCGAGCGATTGGGGAACCTGACCTGCCGTACGTGCAGATTCCAGACGCGCAGGTGCGCCCGGCGCTGATGCACGCTGGGATGTCGCAGAATGCTGCTGACCTCATCCTTGAACTATCCGACGCCCTGAACTCAGGCCACGTGCGTGCACTCGAAGAGCGGAATGCGGTCAATACAACGCCGACCTCTTACGAGGCATTCGTCACGGAGGAATTCCTGCCAGCCTTTCACGGACGGCGAACAGCGGCCTAGTCCAGAAGCCAGAGTTTCAGCTCGCCAACTCCCAGATATCTCTGAGCCACTCATATCGATCGCTTTATTCTGCAACGCACCTCGCATCTTGCCTCGTTTCGTTCGTGCGTCTGGCGGCGGTGCAGTAGCCGACCGGCAGGCGAATACGTTACGAGACCGTGCACACGCATCCTTCCCGTTTTGGGCGAAGCCGCTGCTGGATTCGAGTTGGCAGGTTGTTGGTAGGGAACTCGCGTGGTAAGTTGCTGCTCCAGTTTCCGTGGGGAGGAATGAATGAAGCTTCGGA